>MAAB01007813.1_pt1 | contig 11316 bp, 11 predicted proteins | sample 1115991 | NCBI WGS metagenome assembly MAAB01 (sample SAMN04961124, study PRJNA320927) | seawater metagenome | isolation source: sample BD02T18 sea water enriched with oil for 18 days | place: USA:Gulf of Mexico | collected 2013-07-27
ACAATTAACTAACATTTGGTTCTTAAGGAGGACAATATGAAATTATTACGATTGGGTCTAAGTATGTTGTTTGTAACATTTTCAACGAGTATGTTATTTGCTGAAAAACTAGATTTTTACACAAGTGAATTCCCCCCGTTTAATTACACTGAGGAAGGAAAATTCACTGGTGTTGCAGCTGAAGTTATCCAAGCAGCTATGGAAAAAGGTGATGTTGATTATTCTGTGAATGTTTTGCCATGGGCGAGAAGTTATAAGTTAGCTCAAGAAGAGCCTAACTCTTTTATTTTTGTAATGAGTAGAAGAGCTGCACGAGAGAATCTTTTTCAATGGGTTGGTATTGTAACTGGTGTTAAACATTCAGTTTTTGCACTTAAAAATAGAGATGATATTGTTGTTAATTCACTTGATGATTTGAAAAAATACAAAATAGGAACACAACTTAAAGGTGCAAGAGAAACGTACTTATCTAGTAATGGTTTTGATGTAACAACATTTCAAAGGGTTGCTGGAGATACAGCAGGTTTACAGAACTATAAAAAATTAAAAAAGAAAAGAATAGATGTTTGGTTATCAACTGATTCAGGAGCAAGTTATACTGCAAAAAAATCAGGAGAAGATTCATCTGTGACATTAAAAAAAGTTTTTGAGTTTGAAGAGATGTCTAAGGGTGGCTACTATCTGGGAGCAAGTTTAACAACTGCCAAAGAAGAAGTAGAAGAAGTTAGAATAGCATTAGAGACATTTAAAAAAACAAATGAATATAAGCTAATTCTAAAAAAATGGGGAATGTAAGAACACCCATACTCTAAAATATTAACTATAAATCAATAAGCATAAAAACTCGTAAGTTCTTATGCTTACTTGAAATATACCTATCAAGAATATAAAGCAAGGAATTATCATGAACTTATCAAATAAAATCTTAATGCCACTAATTGGAATTATGGCTATTTTTACAATCATAGTTGGCTCTATTGTATATACTTCTCAAATGAGTATGATTCAAAATATTCAACAAAATAATGAGACTAGTTTTATTAAAGATCTTGAAAATAGCAAAAAATCTCAAGAAAAAGTTAATAAACAATTTTTGGAATTATTATCAAAGATGATTGCAAAATCTGTTTCAAGTTTGGTTTATAATATGGACCAAGACAATATGGAAAAATCCATAGTTGAGTTTATGAACATAGAATCCATTAAAGGTATTTATGTTTTTGATAAAGCAGATAATGCATATTTTTTTGGAATGGAACTAGAAAACAGTATTTTAGTACAAAAGAAAATACCCAGTGAGTCTATTAAAAAAATTGAACTATTAAAAGAAGAATTAAAAGTAAAAAAGGAAATCATTGGTTTTTTAGAAATATATTATGATAACAAACAAATTGAAGAGCAAGTAAAACTTCATGAAAAACTAAAGCTTCAAGAATTTACCTTGTATAACACACAGGTTATAGACCATGCCAACAGTGCTTTTTTAAAACAAATGATTATTTTCATAGGGGGCATTTTAATGGTATTTTTCATTATTAGATATATTCTTCAAAAAACTGTTTTAAATCCCATCAAAATTTTATCTTCTGGATTAAATGACTTTTTTTCTTTTTTAAAAAAAGAAGTTCATACTTCTAAACCTATAAATATTACAAGTAAAGATGAATTTGGGGAAATAACATCTGTGATAAATAGTAATATATCTACTATCCAAGAAGGTATTGATGAAGATACCAAACTATTGGCAAATATTACAGATGTGGCAGAAAAAATAAAAGAGGGATCCTTATCTAATAGAGTTGAAGTCTCAACTTCTAATGAACTCTTAATAAAGTTAAAACAAGTACTGAATGATATGCTTGATAATATGCAAAACTTGATAGGTAAAGATATTAACAGTTTAAATACTTTATTAGATACCTATGCCAATTATGATTTCACTGCAAAAATTGATATTTCTGGACAATTAGAAGAGAAAACTATGAAACTTGGAAATATGATTACTTTGATGTTAAAAGAAAATTATGAAATAGGTATAAACCTTGATGAAACAGCAGATAAGTTATTTAGCAGTGTTTCTACTATTTCAGAATCCTCAACTTACCAAGCAGCGTCACTGGAAGAAATATCTGCAGCCATTGATCAGATTACTTCAACCATATCCAATACAGCACAGCAAGCAACACAGATGTCAAATATTTCTAGTCAAACAAAAAAATCTTCAGATCATGGAAGTATTTTATCTTCAAAAACGGCTGAATCAATGGATAAAATAAACGAACAAGTGAACAATATCAGTGAAGCAATTACGGTCATTGATCAGATTGCTTTTCAAACGAATATTTTATCTTTAAACGCTGCAGTTGAAGCAGCAACTGCAGGTGAGGCTGGAAAAGGTTTTGCTGTTGTTGCTCAAGAAGTACGAAATCTTGCAACAAGGTCAGCCCAAGCAGCTAAAGAGATCAAAGATATTGTTGAGAAAGCTTTAGAATTTACCCGAAATGGAAAAGAGGTTTCAGAAGAGTTAAGTATTGGATTTAAAGAGCTAAGTACCAAAATTAACAAAACCACTCTCTTGGTTGAAGATGTGAGTACTTCAGTCAATGAGCAAAGAACAGGAATTAATTTGATTAATGATTCTGTGAATAGTTTGGATGCTATTACTCAAAAAAATGCTGCTGTTGCAAACGAAACCAATGTTATTGCTCAAGAAACTAAAAATATCTCTGTCTCAATTTTGGACTTTGTTAAGTCTAAAAAGTTTGATGCTGAAAGTATCAAAAAGTAATGAACATAAATGAATTAATAAAAGGCAATCAAAAATTTAGAGAAGCCTCTTTCCCAAAATTTGAAGGTAACCTCAAAGAACTAATCGAACATGGGCAAAAACCAGAAGTACTTTTTATTGGATGCTCAGATAGTAGAGTAACACCAAATTTGATGTTGGATACTGAACCTGGAGATATATTTATTTTAAGAAACGTAGGAAACTTTGTACCTTCTTATAAAAATGATGATGCCTATCATGGATGTAGTGCTGTTATTGAATATGCCGTATTTGTTTTAAATGTTAAACATATCATTGTTTGCGGTCATTCCCATTGTGGTGCTTGTAAAAGCCTTTATACTGATATGGGAGATAGTCCTGATTTAATGCATATTAAAAAATGGTTAGAACTTGGTCGTCGTGCAAAAGAATATACACTTCTAGCCATTGAAGATAAAGAAGACAAAGAAAACCTTTATCGAAACACTGAGAGAATTTCAATAGTACATCAACTTGAAAACTTATTGACATACCCTCAGATTGATCGAAAAGTAAAAGCGGGTAAATTACAAATTCATGGTTGGTATTATAAACTTGAAGATGGAACAATAGAGCATTATGATGGAGAAGCATATTGTTTTAAGCCTTTAAGAGAAGAAAATATAAGCATAATCTAGAGTGTTAGAATATGCTTTAATATTTATTTTCTTTAACACTTAAACCCAATACTTTACAATACTTAATAAACTTTAACTTACAATTTTTAGAAAATCAACAATAAAATAAAACTTACAATTAAAATTATGTGACATTTCAATCACACTTCAAGCAACTAATTCTTTTATTATTTTTAACAATTAAACGCAAATTATCAGAAATACAATTTTCTTATTAAGATATAGTTTAATACATATATAGTGTTAGTAAGCCTTGTTTATGGGCTTTTATCTGAATAAATACTTAAGAGTAGACACACAAAATTTGATGCTAATAATGTAGAAATTATCAGTTTTTTATCAGATTTATCTTTTATACTGTTAATAGTTGTTTTATTAACAACTAAAGTTTGGCATGAAATATTAGTTGTTCTTGCTTCCCAAATAGTTGTTTATTTTAATTAATAAATTCACATTTAATCGATCAAAGGAAAATTATGAAAAAAAATTCATTTATGGGTAAATTCTTTACTTACATGTTAGTACTGTTAGTGTCTTCAAGTTTATATGGTGGCTTACTAAAAGATATCCAAGAAAAAGGTGAGTTAGTTGTAGGAGTTAAAGCTGATTACAAACCATGGGGTTTTAGATCTCAAAATGGTGAAATCAATGGTATGGAAATTGATATTGCAAAAGATTTAGCAAAACTTTTAGATGTGAAATTAAAATTGATTGTGGTTAAGTCATCAAATAGAATTCAGTTTTTAGAAACTGGAAAAATTGATGTAATGATTGCAACAATGTCAAGCAACAAAAAAAGAGCTAAAAAAGTTGGATTTATAAAGCCCTTTTATTATGCATCAGGAGTTAATATGTTGGCACCAAAAGGATTACTTAAAAACTGGGAAGATTTAAGAGGTAAACCAATTTGTAGCAGACAAGGTACTTATTATAATACTAGTGTTGAGCGAAAATATGGACCAAAACTCATATCTTTTGCAAGTGATGTTGATGCCAAACAGGCTTTAAAAAATAAAAGATGTGCTGGATTCTTATCTGATGACTCATTAATTGGAAACATGCTTGCAAATGGACAATGGGATAATTTTGAAATGCCTTTAAAAACTATTGATCCTTCAACTTGGGTTATTTCAGTAAGTCTTGAAAACAAAGATGGAGCTTTTTCTCAAATGGTTTCAGGAGTACTATACAACTACCATAATAATGGAAAGTTACTTGAATTAGAAAAAAAATGGGGAATTACACAATCTGGTTTTTTAACCGATATGAATAAAAGATTTAAATAAGAAGGTATGAAATGAATTTTATATATGAAACTTTTGCAATGTTTGCAGAAAAATACGATATAAATTTCAGTGTTATTTATAGTGAATATGAAAGAACAGCATACATAAACGGGGTCCTAAGCACAATAGAGCTCACTATCGTGAGTATATTTTTTAGTGTTTTAATTGGGATATTGGGAGTTTGGTTACAAAGATCTAAGTACAAAGCAGCACATTGGTTTGTGACTGCTTATGTACAGTTATTTAGAAATACTCCACCCCTTGTTCAAATGTTGTTTTTTTACTTTGCTTTAGGTCCATTAACTCCCGCTGTTGATATGGGTGGTTGGGAAGAACCACTTATTGGTGGGTTTGGATGGGCTGCTGTTTCACTTAGTTTATTTTGTGGAGCATTTAATGTTGAAATATTTAGATCTGGAATTGAATCAGTTCCTAAAGGTATGGATGAAGCTGCAACAGCATTGGGGTTTAATAAAAATCAATCATTTTTTAAAATCACATTGCCTTTGGCTTTTAGAACTGTAATACCAGCGTTTACGAATAACTTAGTAAACTTATTAAAAACCACTACTTTGGCATATGCAATTGCAGTGCCTGAAATTATGTACGTATCTAATCAGATATGGTCAGATAATTTAAATGTAGTAGAAATGATGGTTGTTGTATTTGCAACTTATATGATTCTAGTTGGAATCTTAGTATGGCTTATGCATAGAATTGAGCATAAATTAAAATTACCAGGGAGTCATTAAGATGAAAAATAAATTTTTCAAAATAGCATTAATTTTAATATTGCCTGTATTTATATATGCAAGTGAAGAGATGAAAACACCACTTGAGACTTTATACAATTGGATTCCTCTAATGTTAACTGGCTTTTTGGTCAATGTGAAAATGAGTCTTGTTGCAATGTTTTTAGGTCTTGTTGCTGGGTCGATTTTAGGTGTAAGTCAATTTTCAGATAGCTACATAGTTAAAAAAATATCTTGGTTAACTACGCAGTTTTTTAGAAATTCGCCTTGGCTGGTTATATTATTTGTAATTATGCTTTTAGTGCCTTTAAAAATAAGCATTTTTGGTTTACCTGTTGAACTATCAGATTGGTTAAAAGCTGCCATTGGATTTTCATTGCCTATTATGGCAAATGTATCTGAAATTGTTAGGGGTGCAATTAATTCAGTTCCTGTAGGACAAAGTGAAGCAGCTAAATCATTGGGTTATAGTAAAAACCAAACAATGTATCAAATTATTTTACCACAGTGTGTTAAAAGAATGATTCCACCTTTAATGAACTGGTTTGCGATTTTAATTATGGCTACACCTTTGGCTTCTATTATTGGTGTTGAAGAGGCAGTTAATTTAACACAACAAGCTTTAAATGCAGAAAACTCTAGAGTAGAGTTACTTATGCCATTTTATGGCTTTTTATTGATTGTATTTTTTCTATTTTGTTATCCAATTTCATTGTTTACAAAATATTTAGAGAAAAAATTCAATGTCATTTTATAAGGATTAATATGAGTAATATATGGGATAAAACACAACCAATGGTTAAAGTAAAAGGTTTACATAAATCATATGGGAACCTTGAAGTAATTAAAGGAATAGATTTAGAAGTAAAAGAACACGAAGTAATTTGTATTATTGGGCCTTCTGGATCTGGGAAAAGTACTTTGATTAGATGTATGAATAGATTGGTTGATTTTGAACAAGGGTCAATACATATCAAAGGACAAGATATAAGTCATGACAAAATTGATTTTTTAAATTTAAGAAAAAATGTAGGAATGGTTTTTCAGCACTATAATTTATTTCCACATAAAACAGTTTTAGAAAACATTATGATGGCACCTATGACGATTTTAAAACAAAATAAAGACGAAGTACGAGAGCGTGCAATTAAACTTTTAGATAAAGTAAATTTAAAAGGGAAAGAAGACAGTTATCCTGGTGAATTAAGTGGTGGACAACAACAAAGAGTTGCTATATCAAGGTCTTTATGTATGGAACCTGAAATCATGTTGTTTGATGAAGTAACTGCAGCCTTGGATCCTGAAACGGTAAAAGAAGTTTTAGTAACCATTAAAGAATTAGCAAAAGATGGTATGACTTGTATTTTAGTAACACATGAAATGAACTTTGCAAAAGAAGTGAGTGATCAAGTTTATTTTACTGATAGGGGAGTAATTGTTGAACATGCACCTCCTGCAGAATTTTTTTCAAATCCAAAAGATGATCGTACAAAATTATTTTTGAATCAAGTATTATAATAAATTTTTTAGTTTTTAAGAAGGAAAACAAATGAGAGTTGATAAAGATTTTTTAGGGAAAGTTGAACTCCCTGATGAAGTATATTATGGTATTCAAACCCATAGAGCCATTTCAAATTTTAATGTCTCAAATATCAAACAAGAAGATATCAAAGGTATTATTTCAAACATCGCAATTATTAAAAAAGTAAGTGCCATAACAAATAATAAATGTGGCGTTTTAAGTAATGAACTATGTAAAGCAGTTGTCTTGGCTTGTGATGAAGTCATTGCAGGAAAATTAAGCAATAATTTCCCTATTGATATCGTACAAGGTGGAGGTGGGACTTCTTTAAATATGAATTTAAATGAAGTAATTGCTTGTAGAGCAAATGAGATTATAACGGGTAAAAAAGGTCATGATGTTGTTCACCCAAATAGACATATTAATTTATCTCAATCCACAAATGATGTAATACCAGCAGCCATGACTATAACTACGTATTATAATATAAGTGAATTACTAAAAAAAATTGACATTATTGAAACTTCATTTAGTCAAAAAATGCATGAGTACAGAGATGTGATTAAACTGAGTCGTACATGTATTCAAGATGCACTTCCCATTACTTTTGGGCAGTATTTTTCTGGATATGTTGGCTTTATTGGAAGAATTAAAAAAAGACTTGGCTCAATAAAAGATGATTTTTTAGTCTTACCTTTAGGTGCGACTGCTGTTGGTACTGGACTTGGGAGTCCTGCAAATTACGATGATGTTTTATATGATGTTTTACATGAAGTAAGTAAAACTCCTTTTATAAAAGATGAAAACTTCTTTGATGGTTTACAAAATGCGGATGTGTATATAGAAATATCAGGTTTACTAAAAATACTTGCTACTGGGTTATCTAAAGTTGCTCGAGATTTTAGAATGTTATCTTCAGGACCAAATGGTGGAATCAATGAATTAATAATTCCAGCAGTACAACCTGGAAGTTCTATCATGCCTGGAAAAGTTAATCCTTCTATGCCTGAGCTTATGAATCAAGTTGCTTATCAAGTATGTGGAAATGATACAACTATTACAATGGCCGTTGAAGGTGGAGAGTTAGACTTAAATGTTTGGGAACCAATAATCATTAAAAACCTTGATGAATCTTTTTTATTACTGACTAATTCAATTGAATTATTTGCAACAAAATGTATTGATGGAATCAAACCCAATATTGAGGTGTGTGAAAGAAATGCGAATAACACAGTTGCTCTTTCAACTATTATTTCATCAATCTTTGGATATGAAACTGGGACTAAGGTTGCATTAAAAGCATTTGATGAATCAAAAAGCGTCAAATCTGTAGTAACGGAATTAGAGCTAATGAGTCAAGAACATATTGCAGAAGCAATAGACCCATATATTTTGATTGACAGAGAACGAAGTGCAAGTATCATTGAAAAATATAAAAGTATATACAATGAAGCAAAATAATATATTCGAAGAAATTGCTGACTTTATTCAATCTTCTTCATTTGAAGATTTACCTTTACAATTGGTCAGTGATATAAAAGTTGCCTTGATTGATTATATTGGTGTTACCATCGTAGGTTCAAACAGCGACAAGCTAGAACCTTTATATAAATATGAAAAGGCATTAAATAACTTAGAAGAATCAACAATCTTTGGAACAGGTAAAAAGAGTTCAGTTATTTTTACTTCCCAAATAAATGCAATGGCTTCACATGTGCATGATTTTGATGATGTATCGTGGAGTACAATAGGGCATCCAACAATTGTGGTTGCTCCCACATGTTTTTCTTTTGCCGAGAAATATAAAAGATCTGGACGAGATGTAATACTTGCATATGCTTTAGCCATTGAAGTTATGCACAAGTTAGCAGATACAACCATGCCCAATATTTCAGAAAACGGCTGGCATACAACTTGTGTTTATGGAGTATTTGGTTCTTTAATTGCTGCTGTTATTTTAAAAGGTGATTTAACTAAAAATCAAATTGTTAATGCCTTGGGAATTGCTGTGTCTAAAGCTTCGGGAGTACGGGCAAACTTTGGTACTGATACCAAGTCTTTTCATGCAGGAATTGCAGTTAAAAATGGAATAGAGGCTATGTATTTGGCTTATTATGGATTGACTTCATCTAAAGATGCCTTTGATGGTCCAGATGGTTTTATGCAAGTATTTGCACAAAAAAAATATGAAAGTAAATCATTAAATCTAAGTCAACCATGGGATATTTTAGACAGAGGTTTTGTATTCAAAAAATTCCCTTCCTGTTCAAGTACCCATCCTGCTTGTGATTTAATCTTTGACATGAAAAGTGAATATAATATAAACCATGAAGAAATAGAAAAAATTGAAGTCTTTTCTACAGTGTTAACACTAAAAGATTTGACCTATAACTTACCAAAAACAGCACTAGAAGCAAAGTTCTCAATACAGTATCCAATCGCTTCAATTTTAGTTTATGATCAATTACGATTAGAAGAGTTTGAAGATGAAAAGATTAATAATCCTGTTATTCAAGATTTGATGTCAAAAATATCTTTGGATACCAATCAAGAATTTTTAGATATGGGTTTTATTGGAACCGCACCTATTAGAATTAAAGTATATTTTAAAAATAAAAAAATATTAAACAATATTAATATGTTGGCACGAGGAAATAAAGAAAAACCACTTTCCAGTAAAGAAATCAAAGATAAGTTTTTGTATTGTTCAAGGAGTTTGAAAAACAATGAGTTTATTTATGATGAAATCAACAAACTTGAAAAGCTAAAGTCTCTTGATACTTTGGTCGAAAATTTAGTTATTTAAAAATGAAAAAGATTTATGTGATTAAAACAGGTACTACTTTTCAAAGTATATTAAATGAATATGGTGATTTTGAAAACTGGATCTTAAAAAATGCCAAGAGTGTAGAATATGAGGTAATAGATATTAACAATAATGAATGTTTACCTCATATTAAAAATTGCCTAGGAATAATTATTACTGGTTCACACTCCATGGTAACAGAAGATTTTCCTTGGAGTTTGGAGATGGAAGTGTTTATCAAGAAATTAATCACATACAAAATACCACTTCTAGGGATATGTTTTGGTCATCAACTTATTGCAAAAAGTTTGGGTGCAGATGTGGGTTATAGTCCAAATGGATTGGAGCTTGGAAGTGTTAATATTACATTAAATACAAATGCAAAAAACGACGTACTGTTTCACAAGATGCCAAAGGAACTTTATGCACATGTTGTACACTTCCAAAGTGTTTTGACTCTGCCTAAAAATGCAGTTTTGCTGGCATCAAATAAAGTTGAAAATAACCATATCTTTAAAGTGGGCACTTGTGCCTGGGGTGTACAGTTTCATCCTGAATTTGATGAAAATATCATGAAGTCATATATTACTGAAGTTTTAGACTCATCTCTTAGTGCTAGTCTTGAAAAGGAACTTTTATCTAAGGTTAAAAAAACAACATACTCAAACCAAATTATTGAGAACTTTCTTAACTTTGCTAAACAGTATGCATAAGTTTATGTTGAAACTCAAAAATATAGAGGAATAACATTTATGATAAATAAAAATCAATTAAATGAAATATTAGATTTAGAAACGCCTGTATCTCTTGCAAATAGATTATTATTGCTTGATTTTTTACAAAATAAAATCGAAATAAAAAGAGTTAAATCTTTTGAGGGTTGGTTTGTAGATGAATTAAATTATTCCATATATAATCAATCTAAAACTTTTGACTTAACTAAAAAAGAGTTTTACTTTTTGAAGTTATTGTTAGATAAAAGAATTGTTACCTATGAAGAAATGCTATTGAGACTTTGGAAAGATAGTGAAGATATCACAAAAAATGCAATCTTATTATTTGTTAAAAACTTTAGAAAAAAGCTACCATCAGGGAGTTTGAAAAATCAACAAGGAATTGGATATAAATTAATCGGGTTTAGCGAAAGATAGAGTAATCTTGGCTTGTCTCTAATGTTTATCCAATAATAGCCGATACATAACCCACAACACTTTGATCATCTTTAGTGGTTTCAAAACTGGTTCTATAGTCTAAAACTCTACTTTTTAAAGAAAATTCATTTGATGATTTCAATAAAGCCTTAACGCCTATTCTACCGCAAGCCTCAGTTCCTGAATTCCAAATATCTAAATCTAACTTCTTAATTGCTTCTAAGCCAATACCATCTAAATGATTTGCAGTTTTCAAATCATGAAAGTGGCTAAAGTCCGTAGAAATGACTACAAAGGTATCTTCATGATCTGCCAGTGCTTTGGAAACTATTTTTGAGATTTCTTCATAAGATAT
>MAAB01007814.1_pt1 | contig 11313 bp, 10 predicted proteins | sample 1115991 | NCBI WGS metagenome assembly MAAB01 (sample SAMN04961124, study PRJNA320927) | seawater metagenome | isolation source: sample BD02T18 sea water enriched with oil for 18 days | place: USA:Gulf of Mexico | collected 2013-07-27
ACGTAAATCTTCCGCTGAAACTGGGGCTACAAAAAAACCTCTCTGTTCTTCTGCAATGACAAAACCTTCACTAGCCAATCTATTCAGTGTCTCCCGCAAGGTCGAAACGCTGGCACTATAGCTTTCTTTCATGACGCCTAGCTTAAGCTTTGTGTCAGGTAAAAGCCGGCCGAAAATAATATCGTCGAGAATCGACTCATAAGTACTGAGCCCTACGGTAGGTGCTTGATTTGATTTTTTCATGGAAACCGAGATTACAGGATTAAATCAAAACTGTCAGCTAAATTACGTAATCATTCGCTTTTTAAAAAAATAATGGACATTAATAAAAATATCAGATACTTTTAAAAAAATCAGTTGAACTTGAAAATATGAACGATTGAATCAAGTATTGATTTGCCTGTATGGCAAACAACATAAGGATGAGTATTAGTGGAAAAGCGTATTCTAGTTTTGAACGGCCCAAATTTAAATTTGTTAGGCGAGAGAGAAAAAGACATCTATGGCAGCGTAACTCTCGAAGATGTCGGTAAGCGCTGCATTAATCTGGGTACAAAACTAGGTTTAGAAGTTAGATTTGAGCAATCTAACTACGAAGGCAAACTAGTCGAGCATATCCATGACGCCAGAAAATGGGCACATGGCATCATAATTAATCCTGCTGCATACACACATACATCTGTAGCAATATTGGATGCTTTGAATGCATTCATAGGGCTGGTTTATGAACTGCACATTTCAAATGTCCATAAGAGAGAAGAGTTTCGACACAAGTCATATGTATCACTGCGGGCTGACGGTGTGATGGCTGGTTTTGGTGTCGATGGCTATGAATTTGCTGTGCAGCGTATGGCTAGTGTTCTGTTTGGATCAGAAGTAAATGAGTAAAAAATTAGAACTTTGTCTGGCGGGAGCCGGGCTAATTGGCAGGCGTCACGTGGAAGTTATGCATCGTGCGATTAGCGACGTTAAATTAGGCTCAATCGTTGATCCTTCACCAGAGGGCCGCAGCTATGCAGCAAGTATCGGCGTTGATTGGTATTACTCGCTAAATGACATGTTCAAGGCTAGCAGTCCACATGGGGTAATTATCGCCACACCAAACCAGGTACATGTTGAAAATGGATTGGAATGCGTAGCTGCTGGCTGTCCAATGCTCATAGAGAAACCTATTGCCACCGACTGTACTGAAGCAAGACAACTCGTTGATGCGGCCAATGCATCTAATGTACCTATATTAGTTGGCCATCACAGACGCCATAACCATCTCATTCAGCAAGCGCGTGATATTATCAAGGATGGCAAGATTGGCAAAGTAACTACAGTTCATGCAAATTGCTGGCTTTATAAGCCTGAGGAGTACTTCGCTCCAAAGTGGCGGCGTGAAGCGGGGGCTGGGCCCATACTGGTTAATACCATTCATGATGTTGATTTATTGCGATATCTTTGCGGCGATGTGCAAAGTGTTCAGGCAATGTCCTCAAACAGTGTACGAAAGTTTGATACAGAAGATACAGCCGTTGTGCTTATTAAGTTTGAATCTGGAGCACTTGGGACGCTGAGCATCTCAGATACTGTGCAATCTCCATGGAGCTGGGAAATGACTTCAGGAGAAAATCCGGACTTTAGTGCAACGACGCAAAGCTGTTACATGATTGGTGGAACTAAAGCTTCCCTATCCGTTCCGGATTTGAGCTTGTGGAAACACGAAGGAGAAGGGCACTGGAAGCAGCCAATAAGCGCCACCTCGTTTGGAAAAAGCAATATTGATCCACTGGTAAGCCAGATCCGACACTTTATTGAAGTCATCAAAGGAAATCAAAAACCATTGGTTTCGGGAGAGGAGGGACTAAAATCTTTAAGGGTAGTTGAAGCGATTAAGCATTCAGCAACTACAGGCGAAACAGTCTTCCTGGATAATTAACTGTATGAGCAGTGGTGTCGTGGGAAGCATTACCATTACATCAATTAACTGCTGGTATTTGGGTAATATAGAAAAATAAAAATAACAGATCTTTTATAAATCTAGTTATTTAACCTGCACGTGTGCCAATTGTTTTGTCACACGATTAATTGGTCTTTTAACGGAGAAACCTCAATGACCACAATATTTACACGTAGAATGTTTTGTACAGCAATTGCCTCGGCTGTTTTGTTGGGTACGATGGCAACAGCATCTTTTGCCGCAGATAAAATTAAATTGCGTCTGTCAGCCTCGAGTTCACAAACCGATCAACGCGCCGTAGCTATGCTGGAAAAATTCGGCCCGGCTGTTTCCGAATTCGCAACTTTTGAGCCGCATTGGAACTCTTCACTGTTTAAGCAGGGGACTGAACTGGAAGCTATTGCCCGCGGCAATTTGGATATGTCGATAACATCGGCACAAATGCTGGCTGTTTTTATTCCGGAGTTTTCCATATTCACTGCCGGGTATGTACACCGCGACGCTGAGCATCAGGTAGCAGTTTTTAATGCACCATTAATGGATACATACAAGAAAAAAGCAGAGGAAACACTAAGTGTTAAGCTTCTGTCAGTTATGTACCTGGGGCGTCGTCAAGTGAACTTACGCACTGATCAAAAGATCGAGACACCAGAAGATCTAGCAGGTATTAATCTGCGGATGCCAGGTACAGACGCGTGGTTGTTCTTAGGTAAGGCACTTGGAGCCAGTCCGACGCCAATGGCCTTCTCTGAAGTTTATACCGGCTTACAAACAGGTGCTATTGACGGGCAAGATAACCCATTGCCAACGATGGTAGACAAAAAATTCTATGAAGTCACAAAGCAAGTGGTTCTTACCTCTCATCTTGTCGATCTGAATTATATTGCCATCTCGTTAGAGGCCTGGAATAAAATGTCTGCAGAGCAGCAAAATGCGGTGCAGAAAGCTGCTGATGAAGCTGCTGAATTTGGTCGCAAGAATCAACTCGCTCAAGAGAGCTCCCTGGTTGATTTCATTAAAGGAAAAGGCTTGAAAGTGTATGAGCCGAATTTAGATGCATTTCGAAACCGTGTACAAGACATGTATCTGAAATCTGATTACGCTAAAACTTGGCCTAAAGGTATGCTTGATAAGATCAATGCACTTTAATTGAATTAAGAGCTTATAAATGAAGCGGATTCATAACTGGCTCCTCAAAGGAGCCGAAGGCGTGACGGCGGCAATGCTCGCCGTCATGTTCTTCACATTCATTCTTCAAATTGTTTCCAGATACATTCTTGCCGAACCTTTCAGTTGGACGCTTGAACTGTGTTTAACTTTATGGATTTGGATTGTCTTCTGGGGAAATGCCTTTGTCGTCCGCCACGGTGAGCACGTGGCTTTCGATGTTATTTATTACATGGTGCGCCCGCGTACACGCAAAGTTTTTGCTCTAATCGGTGCTCTTAGCATTGTCATAGGACTGGGTTATTCACTGTATCCGACCTGGGATTACATCGATTTTTTAAAAATAAAAAAGAGTGCCACCCTGAAAATACCCATGCGAACTGTGTTTAGTATTTATGCCGTCTTCATTGTTGCGGCTGTGATTGCTTATTCATATAGGATTTATGTAATTCTTCGCCATGGTGTTCCAGGAGAGCGCAAAGAAAATGATCGGAGCACGCCATCATGACCTTGCCATTTCTTTTAAGTTTACTGACTCTGCTATTTTTGGCAGGGATAGGTACTCCCATTGCATATTCCATTATTTTGTCAGCAATCCTTTATCTGGCTGCTTCGGGCCAGGATATCGCTTTGGCAGGCGAGCAAATACTATCAGGGTTATATGACAGCTTTATTTTACTTGCTGTCCCACTGTTTATAGTGGCGGCTAATATAATGAATGCGGGTACTATCTCCGACCGACTGTTAAATTTCTGTATTGCTTGCGTAGGCCGTTTCCGTGGGGGCATGGGTCACGTAAACGTCATAGCTTCTCTGATTTTTTCAGGCATGTCTGGCTCTGCTGTCGCTGATGCAGCTGGAATTGGCAAGATAATCATAGAAATGATGACCAAAGGTGGACGTTATCCTGCGGGGTATGCAGCAGCGCTTACCGCTGCTTCTGCAACTATTGGCCCTATAATTCCACCTTCTATACCTATGGTGCTCTACGCATTGGTATCAGATCAATCTATAGGCTACATGTTTTTGGGTGGCATAGTTCCAGGTTTATTGATGGGTGTCGTTTTGATGGCGATGAACTCTTACATCTCCACAAAGCGAAATATTGCACTGGAAGATCCAGTACCCATGCAAGCCCTGCCAGGCCTAACATTCAAAGCTTTCCCGGCACTGCTAATGCCCGCTATTTTACTTTATGGAATTTATGGTGGCCTCACTACACCTACGGAAGCAGCTGCGGTTGCAGCTTTCTATGCGCTATTTCTTGCCGCCTTTTTCTATCGCGCTCTGAAACTGACCACCTTGTATGACATCTTTGTAAGCTCAGCACGCACCTCGGCCTCGGTTGGTCTTGTGATAGGTGGAGCCCTGATTTTGAACTACGTGGTTGCTTCGGAGAATATACCTAATCAATTAGCCAGCGCTCTAGTGGACATTGATGTATCACCCTTAGTGTTTCTGTTAGGGGTTAACGTTCTGTTGCTGCTACTAGGTGCTCTCTTGGATGCGACAACCATTATACTGGTGATTCTGCCGTTATTTATTCCGGCGTGCAGGGAGCTTGGTATTGACTTGGTTCACTTTGGGGTTATTTCCGTAGTTAATTGCATGATCGGGTTAATTACACCTCCCTATGGGATGCTGCTGTTTGTAATAAATGCGGTCACGGATATTCCGCTGGGTGAAATTATTCGTGAGACATGGATTTTTATCTTAGTGTTGATCATCGCTCTAATCACCATGATTTTAGTACCTGATATCATTTTATGGCTTCCCCGCACTTTTGGATATCTAGGCTAGATGGTGATGACGAATGCCTCACAACATTTCCGTGCTGGCAGTTCTGAGATAAGAGCTGCTTTGGTTGGAAGCGGCATCGGGCTATCGAGAACACCCGGCATGCATCAAACAGTCGGGCATGTTCTTGGTTTGAATTATTCATATGAAATAATGGATGTGGATACTGCGCAGTATTGCAATTTTTCGCTGATGCAGCTAATCGAACGGTGTGAATCATTAGGCTATGCCGGTTTGAATATCACCTATCCGTTCAAACAAGAGGTATTGCCCTTACTCGATGAACTCTCTGATAATGCAAAGATGCTAGCAGCAGTCAATACCGTGGTTTTCAAGCAGGGAAGACGTTTTGGCTATAACACGGATTACAGCGGGTTTGTTAAGGCCTTCGAGCAGCAGATGTCCGACGTAGTTATTGATCGCGTGCTGTTATTGGGTGCTGGAGGGGCAGGTTCCGCCGCTGCATTTGCAGTGGCTGGATCTTCGCCGAAATCCGTTTTCATCTATGACCGCAACCCGGAAAAGGCCGCACAGTTGGCTGTCAGACTCAATATTTATTATCCAAATTTAAATGTTGAGTTCTATGACTGTCTAACTGAAGCGATTGCAGCAAAGCCAAATGGGATCATCAACGCATCTCCGATGGGCATGCAAGCTTATCCAGGTAGTGCTTTTCCTCAAGGGGAATGGCGACAATCTCTATGGGCTGCCGATTTGGTGTATTTACCGCTACAGACGCAGTTCCTCTCAGATGCTGAAACTGCAGGTTGCAAAACAATGTCCGGTGCGCATTTAGCTATTCATCAGGCTGTCGATTCATTTGCCTTAATTACCGGCCAATTAGCCGATGCTAAACATTTTTCAAAAGCCTTTGCAGCGTTCAATAAGGATTAATTTTTACTATTAAGGAATCATTGACAATGATTATTACAGAGGACGAAAAAAACGTCCGAACTTGGTGGCGGACCTCCATCATTGATATGGCACCCGGACATATTTCGTTTCGTGGTAATCCAATTCAGGAATTGATCGGTAATGTCACCTTTCCGCAAATGATTTGGCTGATGGTTTGCGGTGAATTGCCCAGTGATGCACAAGCTAGGCTGTTTGAATCTGCACTGGTCGCTGGTGTTGACCATGGACCACAAGCACCCTCAATTGCTGCCGCTCGTATGGCTTCGACATGCGGGCTAGGTCTTAATAATGCCATGGCAACTGCCGTTAATATGTTAGGTGATGTTCACGGTGGTGCCGGTGAGCAATGTGCAGTTTTGTACTATAAAATAGCAGAACTTATTGAGCAGGAAATACCTTTTGATGAGGCAGTGCGTCAAGGGTTGGATGAATGGCGCGCGGAATATGGAAAAATAGTTTCAGGCTTTGGCCACCGCTTCCATAAGCCGGTCGATCCCCGTGCTCCACGATTAATGGAACTTGTCCGGCTAGCTGCCAACGAAGGTACTGTGCAAGGGGGTTTTGCAGACATCGGTGAGGCGGTACAAGCGGAGCTGGGGAGGCAGCGGGGGAACAGACCTATCGCTATGAACATTGATGGTGCAACAGCGGTGATTTTCTGTGAACTTGGCTTTCCGGCACCTTTATCACGTGGGTTATTTTGCCTGTCCCGCTCTGTTGGCATACTTGCACACGCCTGGGAGCAGATGCAGCAAGGAGGCCGAAATAAAGGTCCAATGCCTCCCAAATATTTACCTTTATATCAGCCGAAGTAATTCACTCAAAAGCTTCTATTATCAAAGACCCAAAAAACCTTAGATTTCCTATCTGAGGTTTTTTTTGCTCCAAATTTCGCATCAATAATTAACCTAAATTAATAATAAAAACTGTTGATTAATAAAATGTATGACATTATTGTATGTAAATGATATTTTATAAAATATACAATTTTAATTTTGGAGTTAATAATGCAGACATCCTCTCTACAGAGTTCAAGTGATAAGCCTGAGTTCGCATTGTCGCATTTGACTCTTATTGGATGCTCTGCTCCAGAGTTGGTCTATATCGCAGCGCGATGTGGTTACGATGCAATTAGTCCACGCTTTATTCCTATGCATGTGGACGGTGAATTCCCTTGTTACCCTGAAGACAGCGATATAGTTCATGCGACTAAGACAGCACTTGAGGCCACGGGGATTAAGGTTAATGAGCTGGAATTGATTAAAATTCACGATGGTTTAGTTGCCAGTGAGGTTGAACAGGCTATTGCACTAGGTGGTGAGCTGGGTGCAAAGCATATGATTACAAGTGCCTGGACTTCTGAGAATAAGGGAGTGAATTTTATAGTCGATCGCTATGCAGAGCTATGTGAATTGGCGGCTCAGTACAATATGACTGTAGATCTCGAGTTTCCAACATTTTCAAGCTTGAAAACGCTTAGTCAGGCAGCGGAAGTCGTCCGCGCGGCTAACCAGAGTAATGGCGGAATCCTTATAGATACAATTTATACCTATTTCTCTCAACTTGACCTGAGCGAACTGTATAACTTACCGCAAGAGTGGTTCCGCTTCGTACATATTGCGGATGTCCCCCACCAGCTTCCAACAACCCGTAAAGGTCAGATTGAGATCGCCCGGGCAGGCAGACTTTATCCTGGAGAAGGGGCTATTAATTTTAAAGAAATCATGCGTTACCTGCCGCCAGTTACTTACTCAATAGAGCTGCCCAATCACAAGCGAGTTGCAGAACTTGGCTATGAAGAACACGCTCGGCGCGCCCTTAAAGCAGCCAGAAAATCTCTCATAGATCAGTAATTAGCTAAAGTTAATATTTAGCCCCAAAGTAAATACGCCTAATTTAAACCTGAACTGAAGGATCCATACCAAAATGGCACGTGATATTACTCAAGACGAAAGAGAACTAGTCAATGAACTCATAAGACGCGCCCGTGTGGCAATGTCAGAAGTGGAACATTATTCTCAGCAACAATTAGATCGCCTCTGCCAGTCCATTGGCTGGTATACCTCTAATGAAGAATCTTTTACCCGCCTGGCGCAGATGGGTGTTGATGAAAGTGGCATAGGTGATCGAGCTGGTCGCCCAGGGAAACGTTTTAAAATCCATGGTATTTTACGTGATGCACTGCGCCAAAAAAGTACCGGTATAGTTGAAGAGCTACCAGAAAAAGGGATCGTTAAATACGCGAAACCTGCAGGGGTTATCGCATCGTTAATTCCAATGACAAACCCTGCACTGACTCCTCCTGTCACAGGTATTAATGCTGCCAAGGCGCGCGATGCTGTTATCTTTACACCCCATCCACGCACTAAAGAAACGACAGCTGCAATGACAACCTTGATGAGAAGCGCCTGTAAAGCTGTGGGCGCACCAGAAGACCTTTTTCAATGTATCCAAGAGCCCTCGATTGCGGTCACAGAATATCTTATGGAAGCTTGTGATCTAACGATGGCAACAGGTGGTAAACCAATGGTGAAGGCTGCTTATAGCTCTGGCCGTCCGGCTTATGGTGTAGGCGCAGGTAACTCTTCAATTGTTATTGATGAGACTGCGGACATTGAAATTGCCGCACAAAACACCCGTATTTCAAAAACATCGGATTTTGGTTCTGGCTGTTCTGCGGACGGTAATATCATCATTCAAAAATCTATCTACGATCAAATGGTGGCAGCGCTGGAGGCCGAGGGTGGCTATCTTTGTAATGACGAAGAAAAGGCCCTATTAGAAAAAGCCATGTGGGATGAAAAAGGCAATAGAACCTTCTCAACCATTGCCTGCCGTCCACAACAAACTGCTGAAGTCGCTGGTTTTAATATTCCACAAGACAGAAAGTTTCTGATGGTCTACAACCAGGGACAAATAGGCCCAGAACATAAGTTCTCTAAAGAGAAGCTGACAACCGTAATGGCACTTTATCACTTTGATAATTTCTCTGATGCACTAACAATAGTACAAGACATTTATCAGACAGGTGGTAAAGGCCACTCTTGCGGAATATATTCGCACAGCGATGAAAATATTGATGCCTTGGCTCGCTTGGCTCCTGTTAGCCGCATGATGGTACGTCAGCCACAATCAAAAGCAAACGCTGGTTCTTACACCAATGGTATGCCTATGACATCCAGTCTTGGATGTGGAGTCTGGGGTGGCAACATCACCAATGAAAATGTCTCTTTGAAACACTTCATGAACTACACATGGGTAAGTCGTCCGATTGCTGAAGATAAACCTCGCGAAGAAGACTTGTTTGGCGAATTTTACAACACATCACTGGAGTGCAGCTAATGTCCGAAAATACAGTAAATACTACCAAGACAGTAGCTGAGCATCTGGTCGACTATCTGGTAAAACGTGATACTTCACATATTTTTGGTCTATGTGGCCATACCAATATATCTGTACTGGCTGCGTTAGAATCAAGCCCTATTGAGTTTATTACGGTTCGTCATGAACAAATTGCCTCACATGCTGCCGATGCCTATGCGCGGGTAACAGGTAAGGCTTCGGTAGTACTGTCTCACCTCAGTCCCGGTTTGACTAACTGTGCCACAGGTGTTGCCAATGCGGCATTAGACTGTATACCCATGGTAGTGATTGCCGGTGATATCCCTACCCATTACTACGGTAAGCACCCGCATCAGGAAGTAAATTTACACGCCGATGCTTCTCAGTACGAAATTTACCGGCCTTTTGTTAAGCGCGCCTGGCGTGTTGATCGTGCAGACTTGTTAGCAGAGGTTATGGAAAAAGCTTTCCAGTTAGCGGAGAGTGGCCAGCCTGGACCTGTATTAGTCAATGTACCAATGGACATTTTCTCTGAAAAAATTGACAGCAGCACCTTTGATCGCATCGCTAATCATACCCGCTCACTTGTAAAACCTTCTATCGATGATGAAACAGCAAAGAAAATTTTAACCAGGCTGGGTGAGGCGAAAAACCCTGTTCTTTATGTTGGCGGTGGTATCTTACTTGCAGATGCATCCAAAGAACTGGAAGCATTCGTTGATCATATGCAAATTCCGGTAGCTCATAGTTTGATGGGTAAAGGTGCACTTTCAGATGCACACCCATTAGTGTTGGGAATGACAGGGTTTTGGGGGACAAAACTAGTCAATCAAGCATGTCTGAGTGCCGACTATATTTTTGCAGTAGGTACAAGGTTTAAAGAAGCTGACTGTTCTTCATGGTATCCGGGCTACACTTTTAACATTCCTGAAACCAAAGTTATCCATATTGATATTGAGCCCTCAGAAATTGGACGTAATTACCCAACTGAAATCGGTGTTGTAGCCGATGCAAAGGCAGCGTTGCGGGTATTAACCCGAGTGTCAAAAGAACTTTATCCGGATGGTTTCAAACGCCCACACTTGGTGGGTAAAATTGCTGATTTTCGCAGTACTTTTAAACAGAGTAATGTACAAATGCAAACCAGTGATGCGTTTCCTATGATGCCTGAACGGATCCTAGCTGATACACGCCAGGCCTTGCCTGATGATGCGATAATCACTACAGACGTAGGCTGGAATAAAAACGGAGTCGGGCAGCAGTTTGATATTCTGACTCCGGGAAGCATTCTCACCCCTGGTGGGTTTGCCACTATGGGCTTCGGTCCTCCGGCAGCCATAGGCGCAAAACTAGCGGCTCCTGATCGTGTTGTTCTCTCTCTGGTTGGTGATGGTGGCTTCGGACAAAACCCTGCTATGCTGGCAACGGCTGTCGAGCTGGGATTAGGTATCGTTTGGCTAGTTATGAATAATAATGCTTTTGGTACCATTGCAGGTTTGCAAAAAGCACATTATGGATTGACCTACGGCACGACTTTTCCGGGTGAAGCTGGTGCCCCTGAATTTGGTACGAGCTATGCCGATATCGCCAAAGCTTACGGTGCTCAGGGAATTCGAATTAAAACTGCAGATGAACTGTTACCCGCCCTTAAACAAGCCATTGCATCAGGTAAACCGACAGTCTTGGATGTAGCTATGATCAACAATCCTACTCCAACAACAGGGCACTGGAACATTCTCGATATTTACTCGCCAGATGAAGAGGTATCACACGTTTCTACCTAGTCAGTAGGGATAAAGATTCTTTCGATTCCTTCGCTATTTAAAGTATGTAATTTATGGCCTGAGTGAAGATACTAAGGCCATATTATTATTGTGGGTAGCTAATTAAAGGAGGATTTACCCAAGTAACTATCGCTTCTGGTGATGACTATAGTATGAATAGGGGCAGCCGATCTAGTTGCTGAAGTCTCGGCTGCTATATTTAGTCATAGGATAAAAATACTTTGCTTCAAAATGGTCGTTACTATCTTTATTGTTAATGGGTATTAACCTTAGCGGCTCACTTAAAAGTGAAGAGATCCAGTTCTATGAATAACCTAAACACCAAGTGTTTTTTGTATATTACCTTTGTTGATAAAGGGGTAA
>MAAB01032424.1_pt1 | contig 11306 bp, 9 predicted proteins | sample 1115991 | NCBI WGS metagenome assembly MAAB01 (sample SAMN04961124, study PRJNA320927) | seawater metagenome | isolation source: sample BD02T18 sea water enriched with oil for 18 days | place: USA:Gulf of Mexico | collected 2013-07-27
TGCTAGCAACCAACGGTGGTGATTGTGAAGATTTTGCTATTGCCAAATATTTCTCACTTAAATGGCTAGGAGTGCCGGTTGGCAAGATGCGCCTTACATATGTTAAAGCCGTGGAATTAAATCAAGCACATATGGTGTTGACCTATTATGCTTCATTAGGCCAGGAGCCAATGGTGTTGGATAACTTAGTGAATGATATTTTACCAGCGTCTCAACGATCCGATCTGGTGCCGGTATATAGCTTCAATGGTGATGGTCTGTGGAAAGCTAAGCTGCTTGGCGATGACTCTCGGTTAGGTGATGCAGATGACATTATCCTTTGGAAAGAGCTAAGAACACGAATAGAGCAAAATACTCAATAATGGTTTGAGCACTAAAAATAGAACCATAAAAATAAAAGTATAAAAAAGATAAAAATTCAAAAAACATAGAAAACGTTAGAACGCTTGATGAGGGGAAAATACGTGACATTACAGCGACAACTACTCATATTGCTATCGATATTGTTGACGGGGCTTTTGGTAGGCATTTTGGCCTTAACTATCAGCAATTCTAGGCATTACTTTCAACAGCAATTACACACTCATGCTCAGGATACGGCAACATCATTAAGTTTGTCATTGCAGTCCGGGTTAGGCACTAAGGATATAGCTTTAGTGGATTCTATGGTGGATGCGATTTTTGATCGCGGTTATTACCGAGATTTAAGTATCCAGGGTGCCGGAGGCAGTCTGATTCTATCCCGGCATATGGACCCGCCTCCTCACCGAGTACCATCCTGGTTTATTAATTGGTTGTCGTTGAAGCCATTGCCGGGAGTGGCAGAGATTACTTATGATTGGAAAATTATCGGTAAGTTGCGGGTGCTAAGTGATACGGATGGAGCATATCGAGAGTTGTGGACAGGAGCGAAGCAGGCATTTTACCTATTCCTTAGTGCAGGCGTGTTGAGCTGGTTGGTATTGTTGGTGACACTGCGCAAATTATTTCGACCGTTGGCGGACCTAGAGCAGCAAGCGTTGGCGATTTGCCATAAGGATTTTTCATCTCAGCAACCATTACCAAAAACTCGAGAGTTGCGTCGAGTTGTTCAGGCGATGAACCGGATGACAAAACAGCTCAAAATATTATTTGATGAGCAGGTTGCACAGATAGAGCAGGTGAGGAACCAAGCGTATGTTGACTCTGTTTCGGGGTTAGGAAACGGACGTTTTTTTAACGCACAACTACAAGCTCGTATACATTCCCCCGAGGAACCCTATGTGGGTGGGCTTGCTAGAATGCAGGTGAAAGGGATGTTGTCCTATAACGAGCGTGTTGGTCGTGACGATGGTAATAGGATATTGAAACGAGTGGGCAAGATTTGGCAAAAGGCGATGGAGGATGTTGAAGGCTCCTGTGTTGCTAGGGTTTCTGGAGCGCGTTTCGCTGCCTTGTTACCCCATGTGGAGCGTGATGTCGCTGAATTGATTGTTGAACAGGCTCTTAATGATATTCGAGCATTGGATGGCGTGTGCCAAGGCGGTAGTGGGTTGGAAATTTATGGTGGTATGAGCTTTTGCCAAGTTGGGGAAGACGCTCGATTGATGGAAGCCCAGGCAGATATTGCATTACAGAAAGCACAGAATATCAAAGGAGGCAATTTTGAGCTCTTTGATGAAGAGGTTCACGGTGATCCGTTATCCCCGAAATTGGCTCAAGTAGAGAATTGGGACGAGTTTTTAAGCGACATAATTGATAGAAAAGACGTAGAGTTTCATTACCAGCCCGTACTTTCTTGTGTTGACCAAAGTCTGATGCATTATGAAGCCTTGGCAAGGATACGAGTTGGTGGTGAATTATTAAATGCGGGCATATTTATACCGCTTGTTGAACGGTTTGATCTTGAGGAAGCGTTTGATAAGTTAACGGTATCTGCGTTGATTAAACGGCTGACCGATTTGGATGCCAATAAACGCGCTGCGCTTGCGATCAATTTATCATCACATTCTGTCCGTAACGAAGCGTTTATTGATTGGTTAATCGATAGAGTGTCTGCTCATCAAAATATAGCACCATATTTAATCTTTGAAGTCCCAGAGCTGACGGTAAGAACGGCCCACGGTAAGTTAAAGCGTTTAGCTGAGGGGTTAAAAACGGTCGGTGCAAAGTTATCTATCGATCATTTTGGCACGACTAATAGCAGCTTTGGCTATTTAAGTGGTTTGCCATTGTATTCCATTAAGGTTGACCATAGTTATATTCGAGATATTCAAGACAATCTGGATCATCAGTTTTTCGTACAGTCCTTGGTGCGTATCGCTCATAGCCGCAATATCTTGCTGACAGCGGAAATGGTAGAGCATCAAGCGCAATGGGATTTGCTAAGAAGCTTCCAATTAGATGGTGCACAGGGTTATTATCTGGGGGAACCAAGATCACCTGATCTTGCTGCGTAGCTAAAGTGTTACGTGGGCATCGAATCCTATTACAGGGGAAGGATACATGGTTGACAGTAATTCGTCCGGAGTTGCGGCGAAAGGTATTGGCGCAGCAATAGTTATTTTGTTGGTATTAATATGCGGTGTTGGTATTTATTGGAGTGATGAGCCCAATGTGTGGGATGTCAAAGCAGCGCTAGAGCAACAGCAGCAGACCAATGCAGGTAATGAAAAAACAGTAATAGGAGCAGCGACAACATTAACGATAATACAATTAACTGAGACGTTATTAAATAAGCCTGGTGGCTATATAACTAACGATGTTATGCCTCCAGGGCTGTTTATGGATAATATACCGAATTGGGAATTTGGCGTATTGGTTCAGTTACGAGATATGTCTCGAGCATTGCGTAAAGACTTTGCGCGATCGCAATCTACGTCAGCAGAAGACCGTGATTTGGCAAAGGCGGAACCGCAGTTGCATTTTAACAATGATAAATTTTGGCTGCCCTCCACAGAAGGGGAGTACACCACGGCGTTAAAGTATTTGGAACGTTATCAGGCGCGCTTGTCCGACCCCTCTAATGCTCAAGCACAGTTTTTTGCTCGCTCCGATAATTTAAGAAGCTGGTTGGCTGATGTGGAGACACGTTTGGGTAGTTTGTCTCAACGGTTGAGTGCGAGTGTAGGGAAGGAGCAGCTCAATATTGATTTAGCGGGCGACTCAGCAGCACAGCGATCTACAGGCGTACCTTCTGAACAAACTGTAAAGACTGATTTCTTTGAGTTGGATGATATATTTTATGAAGCGAGGGGTAACGCCTTTGCGTTGGTTCATTTACTTAAAGCGATAGAAATAGACTTTCATGATGTGTTGCAGAAAAAGAACGCGCTAGTGAGTGTTCGGCAGATTATTCGTGAGTTGGAAGCTACTCAGCAATCCATTGGTAGTCCGATGATATTAAATGGTGATGGCTTTGGAATGTTGGCAAATCACTCCTTGGTGATGGCAAACTATATTTCACGAGCCAATGCTGCGATTATTGATCTACGAGAGTTACTTTCTCAAGGTTGATTTCGATCTTTGACATCGGGTTGCAATAAGTGGCAGCCCATAAAAAAAGCGCCGAGAAGGCGCTTTTTTTATGGGCTTTCGCCTAAGACTACAGTTTACTCAGTGTAAGCTTCTGCAGACTTAATGATTTCAGCGCGTGCTGCATCAGCATCGGCCCATCCGTCAACTTTAACCCACTTACCCGCTTCTAGATCTTTGTAGTTCTCAAAGAAGTGCTCGATCTGCTTGATAAGCAATTCAGGAAGGTCTGTGTAGTTTTCAACGTGATCGTAGATTTTGGTCAATTTTGTGTGAGGAACCGCAAGAATTTTAGCATCTTGGCCAGCTTCATCACTCATGTTCAAAATTCCCACTGGGCGAGCCCGGATCACAGAACCAGGAACTACTGGGTAAGGAGTTACAACCAATACGTCTAATGCATCGCCATCGTCAGACAATGTGTTAGGTACATAACCGTAGTTTGCAGGGTAAAACATAGGAGTTGCCATAAAACGGTCAACTAACAATGCATCAGTATCTTTATCAATTTCGTACTTGATAGGAGTGCTGTTTGCTGGGATTTCGATAGCAACATAAATATCATTCGGTAAATCTTTACCTGCAGGGATCTTGTCAAAGCTCATATGTAAACCTTTCTTCTTGGTCAGGGGTCAATGTTCTTAAGTAGAACTCTTAAGTAAGTGTTCTAAAGTAAACTTATTAACGTGTTTTGTGTGGTGATACAAAAACGGTGGGGTATTATACCTGAAACAGTCGTGTGCGGGCAATTTGTGCATTATGCCTCGCTGAAAATGGCTAATTGGTTGTTTTTTACTAGATTTTACAAAAAATTACGTTGAACTTGCTGGTTTCTTAGGCTTAACTTGACGTATTATATCGCCAGATTTACTGACATTAGGATGTAATGGAGTATGTCAGGGGGAGGTTGATAGGTCTCCTGCGTGAAACAATAATAGTAAGAAATGGATAACAAGGATAGTTCAATGGATATGAAGCCGTTCAGTCAGCAGGCGCATAAAAAAGGGTATAAACAAGAGCCCTTACACTCCCGCCAGTCAGGCGTAAAAAACACCTTATCACGTCACGTACCTAGTGCAGGTAACGAACCACCTCTTCTTAGTGTTACTTCTCACCAAGCCTCAGTCCCCCCAGAAAAAGAAGCGCTTGCTAGTAAGTTGACCCTTGAAATTGAGCAATTGGAAGTGTGGTTAGAGAATCAGCAAAACGCCCAGCAGGGTAGTATTTCCGTTATTCCTACGATTAAGTCGTTGATTCATACACGAAAGAAATTGCTGAAGAATATCCTCGCGTCATAAAAAAGGGGCAGCAAAGCTGCCCCTGGGTGGCTTGGGGCAGTGACTCTCAAGCCGGGGTGGTAGACGTATTGTCAGTTTCCCTGGCTTTTCTGAATAGCTCTAGGCAGCGACTTCAATCTTTCCTTCGTTACTACGTACAGGGTAAACTTTTAGTGTAACGCTATCATCTTCCAAACATTTTCCCGTCGACAAATCAAAATGCTGTTTGTAGATCGGGGAGGCCACAACATCGTGCCCTTTTAAATCACCCACTAAACCACGAGACAACACATTTGAACCGCTAAAGGGGTCTTGGTTGTCGATGCCGTATAGGTTAGTTGTACCATTGGCTTCTAGTTGAAATATGGCGATTTGTTTACCGTTTATTTGGGCGCAAACACCGATGTTACTGATTAGGTCCGATGCGTCACAAACCGAGGTCCATTGATTGTTATCACTCATAATTATGCTCCTTAAGCTTCGACGGTTTCGATGAGGTCGGATTTTTCTTTGATTGTTGCAGGACGAATTTGAGCTCGCTCTTTTACAAAGACCACGTTGTTGTCGGTTTCATCAGAGTTAATAAAGTGGTTGAAACGTTTTACTTTCTCTGGGTTTTCGATAGTTGACTTCCATTCACACTGGTAAGTGTCTACCAAGTGACCCATCTGCTTCTCAAGCTCCTCACCAATGTTTAGAGAATCATTAATGATAACGTCTTTCAGGTAATCTAAGCCACCTTCCATGTTGTCCATCCACGTCGCAGTACGTTGTAAACGGTCAGCGGTGCGTACATAGAACATCATAAAGCGGTCGATGTATTTGATGAGGGTTTCATCATCTAGATCTGAAGCAAATAAATCAGCGTGACGTGGCTTCATACCACCGTTACCCGCTACGTACATGTTCCAGCCATGTTCCGTTGCAATAACGCCAACGTCTTTACACTGTGCTTCTGCACATTCACGAGTACAACCAGAAACAGCCAGCTTGATCTTATGAGGAGAACGAACACCACGGTAACGCTCTTCTAGTTTAATCGCCATGCCAACACTGTCTTGTACGCCGTAACGACACCAGGTGCTACCAACACAACTCTTAACGGTTCGTAGAGACTTGCCGTATGCGTGACCACTTTCCATGCCTGCATCTACAAGTTCTTTCCAAATAAGAGGAAGCTCGTGAACTTTGGCACCGAACATATCAACACGCTGACCACCTGTGATCTTGGTGTAAAGGTCGTATTTTTGAGCGATCTGACCGATGGCAATTAGTTTTTCAGGGGTGATTTCACCGCCGGGGATACGAGGAACAACGGAGTAAGTACCGTCCTTCTGCATATTTGCCATGTAGTAATCATTGGTATCCTGAAGGCCTGCAAGGCTAGGCTCCATGATGTGATCGTTCCAGCAAGATGCAAGGATAGATCCTGCTGTTGGTTTACAGATGTCACAACCTTTACCAGAACCGTGTTTAGCCAGCAGTTCTTCAAAGGTTTTGATTTCTTCAACACGAACAATGTCGAATAATTCCTGACGACTGTGAGCAAAGTGTTCACAAAGGTCATTGTTAACTTCAATGCCTTTCTTCTCTAACTCAGCATTAAGAACTTGACCGACTAAAGCGGCACAACCACCGCAGCTGGTTCCAGCTTTAGTGCAAGACTTCAGTTCACCAAGTTCAGTGATACCACCATCGATTGACGCGATGATATCGCCTTTTGTTACGTTGTTACACGAACAAATGGTCGCAGTGTCTGGCAATGCATCAACACCTAAACCCGCTGGTGCGCCACCTTCTCGTTGCGGAAGGATAAGGCTATCAGGGTGCTCAGGAAGGTCCATGTCGTTGAGCATCAGCTGCAATAAACCGCCGTAAGCTTCTGCGTCACCGATCAGTACACTACCGAGTAATTTTTTACCGTCTTCGCTTACAACGATCTTTTTGTACACTTCATTGTGTTCATCGTTGTAGGAGTAGGATTTGCAGTTTGGTGTGTTGCCGTGTGCATCACCGATGCTAGCAACATCAACACCCATAAGCTTTAGCTTGGTGCTCATGTCTGCGCCAGCGAATTCACTTTCTTTGTCACCAGCGATGGCATCAACAGCAGCTTTCGCCATTTGATAACCTGGAGCAACAAGACCGAAAATACGACCGTCCCAAAGCGCACATTCACCAATAGAGTAAACATCAGCATCAGAGGTTTGGCAGTTGTTATTAACAGTGATACCACCACGAGGGCCCATTTCTAAACCGGAATCACGGGCGAGTTCATCACGCGGACGGATACCTGCAGAAAACAAGATAAGGTCGGTTTCTAAACTCTCCCCATCAGCAAACTCCATACGCATTTTGCTGTCGTCGCCATTGACGATTTCTTTGGTGTTCTTTTCGGTGTGAACAGTAACACCAAGTGCTTCAATCTTACTGCGAAGCATTGCACCACCGCCATCATCAACCTGAACGGCCATTAAGCGAGGAGCAAATTCTACTACATGAGTTTCTAAGCCAAGATCATGAAGCGCTTTAGCCGCTTCAAGGCCTAACAAGCCGCCGCCAACAACAACGCCTTTTTTGCTTGTTTTAGCACCATGAGTGATGGCTTCTAGATCTTCAATCGTTCGGTATACCAAACATTCGTCGCGATCTTTACCAGGGATTGGTGGCACAAAAGGGAATGAACCGGTGGCTAAAACCAGTTTGTCGTATGCAACAACTTCACCTTTTTCCGAAGTAACCGTTTTATTGTCACGGTCAATTGAAACAACTTTATCTTCTAGATAAACTTTAAAGCCGTTGTTTTCAAAAAAGCCATCTTCTACCAAAGATAGGTCTTCTGCCGTCTTGCCACTGAAGTATGCGGAGAGTTGCACGCGGTCATAGGCGAGTCTTGACTCTTCACAGAAGGTAATGACATCAAATTGGTCACGGTTGTCGTGTTCGGATAAAAATTCTAAGAATTTATGGCCTACCATGCCATTACCTACGACGATTATCTTTTCTTTACTCACTGCTGACTCCGTAATTTTTGTGTATTACCTGCCGAGGATTCACTGCTGGCAGTTAAAACATCATAAAGTTTGTGTATTACGATGTGGTTGTCCCTAACATAGCAATTAGCGTGCCTGAAATTCTTCATTTTTCATAAAGTACTGAAAGGCATGGGGGTTTTTATTGTGTTTGGTGAGTTATACCCCCTGAGCGCCCTTCTTTATTGGGTTCTAAGGGGCTTCGATCGGAGCCGGAGTTGTTGAGATACAATGGTGCTGCACTGTATTGGTGCGTCACATTGGTGCGCAAGAAGAATGAGGCGCAACAATTTGGTGTTAACTTGGAGCTAATGTTTGTCGTTGTCATGAGGCAGGTGAGGGCTGATTAAAGGGGTGATTGGTGTAGCATTATCCTTTTTTCCTGCCCCTTTGGATGTGTTACGCTGCATGGATCTCAATGACGGCGGAATTTTCCTTGAAGAATAACGTGTTAACAATAGATGCAGGACAAAAGTCAGTTGCGGGTGTAAAGCCGCAAAATGAAGACAGCATTGGTATACATGTACCAGAAGGTACACAGTTATCGTCAAAAGGCGTGGCTATGGTGATTGCTGATGGTGTTAGTGCTGCTGAAGCTGGTAAAGAAGCCAGTGAGACCTGTGTTCGTGGCTTTTTATCGGATTATTATTCAACGCCAGATTCATGGAGCGTAAAACAATCTGCCCATAAAGTGTTAGTCGCGTTAAATCGTTGGTTGTACGGTTTAGGACAGCGTTACATTGATGCAGAAAAAGGTTACGTAACAACCTTTAGTGCGTTGATCATCAAATCTCATAGTGCTCATGTTTTCCATGCTGGAGACTCTCGGATTTACCGCTTACGTGATGGTGAGCTGGAGCAGCTAACGCAAGATCATGTGGTGAAGGTATCAAAAGATACCACTTACCTGGCCAGGGCAATGGGTATTGGTTTAAGCCTGGAAATTGATTATAAAAAAATAGAAGTAGAAGAAGGCGATTTGTTTATTAGTACAACAGATGGCATTCACGACTGGATGAGCCGTGCTCAGTTTAAGTCGGTAGTAGTAGAAGAGATGCTAAATTTGGATGTTCTCTGTGAACGTTTGGTAGAACACGCGTTATCGCATAGCAGTACTGATAACTTGAGTTGCCAAGCATTGAGAGTGTTGACTCTCGGTGCAGAAAATCATGATGATGCACTCAACAAATTAGCCAACTTACCTTTCCCTCCTGACCTTAATGCCGGAATGAAAATAGATGGATGGAAGGTGTTACGACAGATTCATGCCAGTGCTAGAAGCCAATTATATCATGTTGAATGTTTAGAAACCGGCAAGCAATGTGTCATGAAAACACCGTCAGTGCTATGCCTAGGGGACCCTGGTTACGTTGAGCGTTTTGTTATGGAGGAATGGGTTGGATCAAGGATTTCAAGCCCACATGTTGTTGAAATTGTTAAGTCAGAACGCAAGCGGACCTTCCTTTATTACTTAATTGAAATGGTTGATGGTGAAACCATTATGGATCGAGTAGAAAAAGCAGGAGTGATGGAGCTTACAGAAGTGGTGACGTTGACCGGTCACATTATCAAAGGTTTACGTGCATTTCACCGGCGCGAGTCCCTGCACCAAGACATTAAACCTGACAATGTTGTGATTCATAACGGCCAAGCAAAAATCGTTGATTTTGGTTCAGTGTTTGTTGCTGGTGTTGATGAAATGACCCGCTCCTCTGAAGATGAAATTCCACTGGGTACGTTAGAATATTCAGCACCGGAATATCGATTGAATCGTCCTCGTACGGAACGTAGTGATCAGTTTTCATTAGCTATGGTGGTGTATGAAATGTTAACTGCAAAGGTGCCGTATGGTGAGGCGTATGAGAAGTCCATGAACATTAAGCAATTCAGTGTTCTGACTTATACACCGGCATACGTTCATAATCCGTTGATACCAATTTGGGTGGATGGTGCGTTACGAAAAGCATTGCAAGTGAATGCTGATTTACGTTACGACAGCCTGTCGGAATTTCTAAACGACTTAAAATACCCTAATGAAACGTTCTTAAGCCCTGAAATGAAACCTTTGATTGAACGAAATCCGTTATTGTTTTGGAAAGGGTTGAGTGCTGTGTTGGCAGTGAGCCAATTGGTAATGTTGTTTTTTTGGTTTAGGACGTAAACGATGTCAGCAGTTAGTTTAGTTGGGCCATTAGGGGCACGATTACGATCACTTTATGATTTGATTGAGGCCGCTCAGTTACAACCGCTGAATCGTTATGATCGCATCTGGGATTGCTGTTGTGATCACGGCTACCTGGGAATAAAAATTGTCGAAGCAGAGCTTTGCGAGAAACTGGTTTTTGTTGATCAAGTGCCTCATATTATTCAATGGTTAGATTCAAAGCTGGAAGCGCTTCCGAAAGAACGCTTTAGTTTGATTGCTGGTGATGCATCAGACTTGGTGTTTGACGCGAAGCAACGGCATTTGGTCATCCTGGCTGGCGTGAGTGGCAGTACGGTTACGGCTATCATGGGCGCTATTTTGAAAGCTTATGCTGGTGATTCTATTGATTTTTTGCTGTGCCCGACACATGGCGTGTTTGAGGTCCGTGAATACCTAATAGATGCGCGTGTTTCATTGATGGATGAATGGATTGTCTCTGAGAAGGGGCGTCACTATGAAGTAATACATATTCGTGCTGGGGCGGAGATAGATGGCGATGTAAAAGTATCCTCGGTTGGCAAAATGTGGAATGCCAACGACAAAGATCACGAGGCCTATTTAAAGAAAAATATAGCGCATTATCAGCGAGCGGAGCAGGGCGATGATGCTGTGCGTTCAAAAAGGATTTTGGAAGAGTACCGTGGAATACGCTAAGTGATTTTGGCGGTATACTTTCATCAAGCGTTTTTTAAGTCTGACGTGCGGTGTGGGGAAAGTATAGCGTGCCATGTATTCAGCTGTTACTAATTTATGTGAACTATGACGAATACTATAAAGATTTTGGTTATTAGTTTTTCTTTAATAGGATGTGCCGTTGTGGCGGGTGATAAACCAGGAGCCATTGTATTGAAAAACTTAGATGGAGAGCATCTTGGTTTTACTCTATTTCATCCTGATTTTCTCGAATTTCAGTGGTCACGTAACAACGGTTTGGTTACCGTTTCGAGAGAAGGTTCTTCCTATTTAGCCTACCAAAGCGACGGTAAACTCATAAATCTTAAAACAGGTAAGATAATCGGTAGTTGGAAGACTACTAAGAATTAGATGACTGCAATAACATTCGGTACTAAATAAGGTTGATCTTAGTGTAAAAATTATATGGTTGCCCTTCTGTAATCAGCTGTTATAAAGTCAAAGACATGGGGCTAGAATCAAGAATGATCAACATGAACCCTAAAATACATGGCTAAATATGGACAGGTATGGCTACATTTAGCCAAGTTGTGTCTATATTTAGAAAAATTACCAGATTTGGATATGAGTTGTATTCAGCTGTTA
>MAAB01038517.1_pt1 | contig 11294 bp, 6 predicted proteins | sample 1115991 | NCBI WGS metagenome assembly MAAB01 (sample SAMN04961124, study PRJNA320927) | seawater metagenome | isolation source: sample BD02T18 sea water enriched with oil for 18 days | place: USA:Gulf of Mexico | collected 2013-07-27
CCCTGCGGGTCGGCTATATCGATAGCGATAGAGCGTTTGTTGCGATTGGCAGAGAGGTAATAGGCGCTCTCTGCGCTTTGGTTGCCCTCAATATCGGTGACAAATGGAGGCCCCCAGGCGCGAGTATCATCACCGGGCCCGGGCCGCTCGACTTTTATCACATCCGCACCCATGTCCCCGAGTAGTTGGGTGCAAGTGGGGCCGGCTAAAATGCGGCTTAAATCTAATACTCGCAGGCCTGCCAGCGGACCGCTTAAGTTGCTGCTGAGCTTGTTGTTCTGAGTCACGACTATATCCTAGAGTAATAGTTGGCGATGATGGGTTCAAGAGATCAGCTAACATGGCTGCGGCTTAAAAAATTGCTCTGACTTGCAAGCATATTGCTTAGACTAGCGTTAAAGTTATCTGAACTTATCTGAACTAAAGCGCTAAATATTCGATACTAGTGTTAGTTTTTATAACACAAAAAACAGATCCTAGTGCTCTGTTTTTGTGTTTAAACGGCTGTATGCATGCGGATTTTAGATTTTAAATTCTTTCACCAGGCTCCTAAGTTCAGCAGCCAAAGAAGCTAGTTCTCCAGAGGCTTGTGCGGTCCTGTTGGAGCCAGAGGCGTTTTCGTTGGTGATTTCAGAGATGGCATTGATGTTTCTATCTATCTCATTAGATATCACTTGCTGTTGTTCTACGTCAGTAGTGATTTGTTTATTCATTTCTGCAATAGAGGCAACAGAATTGGATACTTCGGCAAAAGCTTGCTCGGCGTTACCTGCCTGGGTGACCACTTCTGTAGCTAGGCTCTGGCTTTGCGACATAGCGTTAATCGCCTGATCAGAGTTGATTTTAAGTTTATCAATTACGTCGTTAATTTCACTGGTGGATCGCTGAGTGCGCCCGGCCAGTGCTCTTACTTCATCGGCAACTACGGCAAAACCACGGCCCTGATCTCCAGCTCTGGCGGCTTCAATAGAGGCATTTAAGGCCAATAGGTTGGTCTGATCGGCAATGCCTTTTATCACATCTAAAACGCTGGTGATCTCATTGCTGTGCGTTTCAAAGTCTCTGATTACCTGCGAGGCACTGTCTATTTGTTGAGCGAGACGCTCAACCAGTACTATGCTCTCCTCCATGGTGTGATGGCCCTGACTGCTTTTCTGATCGGCCTGCTGGATTGCGGACACAGTGTCTTGTAAATTACTGGAGATAGATTCAAGCGAGGCAGTCATCTGATGCATAGAGACAACCACATCGTTGGTCTGTCTCTGTTGAGTATCTAACAGTTGACTACTCTGCTTGGTAATATCGGAAGTCTGTTCAGCAGATTCAGAAATCTTGGCCGAGTTTTCAGCAACCTGATTAATGCCTTGATGAAATTTTTCCAACATAGAATTGAGTGCAGATGAGGCGCTGCCGATTTCATCATTGCCACTGTGGGTCAATCGAAAAGTCAAATCTGATTCTTTTTCGACGGCTCTGATATTGCGCGACAACTGGATGATAGGTTGGCTGATACTTCTGGCGAACAGACCGCCACAAGCAGTGCCAAGTACAATAAAAATCACACCGAAAATCAAAGCGTACAACTGAATTTTATCACTCAGGGCAAAGGCCGCTGCGTAGGCCTCGGCTTCATCGACCTCGGCTAATAGCGCCCAGTTCAGTCCCGGGTAGCTGATTTTGTCGTAGGCAGATAATACCGCGATGTTACGGTAGTCATCGACTATCTTGATACCGGATTGACCTTTTAGCGCTAAATTCGCGGTTTCGCTGTTGACCGGTTGCAAACTGATGGCTGTGTTTTTGGAGCTAATGGCCTTGACGATACTTTGATCCATACCAGCGGCAGTAATTGCCTTTAAATAGTCCGCTTTGTCCTCGATTAAGAAACGACTCTGTGATCTTAAGGTATTATTTTCACCAACCAGGTAAGTTTCACCGGATTCTCCTAAGCCCGCCTCTTTCCATTTTTGGCCGTGAGTCATAATTTCATTGAGTTGGCCGATGGGCATCTGAAAAATTAAGACACCGATAGTCTTGCCGTTTTCGCTAATTGGGGAGGAAATAAAAGCAGCGGGGTCTTGATAGGAGGGAGGATAGCTATCGAAATCGTCGATACCGGTATAGTGCTGATCAGCTTGTTGGTTGGCGGTATTAAAGACCCTGGCAATCCCGGTGTTGGCAAAGGTGCCACGCTTTAATGAAGTGGCATAATCCAACTCTTTAAACACTGAGTAAACGATATTGCCAGATTTCGCATCGACTAAAAAAATATCGTAGTAGGAAAACTGTTCTAAGTAATACCTGATCGAGGGATGGTATAACTGGTGGACTTTGTCGTAATCACTGCTATCTCCCAAACTGTCTAGCAAATGCTTTTCCCCGAGTGGGTTGGGGTTAGTCTGAATTAGCTTGTGCTGTAATAGCGCGGCAGTGTCTGAAAGATTGGCCAGCCAATCGCTAATATCGGCGGAGCGGTTATCATTGTGTTCCTTAAATACCTGGTTAAATTCAGCTTTGTAGTATTGAAACAGTTCCTTCCTGGCGGTAGTCGGTGCCACTGAACTCTGGCTTGGGTAAGCCTTATAAGCGGCTGAAAACTCTTGCATCGCATCTATGATCATTCGATCATTGGAAAAAGTTTTAACTTGCTTATCAATGCTATGCAGATAATCTTCAATTCGGCCTTTAGTGATATTCCTGACTGACAGCAATTGCGCCTCACTGGATTTCTCCAGCGCCAGAAGTGAATCTGTAGAGGAGTTATAGCCGAGAATAGCTGAAGAGATGATGATGGGTATAGCAACTAACAACGCTGAGCCAATAAGGATTTTAGTTCTCAATCTCATCTTTAGCGCTCCTGATTTAAACTTGTCAATCTGCAAGTAATTGAATAAATACTGGCGATTGGCAATATCTTAACCAAAAAGTGTCGATTAAAAAATCAGATATAGGCGTATATTTCAGCTTCTGTTAACAAAAGTTTGGCTGTGTTAGCTTTCAAACAAAATAATAGTGGTTTGTTTAAGTTAAATAGTGTTAGATTAATTTAAGTTGTTTTAAATATAATCTTGTTAGTGTTCGATTTAATAAACTTAGGTGTGCTATGAATCTCCGGTTTTTAAGAACTGCTATCGCCATTTCCGAATACCCTACTTTTGTCGCAGCCGGGAAGGCACTGGGTCTGTCTCACTCGGCGGTCAGTGTGCACATCAAAGCGCTGGAGGACGAGCTGGGGATATTAATAGTCGATCGGCGCAAGCGGCCACCGATATTAACTGATCGCGGTATAGCGTTAGTTGAGAACGCCAGGGAGATTTTTGAAATCATCGATAATATTAAGTCACTGGCGGATGAAGAGGCCCTGATAGGCTCAATGACTATGGGTGTAGTGCCCTCTGCGCTGGTGAATTTGGTCCCCCCGGCGCTGGCGGCACTGCGGGTGTGCCATCCAAAACTGCAAATAAAAATTAAAGCAGAGCTATCGGCAGAGCTGGCTCAGCAAGTGCGCAATCGAGACATAGACGTCGCCATATTAACTGAACCGGAAACTCCGACACAGGGGTTGCGCAGTCAATTTATATGTGACGAGCCCTTCAATATTATTGCCCCGGCAACAGCGTCAGGGAATAGTCAGGCAGAGTTGTTGAGCCAGCATCCGTTCATCTGGTTTAATCGCCGCACTTGGGCGGGGCAGTTGATAGAGAGGCAATTAAATAAAAGTAAGATCCACGTGCGCTCAGTGATGGAAGTCAACTCCCTCGAGGCCATAGAATCACTGGTGCGCAACGGTATAGGCGTCTCAATAGTGCCACAGCGTGTCTGTGCCCCGGCCTATGATGAGTCGATAAAAGTGCTGCCGTTTGGAAATCCTCAAACAGCCAGGCGCTTAGTGCTAGTGGATAGAGTAAACAACCCCAGAGCCAGGCTCGCTAACGCGCTGCTCCAGGAATTACTGCTGCTGTCGGCAACAGCTGGCGCTGCGTAGCGGCTTAAGCCGCTACAGGGTCATAGATCTCAACAGTAGATTCCTTTTTCGCCGCTAAATATTGCTCTAATGCTAAGTTCTGTCGTTGTTCGGACGCTGTTATAGAGCGGCGTTTTATAGCGCCAAAACCGCGAATAGATGCCGCAATTTCAGCGACTGCCACCGCTTGGGGGATATTATCTGCGCTTAAGTTTTCCAGTAGTTGCTCAATCAGTTTTTGATATCGTCCTGCTAATAACTGCTCCTGACGTCTGTCAGCAGTATAGGAAAACAGGTCGAATGGGGTATTACGCAAAAACTTAAGCTTAGCCAGAGCTTTAAAACCTAAATTCATCCAGGGACCATAAACGCGTTTCTTCGGCGGGGCATCGCCTTTATGGAACAGGCTAAAAATTTCCGGTGCCAAGTGGAAATTGACTTTATATCCTGCGGCAAAGTTAGCGGCGAGCTGACTGGCGAAGTCCCCATTAGTGTACAGACGGGCGACTTCGTACTCATCTTTATATGCCAGTAGTTTAAAGTAGACTTTAGCAACGACCTGGCTCAATAGCTCAGAGTCGGGGGCAATCTGCTGCTCCCGGCTGGCCAGCTGCAATATGTAGCGTTTGTATCTGTCCGCAGTCGCAGCATCCTGGTATTGAGTGAGATAGTCGACTCGCAACGCGAGTATTGAGGTTAAGTCTTCAACAGCAGACGGCGCTTTTTGCAGGCCTAAGATTGATTTAAGTTGCGCTGCATCATCTGCCGCTAGCCTGCCGGCGTTAAATGCCTGTAAGTTATCAGCGACTGCTACAGCATTGATTTCAATCGCCTGATAAAGTGAGCTTAGCTGCAGTGGAATACCACCTTGCTGGTAGGCGTAGCCAAGCATGAAAATATTCGCAGTAGTGGCTGTACCCAATGCAGCAGTGGTTAATTCAGTGGCATTGATTTTACAGAAATTAGCGCAGTGTCTTTGAATCTCATCGACTATTTGTTGCTGGTTATTGGCGATAGGGCGTCCCAGCACAAAATCTGCAGTGGGGATCAGATCGGTATTAACGATAGCGATGCTCTTCGCTGGATTTAGTTTGCTCAGACAAGTAACGCTATTGCCTGCGCCGACTAAATCACAGGCGATTAACATGTCAGTATTGGCGTCACCTATCCTCACCGCGTGCAGTTGAGCATTGTTATTGGCCAGTCTGATATGTGAATACACGGCACCGCCTTTTTGTGCCAGGCCGGTTTGGTCCAGTACAGTAACGGCTTTTCCTTCAATGTATGCAGCCATTGACAGCAGGGCACCGACGGTAACTACCCCGGTACCTCCGACCCCGGTAACAAGAATGTTCCAGGGATCATCTAAGCCTTTTTCTGCAATTGCGGGCAGGGCATTGGCCCGCTCCATGAAATCTATGTCGGCACCACTGGGGCGTTTCAATTGCGCACCTTGTAGGGTGACAAAAGAAGGACAAAACCCTTTTACGCAAGACAGATCAATATTACAGCTACTTTGATTAATCTGTCGCTTAACGCCCAGCGTAGTTTCCAGTGGCTCCACTGAAGTGCAATTGGATTGCACCGAACAGTCGCCACATGCTTCGCAGACCGCCGCATTGATGACCACACGACTGCTAGCGGGGGCCGCAAAACCGCGTTTGCGCTGTCTGCGAAGTTGTGTGGCGCACACTTGATCATAGAGAATCACAGTGACACCCTCTGTCTCTCTCATTTGGCGCTGGATAGTATCGAGCTGATCGCGATGATGGATACTGGCATTACTGGGAAAGTGCATTTTTTCCGCATATTTATCTACATCGTCCATTACTATCACTAGCTTACTGATACCTTCAGCCAGTACCTGTCGGGCAATCATATCCGGGCGCAGTTCGCCATCGTGAGCTTGGCCACCGGTCATGGCAACGGCATCATTAAACAATATTTTATAAGTGATATTGACCTTGCCGGCCACCGCTGCGCGAATGGCTAAAATACCTGAATGAAAGTAAGTGCCATCACCTAAATTAACAAACACATGTTTAGTCTCAGTAAAAGCAGACTGGCCTATCCAGCTGACTCCCTCTGCACCCATCTGGGTGAAGGTATGGGTATTTCGATCCATATTCTGCACTAAATAATGACAGCCAATACCGGCCAGAGCGCGTGACCCCTGTGGGATTTTAGTAGAAGTGTTGTGCGGGCAGCCGGAACAATAAAACGGGCTGCGGGCTGTGCTTAATGGGTATTGCTCTGCTCGCTCGGCGCAGCTACGCAGTGCCTGTAAGTGCTGTTGCACGCTGTCAAGTTTACCGGCTTCAGGCAGGGCGCGGACCAGAATGTCGGCTAGTATTGCAGGTGATAACTCACCGTAGACCGGTAGTAGCGGGTTGTCCTGAGAATCGAGTTTACCGATTATTTTAGGAAAATTTGGATCGACTATTTCGACGTTGTACAGCTCTTCTTTGAGTTGCACTTCCATTAAGCTGCGTTTTTCTTCGACGACTAGCAAATAATCTAAGCCCCGGGCAAAGTCGCGGATTTCAGCGACATCCAGAGGGTAGGTCATAGCGACTTTGAGAATGCGTATTCCCAACTGCTGAGCGCTGTGGTTATCCAGACCTAAATCGTCCATGGCCTGCAGTAAATCCAAGTGTGCCTTACCGGCACTGACGATGCCCAAGCGCGCGTCTGGATTGTCTAAGATCACTTTGTTTAATTGGTTGGCGCGACAAAAAGCGATGGCTGCGGGACGCTTGTAGCGCCAGAGTCGTTCCTCTTGCGCAAGGGGGCTATCAGCCAGGCGTATATTGACTCCGCCCTCGGGCATGACAAAGTCAGTGGGTTCGACGGTTTGCACCCGCTGCGAATCTATATCGACCGTGGCTGAGCTGTCCATGTTTTCAGTCAGGGTGATCATTGCCACCCAGCATCCACTGTACCTGGAAAGTTCAATACCATAGATACCGAAGTCTAGCACTTCTTGAACATTAGCGGGGTTCAGGACTGGCATATGCATATCGACAAAGGCGAATTCACTCTGCCCGGGATAGGAGGAGGATTTACAGCCGTGGTCATCTCCGGCGATCACTAATACGCCGCCGAGTTTGGCGGAACCCGCTGCATTGGCATGCCTGAAGGCATCTGTGGAGCGGTCTACCCCGGGTGTTTTGCCGTACCAAATACCACAGACACCTTCCACCTTAGCGCCATCAAAGAGGTTGACTTGCTGCGAGCCCCAAACCGCCGTCGCCCCCAACTCTTCGTTGACCCCGGGCTGAAATTTAATATTGTATTGCTGTAACAGTTGTTGTTGGCGACCCAGCTCTAAATCGTATCCGCCGAGCGGCGAGCCGCGATAACCTGAGATAAAAGTACCAGTATTGAGCTGTCGCTGACGATCGCGACGCATTAAATCTAAAGGCAGGCGCACTAGTGCCTGAATTCCGGACATCAAAACGCGGCCGTGCTCAATGTTGTAGCGGTCCGTCAGGGAAACAGAAGTTTTTTTCATGTAGTGGACTCGGTTTGTCAGCTAGATTCCTCAGCAAGAGAGGGGCTAGCAATATTATTATTTTTTATATGACAATAATTTTACTCCTCAAGCAGTGAGAATATTTTGTTTAATTTAACAACTATGCGATAGTAATTAGGATAATAAATACAAATAACATGGAGTATTAGGATGGATGTTTCAGGTGGGCTCGATGACTTTGACTTTAAAATACTGCGCGCACTGCAGCAAAACGCCGAATATTCTATGACCGAATTAGGTGAAAAGGTGGGTTTGTCTCACACTCCTTGCTGGCGACGGGTGAAGAAATTAGAAGCACAGGGGATCATTCAAGGCAAAGTAATAGTGTTAGACCCGAAACAATTGGGGTTGAATGTGACTGTGTATGCTTACATCAGAATAAAGGATCACTTAGAAGAGTCGCTGATCGCCTTCGAATCGGCGGTGCAACAAGTCGCCGAAATCGTAGAATGTTATTCTACCAGCGGTGAAAAAGACTATGTATTACGAGTGGTAGTGAGTAGCGTTGAACACTATGAGCGCCTGCTAAAACAAACCTTGGCGCACTTGCCCAATGTCGCTTCGGTAAACTCCAATTTTGCCCTGAAAAGAGTTAAATATACTTCAAATTTGCCGATTTAAAGGCAGGGTAGTAGGTTGGACAGAGGGTGCCTGCAGCCTGTCAAAGTAAGCAGCTCTGTGTCTCTTGACTCCAAAGTTCATGCTTTTTCATCATTCTTGCATACAGGTGGCTCTGTAATTGAGTGCTTAGCCAAGCTTTTACTTTAGGGTAGGGTGCAGTGGCGAACCATTTTCGATCAACACGTCCAAACTGACGCATAAAAGGAATAAAAGCATAGTCGGCCAAACTGACACTATTTCCAATAAAAAAGCCATTATCGGTTAAGCGTTGTTCAAGTTCTTGAATGAATACTTCGCACTGCTGACGCCATTTTAACTCGGTGTCACGATGATAGCGTTTAGCGGCGCGATATTGCTCAAGGGGATGTTTAAACTGATCATCACCGCGTTGAATTAGCGCAATAATCGCCTGGTGGGTGTCGGGTTGCGCTTGAGATAATAAATTATTGGGATCGTTTTGTCTTAGTGCCCAATGCATTATATCGATGCTTTCTTCAATGACAGTGCCATCGGCCAAAATCAAAACAGGCACGGTGCCTTTAGGCGATGCTTCAAGCATTGCCAGCGGTTTGTTTTTCAAGCTGATGGCGCGGATGATAATGGTTTGTTCTGAAAGCAGCAGTGCAATACGTGCCCGCATGGCATACGGGCAGTTTTGCAGTGAGTACAATATTGGAAAGTTATTGGACCCACTCGGCTCGATCATAATCCCTGACTGTACTGGGCATTGGTTTTAATGGTGACCATATGGTTGAGATGAGCCTGTGCAAGCGTATTAATCTGCTCATCATGACTGAGTACATTTTCAAAATGCTTGAGTAGTTGCAGTTTATCTAATTTTTCTTTAGAGCCACTGCCAATATCAGTCAGGTCAATAAAGAACTCATCAAAGACTTCTTCTAGATCGTTAATGATATCCAGGTTTAAAAATTGCTCGTGATTATAAATGCTCGGGTAACCACCTCTTTGTTTATCCACTGCAAACGACACGCCTTTCACATTGGTAATGGTCGTGGCTTTGGTGCACTTAAGCATACAACCGTCTTCGATAGTGGGTTTCTTACAGCCAACCGTTTGCTGGAAGAAACACTGACGGCTGACCATCATCAAAATAGGATGATAGATGCTGTAAACCATTTTGAAGTTTGCAGGGCGTGCAATGTTTTTGATTTGGTTACGATTTATTTCATTAGAAATAAATGCACCCGCACAATTTAACTCTTCTTTTAAAGTCATTAACGCATAAGAGTTGGTGGTGTTCAAAAACGGCCCGGCAATCCACTCAATACCCATTTGATTGGCCACATAGGCTATGCCGGTATTATTACTGACAATTTTCTTCGGCCTTACCTGCTCAAGAATCTTAACCGCTTCTATGTAATCTTTGCCGATTAATACAGCGGGAAACCAGGGAATAAGTTTGGGGTTGGCGTTAAGTATATCGCTGTATTTCGGCGATTCTTTTTTGTAACTTTCAGGCAGTTTAAAGTAAACATCCGCATCTGTTGCATCGGCCAGATAAAAATCTTTTTCATCACTGATCAAAATTGACAGTAGCGGTTTATTGCCCACTCGGCCATTTTCAAGCTTAGGTTGCGACACTAATTTAGGTAGATCAACAGGGGCGATCACTGCAGTATCATTGTTTAGGTGATAGGCGATTTGATTTCTTAAGACGGTTAATTCTTTAAAGGGTACACTCAGCCCCTCGGCCATTTCGCTGCAGTCAAAACGCTCAATAATATAGTCTGAATTATTAAAAATTTTAAAACGCTTTTCTAGTGTTGCTTGATCTAATGGTGAGTTGTCAGCGGGGGTTAATCGCGAAGTCGATGTTGCAATAATCGGTGCATGCGCGTTTTTTGTGTGCTCTTCAATGATCACTGTGACAGTTAAAGGCTGGGCTAGCGCGCCTGAAAACTTAATGGTTATATTTTGTTTAGCAATACTAAGGTACTTTATTTTGTCTTCGAGTGTCGCTCCAAGTGCTTGTTTATCTTCGTAAAGCTCTTGTGTTACATCATGGATCTGCACCGCGGAAATAGCATTGCTGCTTTGCACTGCATGTATCACGCTGTGGTCGCGAGGGTTATCAATAAACATATCCTTGCTTAAGTCACCGGTTAAGAAGGAGTTGGTGAAATCACGATTAAACACTTTATGTAAATTAGAATCATCTTCACGCAGTTTACCTGTTTCAATAAACTGATTAATATTTTGGCGCCAACTATCAATCACGGTATAGACGTAGTGAGCGCCTTTAATACGGCCTTCTATTTTTAAGGAGTCGACACCTGCTTCGACCAGTTGCGGGAGGTCAAAATAAGCCGAGTTATCTTTTAAATTCAGCGGAAATCTATTGCCGGTTTTACCCGGTTCATATTCATCGCGACAAGCCTGGCTACAGCGACCACGGTTGCCTGAGTTACCAACACTGACCGAACTTGAATAACACTGGCCCGAAAAGGCAATACATAAAGAGCCGTGCACAAACACTTCTGTTAAAACTTGGTTGTCATGGGCCAGAGCGGTTAATGATTTGATCTCAGGGAGATTTAGTTCGCGGGACAAATTAACACGAGACGCACCCGCTTGTTTTAAGAATAAAATCTGCCCGGGGTTATGCGTGGTCATCTGAGTAGAGGCGTGGATATCTAGCGTTGGGAAATGTTTTTTAACTAGCTTAAATAGTCCCAAATCCTGCACAATAATGCCGTCGATACGCGTGTTTACCAACTTGTTCAACAGCTTAAATAAGCCGGCCATTTCCTGTTCAAGAATAACCACGTTAAGGGTAAGAAAAACTTCACAGTTGTACTTATGCGCAAGTTTCAATATACCAGTAAGTTCATCAAAAGAGATATTGGTGGCTCGATTACGTGCATTAAAGATATCGAGGCCGCAATATACCGCATTGGCGCCAGCGACAATAGCCGCCTTAATTGCTTCAACATCACCACCAGGGGCTAATAATTCGATCTTTTGCGTTGCTGTGCTCATATAACGGGTGACACCTAATTCTTGAAATAAACAGTAGGACATAATTGGCTAGGCATTTTAGCTGGAAGTGAAGGCTAATGCCATTTATCTAGACGGATGTTGCACATGGGTGTCACAAATAGGTTAAAGGGATTAAAGGACTGAGTAAATGATAGCTCTAGGAGGTAATTTGTA
>MAAB01007817.1_pt1 | contig 11291 bp, 11 predicted proteins | sample 1115991 | NCBI WGS metagenome assembly MAAB01 (sample SAMN04961124, study PRJNA320927) | seawater metagenome | isolation source: sample BD02T18 sea water enriched with oil for 18 days | place: USA:Gulf of Mexico | collected 2013-07-27
TAACCAGTGATATTAAAGTGAATACCGCACAAGGAGTACTAAGTTTTATACGACAAGGCATGGGCATAGGCCTTAGCTTAAATCACTTTGTCAGTGACGATATAAAACAAGGCTCAATCATTAAACTGCTACCAGACTATCAGTTTAAACCCATTCCCATTTATGCCATCTTCCCCAGTAAAAAACACATGCCAAAAAAAGTGAGACTGTTTTTAGATTATTTGAGTGAGTCTCTTAGTTCTGCGGATTAATAAAGACATGAAAAGAACTCCTTACCTTCGGATTCTTTCTTCTAACACGGTATGGGTAATAATGTGAGTAAGTTTAGGCAGTTTTTCAAGTTGGTTTCTTAACGCATTCAATTCTGCAATGCCCTCTGCTTCGGCAAAAATCATCATGTCTACTTCACCCGAAATACTATGGCAACTACGCACTTCTCGAAAAGGACGCAAAATCAACTCAATTTCATCGCAACAGTTTTGACTAAAGGTCAGTTGAAAATAAGCTGATACTTTAAATTCGGACGATTTTAGTTCTGCACGGTAAGCCAGAATAATTTTTTGCTCTTCCATTTTTCGAATTCGCTCAGAAACGGCACTACGAGAGAGTCCAATTTGACGTGCTATTTCTGCATTCGATTGTCGGGCATCCTCATTAAGGCAGGATAATATTTTTTGATCAAATTTATTCATACATTCACTTAGAAGTAGGTATCAAGATAGCCATTTGAAACAAAAAGAATACCACATCAATATCACAAGACGACGATTAGAGATGATTTACAACGTATCGTCGGCAAATGATAACGACTTGTCTCTCAATAAAAAATACTTACTCGTTTACTCTATCTGCTAACCCACACAAGGTTAACAGTTTAATTATTTGGAGAAGATTAGGATGAAAATTACCTTTATAGAATCACCAGAAGGATTGCTCGCAGAAGGTACTGATTGGGAGATTTTAAAACGTCAAATTATTGCTGAGAGTCCAGACCTTTTAGTGACTAATGAAATGCCTTTTGGGAGTTGGTTATCGGTGAGTACAAAGTTTAACCATCTTGATGCATCCAATTCTATTGCGGCACATGATGCGGGATTAACGGCATTAAAAGATCTAAACATTCCTTTAGTATTATCCTCGCGCCCCGTTAAATTTGGAGATAAATTAGCGAATGAGGCATTTTCACTTGTCAATGGAGATTATCAATTTGCACACCAAAAACACTATTTCCCTGAAGAAGCTGGCTTCTATGAAACTCAATGGTTCTGCAATGATAAACCTGGCTTTGACGTTATAAAAGCAAATGGTTTGACTATAGGTTTTCTTCTTTGTACTGAATTAATGTTCAACGAATGGGCTAGGTCTTACCGTGAACAAGGGGCTCAGTTAATTGTCATCCCCAGAGCCACAGGTCAATCAGTTAGCCAGTGGAAAACAGCAGCAGCTATGGCGGCGATTGTCTCTGGTTGTTATGTTGTAAGCTCTAACAGAGTAGGAAAAGTAGATAAGGATTTGACCTTTGGCGGGATAGGCTTTGCATTCGCACCTGATGGACAGTTATTATCAGAAACATCTGTAGATCATCCCGTAATTTCATTTCATTTAGACATTCAACGTGTTGCAGAGCAACAGAAAACATACCCATGCTATGTTCACGAAATAGCCACTAATTCAAAAAGCAAAAAGGGGGTTTATCTAGACAGCCACCTTTAAACTCACTTTAGATTCCTCATCCTTGAGTGAATCTAATAAAGCTAGTTTGAGATCCGACTCTAAATAGAAGCACTACTGGTTATCGATAAATAAATTGCCGCCCCTAATAAAAGTTTATCTAGACAGCCACCTTTAAACTCACTTTAGATTCCTCATCCTTGAGTGAATCTAATCAAGCTAGTTTGAGATCCGACTCTAAATAGAAGCACTACTGGTTATCGATAAATAAATTGCCGCCCCTAATAAAGCAAGGCCACCAAATCGATTGACGTAATCGCGACTATCTTGCAAAACAGACATAAGCCCCTTAGCAGATAAGGCGTATAACATGACGCAGGTAAAATCTAATACCGCCATTGTCGGGCACATGATGGCCATTTGCGGTAACAAGGGCTGTCTTGTATCGATAAATTGAGGAAAAAAAGCCGTAAAAAACACGATAGCCTTTGGGTTGCTAGCAGCCACCAAAAAACCTTTCATATAAAGTTTATAAACGCTAATGGATGCTTGTGAGTCATCGACATCGGATACATTTAATGCTGCACGGTCAAACAGCATTTTAACGCCCATATAGACCAAGGTGATAACCCCCAACCACTTAATAAGGGTAAATGCCACTTCAGAGCTTGCAATGACCACCCCTAAACCCGCCGCGACTATCATCATTTGTATAAAGTTGGCAGAGATATCACCCAATGCCGTAAAGCTTGTTTTTTTGACACCATATTTAATCGAATGAAGCATCCCTAATATGATGCTAGGACCCGGTGTCATTGTCAGAATTAGTGAGGCAAGCATGAAGGTTAACCATGTATCAGTGGTCATTTAATTTCTCCGTATAAAGCAGCCTCCGTATAAGGCTGCCTGTCCTTGAAAAAGCAGTCATTGAAAAAGCAGTCATAGAAAAAGCATCACTGGATGTGAGTCATTTCCTCTGTTTCCCATTTCCTCTGTTTCCTAAGTCGACCCTAGTCTGATAGCATACTGAGGTATAACAAAATAACCTGAAGTTATGATTTAAATGATTGACGAATTAAATGACATTCCCTCTCTAGTCCCCAAACTATTGCTACAGCTAGCGTCGCTGGGCAGTATCACTCAAGCCGCTTCTGCCTTAAACGTGAGTCAACCCGCTGCGAGTAAAGCCATTAAAAACGCTGAGCTTAGTTTGGGTGTGGCATTAATCAGAAGAGACAAGCGCCCTCTTGTATTAACCATGGAAGGACAATTAATTGCAGAGTACGCTAAGCAACAAAAAGAAAAAGAAGACGCGTTAATTCAACAACTTAGGCACATCAAAAAAGACGGTTTTGGCACCATAAAAATCGCCTCTTTTGGCGCTTCAGCATCGACTCATATTTTACCCAAGTTCATTCAAAAAATTAGCCATTACTTGCCTAAAATTAAGATCGAAATTTATGAGTATACAGACGAAGGGGCATTATCCGCTTTACGAGAAGGACGTGTAGATTTTGCCATCATAGTGGATAAAGAACAGTTAGACCTAGATATCATTCCTATTATGACAGACCGTTTAGTGGCGTTAGTGAATGAAAAAGACGCCCTTTCAAAGCGCGCTACCTTATCTGTCAATGACATTATGCAGCGGGATTTCATCTTAACAAAAGGCGGCAGTGAAGCCCTGATAAAAGAATGGTTTTTCATGTCGAATGCCAGCTTAAAAGTGAAGCATACTGCAGTACAATTAACCTCAATATTGGCATTAATCAGAGCGAGATTGGGGGTGTCTATTGTTGCAGAACTTGCTGTTCCTGACTCTCACCCGGATGTAATAGTCATTCCATTAAAACCAGAACATCCGCGTCGAATTTGTGTCGCAAGAAAAGCCGGTAGCTTCTCTTCAAATGCCGCAAAATTAGCATGGAGCTGCTTTGAAACAAGGCAAGTTTGAAAGCAAAAAGACTAAACAGCTACAAGACGGCAACAACAAGAACAACAAGACAGCCAGGATTAAACGTTTTGGTTAAGCTGGCGGTCATTTAAACTTTTTTTTAAAAAAACAGTGACAAGCAATTAACAATCAATCGCCACCGTTTTCTATCTAGTGATTAGCGTGATAGTTCTTTTGCCGTATCAACAAAAATCCCTTGAATATCATTGGCTTCTCTTTCAGTCTGTCCACCATGCTTTAAAAATGCCGCAATAATCATTTGTGTTTTTTCTTCTTTTGCACGCGCTAAGAAATACCTTAATTCAAGCTCAGTTCCCACATCTTCGTCTTTGATGGCGCTTGTAATAATGTCTTTATACATAGCTATATCCCGTATTTCCCATTGACTTACGATAGCTAATAATTGAGTTAGAAAAGCATCAAGCTCATCTTTTTGAACACTTTGAGTAATAATATTCAAGGACTCAGCTTGCTGCGCCGTAAAGTCACTGCCGGTTAGTAAAGCTTGCAATGCTTTTCCTTTCCCTAAACGGCGTGCGAACTGCACAGCACCTTGCCCACCTGTAGGTATATTGATATATAACTCTGGCTGAGCAAAAGCGGCGTTCTCTGTGCCATATGCTAAATCACATGCCATAACAAATTCGTTACCACCACCACGAGCAACACCATCAACAACGGCAATAGAAAGTTGCGTCATCCCTTTTATGTTCGCAATCATGTGATTGAATTCAATTGAGCCTGCTTGCCCTTCTGGGCTTCCATTAATGACATTAAGATCTAAATGCGCGATGAAAAATGTTTCATGGAATGATGTGAAAACAACCGCCTTGATTTCTCGATCATCTTTTAATGACAAAATAAATTGATTCAATTCATTAATTAAATCAATGGTTAAAATATTCACCGGTGGGTTTTTAATTAATACAGTCGCGATGCCCGCTGCTTTTGTAATGATTAGCTTTTTCATAACGATAACCTCATTGTTTTCAAAATAGTCTGACGTGTTATTCGTCACACCAACTTAATGACGCTAATTTAAGCGGTTATTGGGTCTCTAAAAACAGACTAAAATGAACTACAATGATTCCTTAATGGAAACAATTGGTGGTTTTATGGATCTTGCAAGTCGACTATTACTATTACTTGAAGTCTCAGAGTTGGGCAGCTTTGCCAGAGTTTCTGAACATAGAAACGTCAATCGATCTGCTATTTCTAAGCAAGTCGTTAAGCTCGAAGAGGAGTTAGGTGTTCAGTTATTGAATCGCACCACCCGATCCTTATCATTGACGGTTGCGGGAAATGAAATGATAGGTCAAGCAAAACAACTAAGAACCTTGTTGAATAATTCAAAGCGTTTAGCTGAGAACTACCATAGTGAGCCAAGAGGACAATTAAAAATATCCAGTTCCACTCTTTTTGGTCGCCAATATGTACAACAAGCCATTATTAGTTTTCAAGCTCAGTATCCTGATATTCGAGTAGAACTGCTTTTAGAAGATAGGTTAGTCGATTTAGTTGGAGAAGGTTTTGACCTAGGGTTTCGTATTGGAGAGCCAAAAGAATCAAATTTAGTCTCCAAACAAATAGCGAGAAACAGGTTATTAATTGTTGCCGCCCCTGCATTTATTGAAAAGTATGGCACACCTAACACCATACCTAAATTAGAGACCCTACCCGCTGTCGTGTATTCAGCGCAGGGGTTATTAATAGACAGAATCAAATATTATGACAACACAGGGAATGAGGCATTTATTCAACTAACGCCTACGTATAAAGTGAATGAAGTTGAAATGCTAATCAATAGCGCACTTGCAGGAAACATGCTAACGGTAACCACGGCTCAAATGATCGAAAATGAAATTTTGGAAGGTAAGCTTGTTCCCATCATGACGCATATCGAGTTAGCCGATTACGGCACCTTTTACGCTGTATACCCTCATCGAAATGCGCCGTTAAAAACCAAACTGTTTATTCAAACACTAAAAGACGTCATTGGAGGAAACATCCCCATATGGGAAACCAGAATTCCTAATTTTGATAATATGTATGGAAATACGTCCTAATGTATCGACGGTTTTCACGGCAGGTCTAGAAACAGGGCGGGAAAGAGTCAGGTCAAATCGGCATGCCTATCCAAATAATATTATTGTTATATTTTTTCAAAATCTACTTTCTCTCTCCTAGTACTAACGAGCGCCATATCTGTCGATAAAAACAACAATAAATTTATCTAGACAGCCACCTTAAAACTCTCACTCATCTACGGGATTTAAATCAACGTCGGCCTTGTATGTCAACGCAGCATCGTCTGACAAAGCTTGGGAGTTGAACCTTCCCCTCAGAAGTGATCTGAAAGCGGGTCAAATTGGCGGGCCTGCCATGTAAATGATTTTTAGTTTAATTGAGCCGAAAAATAGTCAACAAGGTAGTCGATAAATGCGCGTATACGTTGAGGGTGATACTCACTGTCTTTGTAAACTAGATACATTGGCAACTTAGCGGATTTATACTGTTCTAATATTTGCTTTAATGTGCCTGCTTGTAACTCTTGCTCCACCATCCATCTTGGCATAGCAATAATCCCCTGACCCAGCTTTGCCATCTCCATTAGCATATCTGGACTATCACTGCGTAACTTCTCATTTACCTTAACTCGAATTTCTTCCTTTCCATCATTTAATCGCCACAGATTTGAGAGGTTGGCTAAAGAATAAGTAAGACATTGATGTTGGTTTAAATCATTTGCAGACATAACGGGGGGGTGTTTTTCTAAATAACTAGGCGCAGCAAAATACTTTATATCATTATCCATAAACCACCTAGCTCTAAGCCTAGAGTCTTTTAAGTTAGTGGCGCGAATTGCAATGTCTATGTCCCCTTCAACTAAATCAACAAACTTATCAGATACCGACACATCAATAGAAAGATCAGGATACAAACCCAAAAAGCCATTGAGCGGCGCAGACAGTAATCGGGTACTAAAGCCACTAGGAACAGATAGCTTTAAAACACCCGATACGGATGCTTGCTCTAGTCTCAATTTAGATTCAAAGAAATCCATCTCTTCCGTCAATTTTAGCGCTAAACCTAAATATTGTTTACCGCCATTCGTCAGACTAATAGCACGAGCATGACGATTAAACAAAGTGATGCCAACTACTTTCTCCAGCCATGCGATTTTTTTACTGACTGCACTTTGAGTGGTATTCAGTTCGTTTGCAGCAGCGGTAAATGTGCCTAGCGAGACAACACGCGTAAAAACTTTTAAACAATCAAATTTATCCAAAATCATTCCTATTTGGAATTCTAATCATTCAAAAAATAGCATAACACCCTCAAAATTGGAATGTTAATATTTCATTACTCACTGTTGAGAGGCATTGTTTCTTTGTCTTTCAGTCGTTATTCACATAGACAGTTTTCAGTAACTGATATTAATTTTTTAAACAGGAATACTCCTTATGACTAAAGCTACTCACACAAATCAAGCTATTCGTGTCGCAATGGATCAATTAATTGATCGTGCCTCCAATTTTGACGTAGATGCATTAGAAGCTATTTATCACAAAGATTTTCACACGACGCTCGTTATGCCAGATAACACGGTAAACATTTTTAATAAAAAAGAATTTATCGCTCACTTTAAAAAGCAAGGGGAAGACGCTTCAGCACCACTTAGTAAATGGGCTGAATGGCATGACTTTCACGTGCTAGGCGACACCGCGGTTTGTGTGCTTTCAAGAAAACACAGCGGCATGAATGGAGAAGACGTGAAACTACTATGTAACATTGAATTCCGATTTGAAGACAATCGTTGGCAAGTACTTCGAGAGCAAATTTTCTTACGCCCTTTTACTGAACTCTAACCATTAAGTTTGAGATAAAAAAGTGATCAATTTGCTATGAGCAGGTTTACCGCTCATAGCATCAAATAATAAAAGGAACGGATAATGAAAGACAAAGTAGTTGTTATTACTGGCGGTAGCAGTGGTATTGGCAAAGCTGCAGCATTAGATTTTGCAAGTAAGGGCGCTCAGGTTCTTATTACCGGTAGAACAGAGTCTGCCCTAAACAAAGTTTCAACATTAAGTGACAATATTCACCCTCTTAAGGCTGATAGCAGTGACCCTAGCAGTGCTCAGCTAATAATTGATACGGTGATTTCCAAATGGGGGAAAATCGACGTTTTAGTTAATAACGCTGGAGCGGGGGCGAATGCATCTCTTGGGGATATTTCTGAAAATAAAGTATCAGAAATTATTGCCATTAACTTAGTAGCGCCAAGCTTACTATCCGCAAAAAGTTTACCCTATTTGAAAAAGAACAATGGCACTATCATTAATATTACTAGCGCAGTTGCACACAAACCTATGCCGAATTTATCTCACTATGGTGCCAGTAAGTTAGCACTAGAGTATCTGACCCGAACTTGGGCATTGGAGCTAGCGCCTGATATTCGTGTTAATGCTATTGCCCCTGGTCCAACATACTCTGGCGCATTAACTGGAATGATGGGGCTCAGTGAAGCACAAGCCACCGAAGTTGAACATCAAGAAGCTGCAAACCTTCCACTTAGACGAAGAGGCACCCCCGAAGAAATTAGTCAATGGATTGTATGGCTAGCACAGCCAGCTAATGCTTGGGTAACAGGTCAAGTTATTGGTGTTGATGGTGGCTTTGGCTTATAAACTTTAAGGTACGTAAAAAAACAGCAACAAAAACAACAAGACAGCCAGGATAAAACGTTTTGTTTTAAGATGGCTGTCCCTTAATTTTTGTTAATTTGTTCGACTATTGAATGGACTTCCCAGAGTTTGCTAGACAGCAGTAGATTCTAAAAAACACATTTCTTCGCAATTGACCCGTTTATCTAGACAGGCCCCTTAAACGTTAAGCTAGCTCGGGGTTTGTAGCAGGTAAAATTGGCATGTTTATCCATGTAAATATCTTTGTTTGTATTGTTATTTTCTCTTCAACTTAAAAAAATACCCCTGTCATCTTTTCAGAAACGTCCCACAATTTTTCGGAAACCTCATCTTTTTTGGCCTGCCCACCGGATTCAACTTTTTTTGGATAACCGCTATTTTCAAAAAGCCCACCAGGACCATAAAAATCATTGCCTTGCACATCAGACGCAACCGCCGCATAGAGAGTGGGCAGCGCTCCCATTTTGCTGTCTTGAAGGAATAAGCTCATCATTCTGAATAAAAGGCTGTGCCTCGAAAGCCCTGTAGAGGCGGCACCTGGATGAGCTGAAGCCACTATAACGTCCGAAGATTCTTTATTTAATCGTTTTTGCAGTTCCTTGGTGAAGTAGAGGTTCGCCAGTTTGCTATCAGCATAAGATCGCATTTTCTTATATTTTCTTGTTTCCCAATTGAGATCCTCAAAATTCAAATTCCCAATTTTATGAACCGTACTGCTGACATTCACAATACGACTGTTAGGTGTATTTTTGATCAAGTCGATCAAGCGCCCAGTCAAGGCAAAATGCCCTAAATGGTTGGTTCCAAACTGCAATTCAAAGCCATCTTTGGTTTTGCTGTAGGGAGGATTCATTACCCCTGCATTGTTAATGAGTAAGTCTAGTTTATTGAATTTTTTCTTAACGTTTTCGGCAAACTTATGAACCGACGCCAAACTGGCTAAATCCACTAACATCAATTGTATATCCGCATTCGGATTTTCTACTTTGATCTTTTCAATCGCGGCGTTGCCCTTCACTTCATCACGTACAGCGATAACGACGGTAGCATTCTTATGAGCAAGTACGTTCGCGGTTTCATATCCTAAACCACTGCTGGAACCAGTAACAATAACGACCTTTCCTGTTTGATCTGAAATGTTTTCACTATCCCACTTTTGCGGTTTCATGTGCTCTCCTAAATATTGCGTTATTTAGCCTGAATTGAATAGAAGATGGTTTACTGGATATGTTTAATCCTAATCTAATCACGACTGTTTTCTTTATTGTCTAACATATCCCCTAAATCTGGGTTTAAGTTGAAACATCAATCAAGAAAACGAGGTATTCAAGGCTGGTCATTTAAGTCGATTCAAAGGGTCAGTCTTTAACATGACCCTTTGAATGGTGAGTCATTTTAGTTCAATTTATTTGGTGTGCTGCCAAACATTTTAAACATTTCACCAATGCCCAAATCTTTTTGTTTCAGGCCAATAATAAATTTCGCTGTGAACACAGCAAATGGAAATTGTGCAACACCGGTATCGTGCCCAGTAACGGCCATAATGGCGATTGTTGGTGTTTTATACGGCTTAACTTTTTTACCCTGACCAGATTTCAAAATAGAATCTGCCAACATATTGCCTTGCACACTGGCAAGGTAGCCATGTTTCGATATATCTAATGCTGAGCAGTCGCCTAATGCATACAGATTCTTATAGCCGACGACATTCATTGATGAATCGACTTTAACCAGACCTTTAGCATCGAGAACATTTGCAAGCTCGGCTTTTAAGAAATCGGTATTGGGCTTCATGCCAACACATTCATAAACCAAGTCTGCTTGAATGATTTCATTAGTCTGTGAGCACCGGTAGACGTTTCCTTCTTTTTTGAAGCGGCGGTTAAATTTGACCGTCACCCCTTTAGCCGTTAATTGCTCTAATGCTTTAATCTGTGCTTTAGGCTTCATGTTTTCTAATAACGTATCGCTTGCATGCGCTAAAGTGATGTCTTTATCGGGGAAGGTGCTGGCGATTTCACCGGCAAACTCCACTCCTACGTTACCGCCGCCAATCAAAAGTACTGATTTAGCTGCAGCCAATGTTTTGTGATTTCCCTCCATTTCCTGATGACGCTCGGTATAGTCCAATGCGCTAATCGATTTTGCTAATGGTAAAGTCGGGTAATGACTGCCCGATGCAATAATGGCTCGTTTAAAAAGAATGGTGTCACCATTAGCAAGTGTCGCTTCTTGGTCATTCATTGACTCGATGGCACCTTGAATGAAGGTTCCATCGATAAAGTCGCGGTAAAGTTTACGGGGTGTATCACCCAGTAGTTTAGGGTCAGCAACATTGCGAAGCATGGCAAATGTCACTTCAAAGTAATTTTTCCTGTCAACCAAGGTCACACTAAGCCCACCCTTGGAGAGCTTCTGTGCCGCATTAACACCACTAAAACCACCGCCAATTATCAGTACATCAGTTTGCTTTTGCATAATTATTTTCCAATTTTTAGTCGTTCTAACGAGGAATTCATTTAATCTTGAATTCAGATTATCATTAGACTTTATCTAAATAAATTGCATAATATCTATCAACTACTTAGATATTTTCTAACAAGGAAAACTATGACACTTGATCAACTCAAATCCTTACAAGCTATCGTCGAGGGCGGCTCGTTGCGAGTGGCGGCTCAGACACTACACCGAAGCCAACCCACTATCAGCGTCTCTATAAAGAACTTGGAGGATGAGCTGGGTCTTAAGCTATTTGATCGAGACCAGTACAGAAACACATTGACGCCTCAAGGTAAGGCGCTGTATGAAAAAGCCAAGTTGGTACTGGGTCAGGCGCAGTCGTTGAAAAGCTTGGCAACACAATTGGCCTCGGGCGAAGAGTTGGAGGTGGGCATTGCATTCACAAGCGCCATGCCCGTCGCCCCTATTATTAATACCGTAAGGCGGTGCAAAGAGGC
>MAAB01007818.1_pt1 | contig 11291 bp, 10 predicted proteins | sample 1115991 | NCBI WGS metagenome assembly MAAB01 (sample SAMN04961124, study PRJNA320927) | seawater metagenome | isolation source: sample BD02T18 sea water enriched with oil for 18 days | place: USA:Gulf of Mexico | collected 2013-07-27
TCTTCTATGGGTTGTTTTGTCTCTTTTGCCATAATTTCCAAAAGTGTTAAGCCACAAAATCTTCCTTGGCAATTTCCCATACCACATCTCGTAAAACTTTTTATGGTATTTAAACCTTTTTGATCAATCTTTATACTATTTAGAATATCACTTTTTTTGACTTCTTCACATCTACAGACTATTACATCTTTATTTTGAGGAATAACAGTTTCACTTGAAGGCCGATAGAGTGTATCTAAGAAATCTCTTATAGAAGAGACGTCTTTTAATTTTTTGTCTAACTGCTTACATTCATCTGTTAGTGACTGCTTTGATAATTTCTTGAAATCATATAAAATTTTTGCAGCGGCTACCTCTGCTTCAATTAAAGCAACCTCCACACCTTTTATACTTTGACCATCTCCTAAGACAAAGATATTTGGGACTGAACTCTGATAATATTTATCAACTTTAATATCAATACTTCTTTTTTTGTGGCTATATTCATAGTCACATTGTGCTTGAAGTTGTAAGTTTATATTAGGGACTAATCCATTATGAATAAAAGCAAGTTTGGTATTGATATTTTCTTTGTCGTTAAATGAAATACTTTCCAGTGTTTCATTCCCTTCAAATTTAATATTTTTGGCAAATTGGTATACTTTGATATTATGTTTTCTAAATTTAAGTAAAAAACCTAACCCTTTCAATAACATGCCCACTTTTTTTAGAGCTTTTGGCAAATACTTCAGGGCCATAATATAATTTTCTCTTGGTGTAGTATCAATGATTGCTTTTATTTTTGCACCTGCATCAATGTATTGAGAGATAACGTAATAAAATAAAGGTCCTGATCCTACAAATACTGCATCATCTTTTATGATTGAAGATTCTTTTAGCATGATCTGAGCAGAAGTTGCTGTTAATACTCCAGGTTTATCCCAACCTTCAAGTGTGAAAGGGCGTTCTTGTGAACCAACAGCTATTATTATCTTATTTGCTATTATTCTTTGAGATTTACCCTCATGTGAAAAGTAAACCTTTGATTCTTTATCGATACTCCAGATTGATGCATTGGGGAGATATTCAATTTTTTCTAAATCCAATTTATTGATTAATTCATAACCTTTTGAATATTCAGGCCCAAACAGTTTTGTATTTTTTTCATTTTGATTGTTTTGCACATTTTTATATATTTGCCCACCTAAGGAAAATGAATCATCAAGTAACAAAATCGAGAGTCCCGAATCTTGTAGTTTAATGGCAGCCATTATTCCAGCAGGACCTGCTCCAATTATAAGAACATCGTAAATTTTATTCATCTTCATATATCTCCATGCCATCAATTATTTTTCTTTTACATGCTTGAACACCATTTATTCCATTAACTTTTACTAAACATTCATAACAAACTCCCATACAACAGAAACTGCCTCGGGGGCTTTTGTTGTATGTCTTTCTATTAATCAATATTTCATTTGAAAAGAGCGCACTGGTAATTGAATCACCATCTTTTGCTTTATATGAGATATCATTAAAGGTAAAAGAAATATTTTTTTCATTTTCATTAAAACGACTCATTGGGATACTCCTTCTTTAAATCTTTTAAGAGAGAAGTCTCGTAAGTTATCAGGCATTTTTCCACTTAATATTGATTTACTCACTTCATTTACATGTACAGGAGCAAAAGTAATTGCACTGTGTGTTGAGACAACATGTAAGGTACTGTCAATGGTATCGTAGATTGCTTTTCCATCTTTTGGAATAATTCTAAGGGAAGACCATGAACGAATCAAATTCATATCTTTAAGCATGGGTAAAATTTTTACTGCATTATTTATGATTCTTTGTACCACGTCCTCTTCAATACTTAAATCATATCCTCTGTCTTCATTGGAGTATCCCAGTAATATGGTTCCATCTTGAGATTGTCTTATATCTAAAGAGGGAAGCAGTTTCAGGTTTGATACTTTTTGACAGACCAAAATGTGGCCCTTTTCTGGGTTAATTGGAACATCAACATTCAATTGTTTGGCAAGCTTTTTATTTGAAAGTCCCGCTGCTAATACCAATTGTTTTGTTTTTAAAATTCGCCCATCTTCTGATGTAACAATATATACGTCCTTTTCTTTTTTTATGGTCGAAGTGCAATAGTTTGAAATCAAATTAACATTTTGTTCTTTACATAATTTTATTAGTGCTTTTAAAAGTTGCCCTGGACTTAAATATCCATCAAGTTTATTGTACGAAGAACCAAATACATCTTCACCTAAATGGGGATACAATTCCCTTGTTTCTTCTTTATCTAACATGATAGTTCTTGTATTTTCATGTTTATAATAAGTATTTATTAAATCCATTTTTTCTTTTCGTTTATCAAAGTCTTCTTTGTTAAAACAAAAATGGAAACCACCTGTTTGCTCATATTCTATATTGATGCCACTTTTTTTTTCTATCTCTTTTGCAAAGTCTTTCCATAAATAAATTGCTCGTTCTGTCATTTGTGCATAAAAAGGATTTTTGTATCCTTTGCTTTGTAACCATGTCAAACCATAGTTCCCAACACTTGCTCTATATGTGTGATCGTATGCATCAACCATTGCGATATCCAAAGAACATTCTTTACTTAAACCATAAGCTAAAGAACTCCCTGTAATACCTCCTCCAATAATTAAAAAATCATATATTTTTTCCATCTATAGTTTCATCCTCCCATCTATTTCTAACACAATCAATCAACTGTGTTAATGACTTCTTTTATAACATCAAAAATTTCACTAAGTTGTTCTTTTGAAATTATAAATGCAGGTGATAAGGCAATTGTATCTGCAATTGGACGAATTAAAACGCCTCGTTTGTAGCACAATTCAAATATTTCCTTTCCTCTTTTTCCTACATTATCAACTCTTGGACTTAATTGGATTGCCCCAACTAAACCAATATTTCTAATGTCAATCACATTTTTACAATTTTTAAGTGAATGTATTTGCTCTTGAAAAAAGTCTTCTAAAGATGCAACCCTCTCGATAAGTTTTTCTTCTTTGTATGCTTTGATTGTTGCAATTGCTGCAGAACAAGCTAAAGGATGTCCTGAATATGTGTATCCATGGAAAAATTCGACAGGTGTTTTGCTCTTATTTACTATTTGCTCATAAACTTTTTCACTAGCGATAACAGCACCCATAGGCATAGCACCACTCGTTAAGCCTTTTGCCGTTGTAATAATGTCAGGTTGTATGTCAAACTTATCTGCAGCGAATGGGGTACCTAATCTACCAAATCCAGTAATTACTTCATCAAAAATAAGCAAAATATCATTATCTTTACATATCTTTTCTATTTTTTTCAAGTAACCCTTTGGTGGAATATGTACTCCAGCAGCCCCTGCAATTGGCTCAATAATTAACGCGGCAATATTTTCAGATCCATGCAAGTTTATTAAATCTTGTAAAAAATCTGCCTTTTCAGAACCAAACTCTGGAACACCTCTTGAAAATGCATTTCGTTCCATATCAATTATAGAGGGAATATGGCATGTCTTAAGTAGGTTATTATAATCTCTTTTATTATTTACCAGTCCTCCAACAGAGATACCACCGAAATTTACGCCATGATATGAATGTTCTCTACCAATAATAATATTTTTACTTCCTTTTCCCAATGCTTTTTGGTAGGCAAGGGCCATCTTAAGTGCACTCTCTACAGATTCTGAACCTGAATTTGTAAAAAACACATGGTTTAATCCATCTGGACTAAGTGATTTAATTTCTTCAGCCAATTCAAGCTCTAGATTATGTCCAATTTGAAATGGAGGTGAAAAATACATCTCTTTCGCTTGTTTTACTATCGCATCTACAACTTTATTATGGTTATTTCCTAAATTACAGCACCAAAGTCCAGCAACTCCATCTAAAATTTTATTACCATCTTCATTGGTATAATATACTCCTTCTGATTTTACAAATATTTTTGGTTCATTGTTAAAATCTCTATTAGCAGTAAAAGCTTTCCATAGCACTTCTCTATTTTTCATTCCCAATCCTAGTTTAAATTATTCATTTTATTTATATAAAGCTTCTGTACCTAGTACCTATGAATATAGGTACTTAAAATGTACATTAGGTTCTTCTAATTTGCACGTAGATGTACAAAAAAGAGAACTATTAATAGAAGACTAAACTGCAGCGATGATACTTATTTCTACGAGAAGTGCATCTCTTGCCATACTCGCTTCTACACAAGCTCTAGCTGGTGCACAGTCCTCTACTACCCAAGTGTCCCACACATCATTCATTTGTGAAAATAAATCCATGTCTTTGATGTAGATAGTTGCGTTTAAAATTTTACTTTTATTGCTACCTATTGAGGCTAGAATATTATCTACTCTTGACAACATATCTTTGGTCTGTTCAGTTATATTCTCACCTGCGCCAACTTGACCACATAAATAAGCAGTATCACCATGAATTACAGCTTTACTCATTCTTGTTTTTGTCTCAAATCTCATAATTTCCATTTTTAACCTTTTCCATTAAATCTATATGGGTTCATTTTGTCTATATTAATTTCAGTTCTTCTATCATCTATTAAATCTGCAACAATCTTTCCTGTTGCTGGGCCTATTGATATACCTTTCATAGCATGGCCGGTTGCAACAATAACATTTGAAAACTTTTTTGATCTACCAACATAAGGTAAGCCATCAGGGGAACAAGGTCTAAGGCCAGCCCATATATCTTTCATTTGATGTTCTTGCATGTCGAGTCCATTAATATAAGAATTTGCAATCTTTCTTATATTATTAACTCTTCTTTTATTTATCGATAAATCATGACCATCCATGATCATTGTTCCCCCGAATCTCACATATGAGTCATATGGCGTTACTGCGACTTTTTCTTCAACTAGAAGCATAGGTGTAGAAAAATTTAGTGAATCGGTCTTATTCGCAATAAATGAGAAACCTTTTCCACCTTCCATTGGAATGTTAAAATCTAATTTTTGAACAATCTTTTTTGTAAATACGCCAGCTGCAAAAATGAAACTATCTGCATTATAAACATTTGAGTTTTGATCAACTATAGAAGTTACTTTTGATTTATTAACACAAATATCCTCTATTTGACAATCTTCATAAAACTTTACACCTTCTTTTTCCAGGTAGTTTTTCATTGCAATGATAAAGTCATATGGCTGAATCGTAGCATCATCTTTTAAATATGAAGCACCTACAGCATTAAGAGATATATTTGGTTCGAGTTTTTTAAGTTCGTCTCTGTTTAATATCTTGGCTTCAAGCCCAAGCTCTTTTACTTCATTTACAAATGATTCTTGCTCTTGTAAACTTCGCTCTTCTTTACAAACGTTCAAAAGTCCAGTGAACTGCAAGTTAAAATCAAAGTCACTACTTTCTTTTAACTCCTTAAATAAATCCAAACTATATAGATTTATGTCTCTTAAAAAATGTTTATTATTATTAACATGTTTTGTTGTACAAAATGAAGTGAACTTAATAAGCCACTTAATTAAATCCAAATCAAATCTTGGTTTCAAAAAAAAAGGAGAATTGGGATTTAACATCCATTTAATTCCTTTTTTAAGCATTGCTGGGTTTGCTATTGATGAATAATGACTTGGAACAATAAATCCCGCATTTCCATAAGAACTTCCCTTTCCAATCTTATTTGATTCAAATAGTGAAACTTTATGTCCACTTTTATGTAAATAATAGGCAGAGCAAATTCCTATGATTCCTCCACCAACTATTGCTATATCTTTATTCATTTTATTCCTACTTCTTTCCTATAAGAACTTTTTCAAGTCCAAAAAACTTATCTATAATAAACATTAATGTCACAACACCAAATATCACAACACCAGAAACAGCTGTAATCATGGGAGTTAAACTCTCATCAATGTCAGTATACATTTTAACCGGAAGTGTAATAGCATCTGATGGTGTTAGAAATATTGTCATTGTCAGTTCATCAAAACTTTGAATAAATGATATTAACCATCCACTTACGATACCAGATAGAAGTAGGGGTAGAGTGATCTTAAAAGTAATCATAAACTTATTGGAACCTAAAGATAATGCTGCATTATCGATATTTTTATCTAGACTGTAAACAACAGCCAATATCAACCTCATAGCATATGGAGATACTAATATAATATGGGCGACGACTAAACCAAAAAAAGACTTAGGAATCCCTACTGTTGAAAAAAACTTCAAAAATGCAATTCCTAATACAATGTGAGGAATCATTAAAGGTGATAATAAAAATGAATTTATCAGGTCTTTACCATAAAAATCATATTTAGCCAGTGCAATACAAGCAGGAATTGAAATAATACAAGCTATTGTTGACGAAACTATACCTAAGGTCAAACTTGTACGAAATGCTTCCATATATACTTCACTATTGAAAACTTCATAATACCACCTTAGCGACATTTCATCTAAAGGAGAAAAAGCCATATATCCTTTTGAGGTAAATGACATGAATATAACTGCAACCAATGGCATTGCCATAAATATTAAAAAAGCCGCATGAAATATGTGTGAAAATAAATTGTTTTTCATCATTGGAATACCTTTTTATATTTTTTCTGAATATGACGATTATAAAAATAAATACATGCAAAATTAACAATAATCAAAATAACTGCAATTGATGCACCTAGGGGCCAATTAAGAGATGCCAGAAATTCATCATATATAACCATGGCAATAACCTTAAGCTTTCTTCCTCCAATAATTGCAGGTGTTGCAAAAGCGGTAATAGATAATGTAAACACAATCATAACTCCAGATAAAATACCAGGCATCAGCTGCGGGAGAAGTACTTTTCTTAATGTGAAAAATGACGAAGCCTTGAGAGATAATGAAGCATTTACTACGCTTTCATCAAGCTTTGACATAGTTGCCATTACTGCAATAATACTAAAGGGAGCCAATACATGAACCATAGTTATGACAACTCCAATTTGTGTATACATTAAAGACATTGGTTTTTCAGATAGACCAATAAGTACAGGAATTTCACTTATAATTCCTGTTTCACCTATTAGAATTGCCCATCCTAATGTTCTAACAACCACTGAAATTAACAGAGGTCCCAATATAATTAACAAGGATATTGATTTATAAAAAGCATTCATCCTATATAGTATAAGTGCTTCAATGACAGCTAAAGCAGTACATAAAACTGCAACAGCAATAGACATAACAAATGTTCTTAAAAATATCTCATAAAAATAGCTATCTGTTAATACTTCTATATAATTTGCTAATGAGTAATCATCTGAGATTCCTGTATACATAGAATAACCATGAAAACTCATCAAGAAAGTAATTATTAAAGGAGTTACCAAAAAAATTGAATAAAATAGTACAGCTGGTGATACGAGTAAAAAAGGTACTTTTTTCATATTAATCACCTATAAAACATATGATATCTGATGGTTGCCAGTTTAAATAAGCATTCTCACCAATTTCAATATCTATGAATTTCTCTTGTGTATATACTAAAACATCATCATGTTTTTCTCTTGAAAATACATAAACAACATAAATCCCTAGAAAAAGCTTAGATTTTACTTTTGCTTTTAATCCTATTTCATTGACAATATTTATTTTTATTTTTTCAGGTCTTACGTAAAAAGTCACATTAGTACTTGCTGCATTGGCTTTTATTTCTGATGAGAAATCTTCAATTTTTAAGATGTATTTACCCTCATCATCTAATAATATATCACCTGATAATTTATTGGATTTTCCTAAAAAATCTAGAGTAAAAAAAGAGTTTGGGTTATTGTAAATAAATTGGGGTTTACCCACTTGCTCAATATTCCCAGAATTCATAACTACAACTCTGTCGCTTAATGCCATCGCTTCTTGTTGGTCATGAGTTACGAGTAAAGTAGTAGTTCCAGTTTTTTGTTGAATTTCTCTTAGCTCAATTTGCATATTTTCCCTGAGTTTTGCATCAAGGTTTGATAAGGGTTCATCCAACAACAATAAAGATGGTTCATAAACTAAAGATCTAGCTATTGCAACTCTTTGTCGCTGGCCACCTGATAATTCTGCTGGGTATCTGTGCTTAAATTGCTCTAATTTAACTAAGGCCAAAATAGTGTTTACTTTTTCTTTTATAAGCTCTTTTGAGAATTTTCTTGTTTCTAAACCAAAACTTACATTTTCAAATACATCCATATGTGGGAAAAGTGCATAAGTTTGAAAGACTATTCCAAAATCCCTTTTATTAGGTTTTGTTAAAGTAATATCTTTACCTTCTAAAACTATACTTCCTGCAGTGGGTTCCAAGAACCCACCAATCATTTGCAATGTCGTCGTTTTACCACATCCAGAAGGACCAAGCAAAGAGACAAATTCCCCTTGCTTGATATCCAGATTAAAGTTTTTAACAGCTGTAAAGTCATCAAACTCTTTTGTTATACCTTTTAATGATAAATATGACATTATCTCTCCACTTCTCGTACCCAACGCTTAGTCCAAGCAGTTCTACGTGGATTGATTACATTATAATCATATGTCATTATTTGCTTAGCTTGCTCTGGTGTTGGTAAAAAACCTTCCATTCCACTTGGAACTTCAGCAGTTTTATTAACAGGACCCCACGCTTTCTTTTGAGCTAATAACTCTTGAACTTTTTTTGAAAGCATGTAACTAACTAGTTTTTGACTTAATTCTTCATTATTATTCTCTTTAACTACACATAAAGCAGTCATAAGTGCGGCAGCTTTTTCTTTTGGATATACAAACCCTACATTTAGTCCAGTTTGTGAGAGATTATAAGCTCTACCACTTCCCCATGGTGCAATTACTACTTCCTCAGTTTGAAAATGCTGAGATAGTTTACTTGAAGATGTTTCAAAGTTTTTAACAATTGGACTGATCTTTTCTTTAGCTAAGGTCAACCCTTTATTCATATTACTTAAAGTCCCACCTTCTGCTCTATTAAGAGAGATTAATGCCAATAATCCATAACCATTTGTGATAGATTGAAATGCTACTTTATTTTTAAACTTTGGATCTGCTAAGTCATACCAAGAGGTAGGTGCTTCCCAACCTTTTTTTGCAAAATAGTCTTTATTATAAGTAAGTCCTACTGGAATAAGTCCTAATCCTACGGCTTTACCATTTGCAAAATCTGCAATATCAAGTAAAGGTAACTCTTTTAGAGCCTTAACTGGTTCACACATTCCAAGTGCTGCTGCTTGACTCATAGGCCCATCATCAATAAATGCAACATCAATATCTGGATTCTCTTTTTGAGATAATATTTTTGCAAGAGTAACGGTTGAGATACCTGCTGAGTAGTGTATCTTTACATTATTTTCTTTCTCAAACTCTGGAAATATCTCTTTGGTAAATATTTCTTGAGTAGCTCCACCATAACCAGCCACATATAAATCAACTTGCTTTGCTTCTGCTAAACTTGCACTTAGCATTAGTCCTACCATACTTGTCATTATCGTTTTGTTCATCTTATTTCCTTTTTATTTCTAGAGTACTAGCACGCTAGTTTTGCTCTGTAGAAATCTTATCTTCTCTAAATAGCATTTTCGTAGCATTTTGTAAATATTTTAAATTCTTCTAAAATTAAATTTCAGCAAAATTTTATACTTTGACAATCAATTCACTATATACTTTTATTGTCTAAGTAAAAGACTTCCTTAAAAACTCTATTCATTACACTAAATTTGTACACACTCGATACCTAAAGAACTTGCAAACTCTTCAATTCTTTTTTTGACAATTTTTTGAGCTTTTTCAATCTCTTTATTTTCAATCATATTAATAATACTTGACCACTCTTGCATTGATTTTTTTGTTATTACCTTAGCATCTGGCATAGAATACCATGCTCTTAAACAAAAATTATGCAAAGATATTAGTAAATTTGTTAGTCTTTTGTTTCCTGCTGCTTCATAGTATAGATTAATTATTTTTAGTGTTTTATTTTTAATTTCAATTATAGAGAGTGTATTTTCATTCTCTAAAAGACTGGAAAGGTTAAATTTTATCTCTTCAAGTTGGTTAGGAGTAATATTCATAGCAATTAATTTAACTGCTAAAAGCTCCAGGGGAATTCTTATTGTAAAGTTATCTTTTAACTCATCTAAATTAGATTTCTTAACATATGTTCCTGATTGAGGTATAACTTCAACCAAATGTTCTGATGCGAGCCTAGTGATTACACTTCTAAAAGGTGTCCTTCCTATCTCATACTCAGCCATAAGCTCTTTTTCATTCAATTTTGTACCAGAAGGTATATCATGTTTGATGATTTTTTCTTGTAAATCAACGTAAACTTCTTCTTTTTTATAGTCTTTCATTTAAATCCTATCTTTGTTAATATTTTTACTTATTTTTCATTCTTTTAAATCTCATAACTTCTATTTTATCAATTTAGAGAAAGATAGAGGGGCGGGTAGTTTTACAATTTAGCAGATTACTGCGAGTATCTTAATAATATTAAAATTTGGAAATACTTTCAATCAATCTCAATAAACATTGAGTTATCATCTAAATTACTCTAACAATTTACTAGGTGTCTTTTTTATAATCTATATTTATTTTTTAGTAACTTCATAATGGTTTACCAACACAAAAATATGAGTATAATTCTATTCATCTGCATTAGTTCGATTTTGTAGAACACTAGAATGCTAGATTAGTTGAAAATATAACTAAATTAAATAGCATTTAAGTAGCAACTTAAAAATAATATAATTAATTGGACTACTAGCGAATATAAAATAACTCATGTATTTTAATCATAACATTTAAATAAAATTAATTGTATTTCTGTTGTTTAACAACTCATAACTTTGATATATGGGTCTTTGGAGATGCTTTTATAATTATGGGTTGTTGAAATATAAGGTTGTATTTAGTAAGTATTAATAAGTGATATATGTATATAAGAAAAATTCAATTATTGAATAGAAATAATTCTAAACCTTGCCAAATTGTTGATTTGGCTTTGAATGGACTACATTGTTCTATATGGGGCTTTGAGGTGACTAAATATTTTGGAAATGGCATATTATATGGCATATCCAAAATATTTAAGAGTGATAAAGTATGGATAAATAGGTGTTTATGGCGACTAGTTCGACTCCGGGTGCCTCCTCCAATTCCTAATCTAATAAAAATCAATATAATTCAATCTAAGTTTACCTAAACAACATATTTTCTTATAAAAATAAACCTACCTTTTCCCCTTCATTTTTTATTTATTCTTTCATTTGGTCACCAAGTTTTGGCTGATATTTAACAA
>MAAB01007819.1_pt1 | contig 11286 bp, 11 predicted proteins | sample 1115991 | NCBI WGS metagenome assembly MAAB01 (sample SAMN04961124, study PRJNA320927) | seawater metagenome | isolation source: sample BD02T18 sea water enriched with oil for 18 days | place: USA:Gulf of Mexico | collected 2013-07-27
TGGGCCAAAAAACAATAAGCCTAAAGCATAACCTAATAAATAAATACTTAAGCTATTTTGTACCATTGGCATATCAGTTGATAATTGTTCAGCGATTATTGGCATCGCAGGTAGGTACATATCGATAGCCAATGGCGAAATCGCAATGATGGCAGCTAGCAATGGCAATAATAGCTTTAACGATAACTCAACTTGGTTTTCTTGTTTAACTTGATTCATTAATTTTCCGGATAGTCATAAACAAGTTTACCGAGATCAGCAACCGCTTGATCAACTTTTTCACACCACTTAACCCCATAACTGATACGCATAAAATTTTTGTATTTTCCTGATGGTGAAAATATCTCACCTGGTGCAAAACTGACTCCTTTGGCAATAGCTTGTGTAAAAAATTTACTGGTATCAACATGTGAACGACAACGTATCCATAACACGCTGCCTCCTTGAGGTTGTGAAATACAAACTTCTTTTGGAAAATGTTCTGCCACTAACGATCGCATACGTTCACTGTTATAACGTAGCGTTTTTCGTAATACTTGCAGATGTCGGTCGTATTCACCACTCATTAAATAATCAGTAAGCGTCCATTGCTGTAACATAGGTGTCGAGCATGACTGTGCTCGTTTAATACGTTTTGCCGACTCTTCAAACTTCCCTGGTAACAGCCAGCCAACACGATAACCCGGTGCTGCAGTTTTAGAAAATGACGAACAGGTTAAAACCAGCCCCTTCTCAGAATAAAGTTGTGCCGGTATCGGCCTTTCTTCAGTGAAGTATAAGTCGCTGTAGACTTCATCTTCGATTAATGGAACATTATGGCTTTCGAGTAAAATAACCATAGCCTGACGTTGTTGATTAGTCATCATTGAGCCAAGTGGATTAGAAATTGCGCTTGAAAATAAACATGCTTTAATTGGATGTTGGCAGATCACTTTTTCTAACTCTTCAACGCACACGCCATCTTCGGTGCAGGTATACACCTCCAATACTTTCATGCCAAGCGATTCAATTAGTTCAATTAAACCAAAGTAACAAGGTGATTCAACAGCGATAATATCGCCGCGTTCAGCGACACATTGCAGTGCAATAGACAGCGCTTCTTGAGCACCGCTAGTAATCAGTATATCGTCATGATTTATCGCAACAGCTTGCTCTTGATAACGAAATGCTAAATTTAATCGTAATTTTGTATCGCCATTTACAGGGCCATAACTGACCGCTTTTTCGGCGTTTTTACTCAACACCGAACGCATTAATCTCGCAAGGGCTTTATCTGGCGGATGAGCATTAACCGGGTTTGAGATGCCAAGTGCTACAGAATCAGGTAAATGCACTGCTTCATAAACTTGTTCTATTAAGCTTCTACAAGATATTTCAACGGGCTCACAGCAAGCCCACTTTGCTCTCATGGGCCTTAGTGTTCTAGCTTGTTTTGCTTTTAAATAGTAGCCTGATTGGGGTCTAGCACAAATAGTACCTTGCCGTTCAAGCTCAATATAAGCCTGCTTTACAGTCGGTACACTGATTTCAAATTGGCGACTTAACTTTCGTAAGCTTGGCAGTTTATCGCCCGCACGTAGCGCACCATTTTTTTCTTGCTGCTCAACAAAATCGATCACTTGTTGATATAAATACTCCGTCGATGACCTATCGAGTAAGCGCATAAATTACCTCTGAATGATGACTATATTGTGCTAATTGATTCGCACACAAAACTGTATAGGTTGCATTTTCATTTTTCTGTATATGTTATTAAAACAAAAAAAATATACACTGTCCATTCAATAATCAAACAATGCATTTTAGCAAGAAATCAACTAAGGAATACCACATGACTTTCGTATATATACTGAAAAAAATCACTGAACAATGGATCAATATAATGGCTAAAAATAATTTAGCTCAAGCGTTAGTTATGCAGGAAAGTCCTACCATTACTTTATCCATTTTACCGCTAAATAAAAATACTAACGAAACGACGTGCGGCTCTAACACTTAAACTTTATAGGCTTCATCAATGACATGAAGCCATTCATTTTTTCAATTCTCAAGGAATAGCAATGAACAATACTTTTTTATATGTGATCACCGTGCTTATCTGGGGAACAACTTGGATCGCCATTAATTATCAGCTAGGCGATGTTCCGCCCGAAGCCTCAATTGTTTATCGTTTTGGCTTAGCAGCATTAATTTTGTTTGCTTATTGCCGTTTTAAAAACCTCTCTCTTGCATTCAATAAAAAACAGCACTTACAGTTTATGTTTTTTGGCTTAACCCTCTTTGGCTGTAATTACTTCTTTTTATATTCAGCCCAGCAACATATCAACTCAGCATTAACGTCTATTGCTTTCTCAATGATTATGTTTTTTAACGTGGTTAATGCCCGTATTTGGTTTAAAACTAGAATAACTCAGCAAACTTATCTTGGTGCTATTCTTGGTTTAACAGGTATTATTGTTTTATTTTGGCCGCAAATTAATGACACAGAATTAGGCGCAGAAACCCTGCTTGGTTTATCACTTTGTTTTGTCGGTACTTTATTCGCGTCAACGGGTAATATGGTTTCAATGAAAAATAAACTAATGAATCTACCTATGATGCAGGCAAATGCTTGGGGTATGTTTTATGGCTCAGTATTTATGACAATATTATTGCTTGCACAAGGAAAGTCTTTTACTTTTTCATATACTTTGCCTTATATCAGCTCACTTATTTATTTATCTATTTTCGGTTCAATTATAGCGTTTGCTAGTTACCTAACATTATTGAATAACATTGGTGCTCATAAAGCTTCATATGCAAGTGTGATGTTCCCAGCTGTTGCTGTCGTTATCTCATCGATTGTTGAGGGATTTAACTGGAATGTTTATACCGTGATTGGGTTATTAATTATTTTAGCGGGTAATATTGTCGTACTCACTAAACCTAAAAAAAATAAACAACTCAAAATTTCAGCAGAGAAGAATGCCGCATTATAGGTAATACACCTCGAGAACAAGTCATTGGACGGTTTTTAAGGCGATAACATTGTTAAAAATAAGTAACTCAATTATTCTATCGCCTTAAAATAATAGTCTTTTGATCTCGTCCTATAATGAAAGGATAAACATGAAATATTTATATCCACTAGTTCTCCCTTGCTTACTTGCCAGTTCAATATTGCTAGTACCATCTTGCTCGTTATCTCCCCAAACAACAGATACAAGTGACAAAGTCGCTTATAGCTACCTTAAACAGTTAGTGTCACCTAGCGAAGGTATTGGCGCTCGTGAAGCAGGAACCGACAAAGAAAAACAAACGGCTGGTTATATCAAAGCTAAATTCGAGAAATTTGGTTACCGTACTGCAGAGCAACATTTTTCATTTAAACGCAGGAAGAATGAAGGCGAGTCACAGAATATTATTGCCGAATTGGGTGATTCAACCAAGCCAACCATAATTCTGGGGGCGCATTACGATTCAACGGCAATGACGTCTGGTTCAATGGGAGCAACTGATAACGGCGCAGGAGTAGCGGCGATGTTAGCGATTGCAGAGGCATTAGCCACTAAAATCCCTAAAAACTATAATATTCGTTTCATCGCCTTTGGCGCAGAAGAAGTAGGTTTGCAAGGTTCCAATTACTATGTGAGTGATTTACTCAAAAATAACAAACTTCAGAATATTGTCGCGATGATCAACTTTGATACCATTGCCGGGGGCGATAATGTTTACGTACATAGCGCGCATATAACTCCCTATTCAAGATGTAAAAGCGAAAATTACAGTAGCGATACCTTAATACGTGAAGCATTGCTTTCTGCATCAATTAACGTGTTAGGCGAAGATAATAAATATGTTATTCATCCTGATTACGAAGGTTACCCTGAAGGTGTAACGGGCTCTTGGTCTGATCATGCTAGCTTTTCGTGTGCAGGTATTCCCATTGCTTATGTTGAATCAACCAACTTTGCCATTAATGGCAAGCATGGCTTTGATGGATACTCTCAATCTACCGCAGAGCAATTGTGGAGTTGTTATGATAAGCAAAATTCTACCGCTTGTGATAAAAAAGAAGAGAAAAACTGGGGCAATATTTGGCACACAAAATTTGATAGTTTAGAACAACTTAATAAAATATTCCCAGGGCGCGTAGAACAACAACTCGGTAATAATGTTAACGTGTTAATTGAGTTATTATCTGATCCCGATAAATACTTACCCTCGAAATAAGGGCTAAAAGTAAATACTAAAAAAGAAGTCAGTGGACTTTATTCAAACTAAAACCACTGACAAAACTTATAGATTAACTACCAATTGGCGATCCCGGAGGCATTTTAACTGTTGATACCGGGTGCACTAACTTTCCTTGCTGAAGGCTATAAGCAATTTGCTCTTCTAGTAACATAAACTGAGCAGATAAACGCTTATATTTTCTAGCATCATAATTGTCTGCCAACCATTCTTTTAACTGACGTAAAGCGACATACACTTCCGAACGCACTTCGGTCACTAAATTTTTGTTGTGCCAAAGTGATAACAAATGCTCGACAACCTGTTGATTTACACGTTGTTGGACTAACAGCGATAAACCTTTTTCAGCCGAATTTTTAATTGACTGTTTTATGAGAGATTCAATAAGCTCCTGTGCGCTCGGAATACTACTATCCATTACAGATTGTTGCTGTAAACGCGCTAAACGCTGCCCATTTAAAAGTAACGATACTGTGTGTTTCGCATTAGCCTCAGCAGCAGAAACAGGGTCAAAAGTAAGTCCGGTATTACCGACAAAACTTTCTCGATTACGATAATAGCCATAAGCTTTTGGCGGGATCAATTTGACAATATGCTCAGGCAAGGTCAATGTTTTCGAGTCTAACGTGGCTAATAAAGCACTTAACGCTTTTCGTTGTTGCTGACCAGAAACTATTTTTAATGGGCTTTGAGATTTTTCGTCTCTAAGCTGATAACTATAGTCGGTACCTGAAATTAATTTCGCTGCCGCGGTTACTTGAAAACGATGAAAATTATAAATTGGTACTAATACTTCTTCCATTTCAGATAACGGCTGCCCCATAGAAATACTGTTTAGTCCAAAGTCAGCTAAGGCTTTTTCACGCACTTTCAAAATTCTATTTAACTCGTCAGCGGCGTTTTCTCCGTTGTCCCATAAGTGCCCTGTACTATGTGCACTTGAGCTGGAACGAGCATCTGAGTCTGACATATATTGCAACCCTTGCTGCTGGGCACTCGCTATTACCTTAGCTAAATAGGCTTGCTCTTCATTCGCTGCTACATCAGCATAACCATAAGCAATAACTGATTTATCCCAACTGCCAATATCTGTTGCGTAAGCATTTGTTAAATCAATTTCACCATTTTTTAACGTAATTAATGGGTGAGGGTAATCCATTACTGATGCACGGTTATTAGCACTCGCGGCAAAGTTATGTGCAATACCGAGTGTATGCCCTACTTCATGAGCCGATAATTGACGAATACGTGCTAATGCCATTTCTTTCATTAGCGACGTATCAGTGTTTTTGGTTTTAAATGGCGATGTTAAGCCCAAAGCAATTAAGTAATCTTGGCGAACTCGCAGTGAGCCTAGTGTCACATGGCCTTTTAGTATTTCTCCAGTTCTTGGATCAATAACTGATGCACCATAAGACCAACCTCTTGTGGCGCGATGCACCCACTGAATAACGTTATAGCGAACATCCATAGGGTCAGCATCTGCCGGTAACATTTTTACTTGAAAAGCATTTTTATAACCAATCGCTGAAAATGCTTGGTCCCACCAACGTGCGCCGTCAAGTAAAGCGCTTTTTACCGGATCTGGTACGCCAGCATCTAAATAATAAATAATAGGTTCAACCGCTTCGCTAACCGCGAGGTTTACATCTTTTTTATTAAGGCGGTGACGAGGAATATTGCGTTGAATTAACGGTTGATCGATGCCACTGGCATAATCAGCATAACTGTTTGACCAAAAACCACTATTAGGATGAAACGTACGTGTTTGATAATTAGCATCAGGTAACTTAATCAGTGAATGATGTAGATTCACGGTAATTGCCGTTGAATCTGGCGTTACTGACCGTAGGTAATCACCCGCGCCACTGCCTTTATAAGTTACAGTCGCTTCAAGTTCGGTATTGTCAGGGAAAGCCTTGCTTCTTTTAGCGTAAAGTCCGCTGCGACTTAAATCAATGCTGAAATTACCTTGTTTGCGTTTTTTCAGTTTGCTTGATAACTGGTGTATATCCGATAAAAGGAAAGGTGTGTAATCGATCAATACCTTTTTACCATCCTTACTTTCTTTGGCAACTTTAAAGCCCCAAATAATGGAACTTGCAAAAGCTTCATTAACCGCTTGTTTCTCAAGTTTGTTGTCTGTTTCAGCACGATAATCCGTGTTCAATTGGCGTAAAAAGACTTTCTCTCCTACTTTTTCAAACTGCACAACTCGAGTGGCACCGAGTTGGCCTCGGTCAAGGCCAATATCATTTGAACCTATACCATGTGGTAAGCCACTTAGAAATAAAAATTCTTGCTCGAATTCGTTAATCTCTACAAAGATTTTTCCTGTTTTTTTGTCATGAAAAAAAGAAAAGTATCCTTGTTGATGGTCTTTACCTTTAACAAAGTCATTATAACTTTGAGCCTCTTCGCTAAATGCGGCTATCGAAAACGCACTGCAAATAAACATTAAAAAGAAACGAAGCGTGAATTTCATGATTTTTCCCTATTTTATTTTTAGATTCAGAAATATTTGTTCAAGTCAGTCAATTATTTTTGTTATAATTAGCGCTAAGGTAACGCTGAAAGCTTTCATCGTTACCTTTCATAATAAAAAATATCATGAATTAAAATGCACCTGCTATTATCTGCTATTTTACGGCATTAATTAGCTAACAATATTATGACTCAATTTATAAGAGTCTTACTCTAAATCAATTAGGTAACCCGATGCAACGATTAGCACCAGCTTTACGCGAAGATAATGTGCCATTAGACTTAATTTCCCTAATAAAAACCATATTATCGGCAACAAAGGAAATATCATTTCGTGTCAGCCAAGCTCAACTAGGTGACATAATGGGCTCAACTTCGGATGAAAACATTCAAGGTGAAGTACAAAAGAAACTTGATGTGGTCGCCAATGACCTATTTAAAGATATTTTATTAGAATCAGGCTTTGTAAAAGCGATATCTTCTGAAGAAGAAGACACATCGGTTGCTGGAGAAAAAGACGGCAAGTATCTCGTGTCATTTGATCCCCTTGATGGCAGCTCGAATATTGATATCAACTCATTAATCGGTACAATTTTCTCTATTCATGAAGCGCCAAGCGATATGGATGCTAGTGACCCAGATATGTTTAAACAAGCAGGGCACAAACAAGTTTGTGCTGGTTATGTTTTGTATGGTCCATCAACTATGTTAGTCATGACCACTGGTAGCGGTACACATTTTTATGTGCTTGACCGCACTCATGGTGGTTACATATTAGTTGAGCGCAATGTACAAGTACCCGCTGATACTCAAGAGTTTGCCGTAAATATGTCAAACCAGCGTTTCTGGCAACCAGCAATGCAAAATTACGTAGGTGATTTATTAGCAGGTGATACAGGACCTCGCGGTAAAAACTTCAATATGCGTTGGATTGCGGCAATGGTTGGCGATATACATCGTGTACTTTGTCGTGGTGGTATTTTCACTTACCCAAGCGATAACAGAAATGCCAAGCAACCTTATAAACTGCGTTTAATGTATGAAGCTAACCCAATGGCTTTTTTACTTGAACAAGCCGGTGCCTTAGCAATGACTAGCGAAGGCCGTATTATGGATATAGATCCAACCGATATTCATCAACGTGTCGAAGTGATCATGGGTTCTAAAAATGAAGTAGAAACTTGTTTGTCATATTACAAATAACCAAGTATTGCTATCAATTAATATGTAGAAGTCCAATTAATATGAATACAAGAAAGCTCAATTTATTGAGCTTTTTTTACGATAAAATTTAATATTTCATTCATATTTCTGCGATATAATACTCAATTATATTAGCATCCCCCGAACGAAACCTTATGAAAAAAGTATTTGAAGTTTTTTTGCGTTTTCTTTTTCTTGGCTGTATCAGTTTTGGCGGCCCTGCTGCACATATTGGTTACTTTCAGAAAATATTTGTCTTTAAACTTAAATGGTTAGATCAAACGAGTTACGCGAACTTAATCTCATTAAGCCAATTTTTACCTGGCCCAGGATCCAGCCAATTAGGTTTTGCCATTGGCCTACGGCAGGCAGGGTTATTGGGGGGAATCGCCGCATTTATTGGCTTTACACTGCCCTCATTTGTACTACTTTACCTACTGGCGATTAATCTCAATACTACTGAGCAAGCTTGGGTTAATCATGTTATTCATGGCTTAAAGTTACTGGCTGTTATCGTGGTCGCTGATGCTTGCTTAACCATGTTCAAAAGTTTTTGTAATCATCATACTCACAAGCTTATCGCTTTTATTACCGCTATTTCCTTAGTTATTTCCCCAAACTTAGCCACACAGATATTCATACTCTTTATATCCGCTGGTTTCGGCTTTTTAGTTAACCCGTCTTTAAAGACTGCTACGTCTCAAGTTACTGGCCCCGTTGCGCTTGATGCGGTAAAATGCAAAGCTCTGCCGTTAATTTTATTTTTCGCTATTCTCTTTGTTTTACCCTTATTAACCCGTGCAGAATTACTAATAGAACAATCCGCATTTATGGTAATGTTCAATCAGTTCTATCAAGCGGGTAGTATGGTATTTGGTGGTGGTCATGTTGTGCTGCCGCTATTGCAGCAAACTATTGGTGAAATGTTATCTAACGACATATTTCTTACCGGTTATGCTTCAGCCCAAGCCGTTCCCGGTCCAATGTTCACTATTGCGACTTTTTTAGGGGCTGAACTGTTCGCACAAAATCCTTTTTTAGGTGCAAGTATTGCAACATTAGCTGTTTTTTTACCGGGTTTTTTATTACTGCTCGCTTTTGAAAGTTCCTGGCAATCTTTAGCAACTAAACCAAACATTGCTAGTGCGGTTATGGCGGTAAATGCCGCTGTAGTAGGTTTATTATTGTCTGCGCTTTATCATCCTATTTTTAGTAGTGCAGTTAACTCAGCTGTCGAATTTATGTGTGTTTTACTAGGCTTTTATCTACTTCGCATAATTAAACTCCCTATTATTGTTTTAGTGCTGACATTTATCGGGGTCGGTTTATTGCTCGCTCAGTTAGCTGATTTAAATATAATTTAGGCCGGATAATATGACTTTAACTTTTCACTCCCGTGTTTTATTTGCTAAAATAACGCCAATTTAAAAATACAGCCTTAATATAAACGCTAATACGAGAAAATTTATGCCTAATTACGTTGTTGGACACAAAACACCTGACTCAGACTCAATCTGTTCGGCCATCGCTCTTTCCTATTTAAAAACGACTTTAGGTGAAGAAACTGTCCCTGCACGCTTAGGTGAACTTTCACCAGAAACAATGTTTATTTTAGACAAGTTTGGCTTTGAACAACCTGAATTAAAAACAAGTTTTGCTGGCGAAGGCATCTACATTGTTGACCATTCTGATCGCATTCAAGGGCCTGACGATATTGATGATGCTACAATTCTAGGTATTATCGATCATCATAAATTAGGCGACATAACCACTTCTACACCGTTAGAAATTTGGGTTCGTCCTGTTGGTTGTACTAATACCATCATCAAAATGATGTACGATTTTTACGATGTCGCTATACCAAAAAATATTGCCGGTGCGATGATGTGCGCTATTTTATCTGACACGGTTATTTTTAAATCGCCAACTTGTACGACTGCTGATATTAAGTGTGTTGAAGCCTTAGCCGAAATTGCAGGCATTGATGATGCTAAAGCTTTGGGCATGGAAATGTTTGAAGTGAAATCTGCGGTATTAGGTACGCCAATACGCGATTTAGTGTTACGTGACTTTAAAGACTTCAACATGAATGGCAACCTAGTGGGTATTGGTCAATTAGAAGTACTCGACCTTGCCATTTTTGATGAAATGAAGCCAGAGTTAGTCATTGATATTGCAAAATTAAAAACTGAAGGCAATCGTCACACGGTTTTATTATTGCTTACAGATATCATGAAAGAAGGCTCTGAAATGTTAGTTGTCAGCGACAGTGCTGATTTAACTGAAAAAGCTTATGGTAAAGTAACTGTTGACGGAAAAGTTTGGTTAGATGGTGTACTAAGCCGTAAAAAACAAGTTGTGCCTCCACTTCAAGATTCTTTAGCATAATTATTTATAGGTCAATATAATGAAAATCAATAACTCTGCCCGACTAAGCTACCGATTAATGACAGCGGACGATGCAGAGTTATTGTATCAACTCGATCAAGATCCTGAAGTGATGCGCTTTATCGCCGACGGTAAAATATCCTCTCGAGAAAATATTGAAAACGTTTTAGTGCCCAGAATGAAAAAATACCTCAATGTAGATAAAGGTTGGGGATTATGGCAAGTAAACATCAAAGATACAGAGGAGTACATTGGCTGGGTACTGGTAAGGCCGATGAATTTTTTCTCAGAGACTGTCGAACTTGATAATTTAGAGCTAGGTTGGCGGTTTTTCCGTTCATCTTGGGGGAAAGGCTTTGCTAGTGAAGCGGCGAAGCACATTAAAGACGCTTTAGCAGTACAGCCTGAGTACAAGAAGTTCAGCGCGATTGCTGATGAAGATAATTTGGGCTCTATTGGTGTCATGAAAAATATAGGTATGTCTTATGTCAAAACATACCTACATACAGACCCATTATTTGAGTGCCAAGTCGCTTATTATCAAATTATTAATAAATAAGTCAGAAACAACCAGCAAACAAACCCCATCGGAATTTCTAGACAGTTGGCAGACCAAGTATACTCCACCTTGCGCCATTGCCTCACTATGATCAAAATAGGTATCCCGACTATGTACGCCCTCGTAACTACCTGTAACTCTTTGTAACTGTACATATTTAAACATTATCTTTGTATTGATTTTTCTTACACCCACATATAATAAAATATTGAAAATAAGAGTGTGGAAGGTTTATTTATGAAAACTCTAATAGTGATCACAATATTGTTACTCGCAGGATGCTCAACGGAATATAGCCAAAATATAGCTTATCAAAGTTGTTTAGAACGTGTTCTAGACTCTGAAATTGAAGATGAAGAAATTGCAAAGAAATATAAAGAGTGTCATCAATTATCACATCGATCGATATAGTGAATAAC
>MAAB01007821.1_pt1 | contig 11280 bp, 9 predicted proteins | sample 1115991 | NCBI WGS metagenome assembly MAAB01 (sample SAMN04961124, study PRJNA320927) | seawater metagenome | isolation source: sample BD02T18 sea water enriched with oil for 18 days | place: USA:Gulf of Mexico | collected 2013-07-27
AGAGCCTTCTGGAAGGTAAACCGTATCTGCTTTTTTACCTGAATAAACGGCTGTGTTTTGCTCTCCAGAGACTTTTAGCATACCTAGAGCACCCTTGTTAAAGGCCCTAAAGATGGCGTGATCCACTAAGATGAAGTTACCTGCAGATTCTGTTTTGAATTCAGTAATGGTCGCGCCACCTGGTGGTACTATGGTTGTTTGTACATTTTCATTTAGTAAGGAGCCACCTTCCACATAGGCACGATCAAAAATCTCACCAATAACATGAAAAGAAGAACTGAGATTGGGGCCACCATTTCCCACATATAAACGCACAGTCTCACCCACGTTAGCGGTCAGTGCATTGTCACCGGTAAGGGCACCGACTGCCCCATTAAAGAGAACATAATCGGCATCTTCATCAATGGCTTTTTGCATGTCAAAAGGTTGTAAACCCGCTTCGCCATAATCGCCTTTGGTATAGAAGTCACCTTGCATCACATAGTATTCTCTATCAACTTTTGAGAGGCCTTCCTTTGGTTCAACAAAGATCAAACCATACATGCCATTGGCGATATGCATACCCACTGGCGCCGTGGCACAGGGATAAACAAACAGGCCTGGATTGAGTGCCTTAAAGCTGAAACTAGACGTATGACCTGGGGCTGTAAAAGACGATGTGGCACCACCACCGGGTCCTGTTACCGCATGCAAGTCAATATTGTGAGGCATTTTTGAACTTGGGTGATTAGACAGGTTAAAATCAATTTGATCACCTTCTCTGACGCGAATAAAGTTGCCGGGTACCTGACCGCCAAAGGTCCAAAAATTATATTGCACGCCGTCCGCCATGGTCATGACTTTTTCAACTGTCTCTAACTCAACATTTACCCTTGCAGGATAATCCCTATCCAGTGCGGGTGGCACCATAGGCGGTGGCAATAAAATCGCATCAACCTTGGGCAAGTCTGCACTGGCTGATAGGGGAAAAAGAACCGTGGATAACAGTGCTAATAGTGCTTTTCTCATTTTCATAATACTACTTCCTTATGAATGACTACTCGGTGTTTTCAGAATGAAATCCGCTGAGTGTCACTTTTTGAGCTTTCTATCAGGTGTAAGGCCTAAGGCGCTTAGCTGTTGAAGGAAAGCACGACTCACTTAAGTATTTTGGTGTGTTAATAATCTACTCATGACTAAAAAATGTGCTGATCTAACTCAGTCTTTTTAATGCTTGGTTTGCGCTTTTTTTAAGGGCACTATAATTCAGTCAATTGAACATATAATTCGGGTAATGCTTTGGGTAACTGGTCAATTTGTTTAATACATGCAAAGCCATTTCGACCAAATATATAAGGTAGGTAGGATTCTGCCTGCTGATCTATGGTGATACAGAAGGTGATTAATCCCAGTTGTTTCGCCGCTTTAATGGCTTGGCGAGTATCTTCTAAACCATAACGCCCGTCATATTGGTCTAGGTCGTTGGGCTTGCCATCACTTATCAACAACAAGACTCTCTTTTGCTGATGTTGTTTTTGTAACAGCTGGCTTGCATGGCGAATTGCAGCGCCCATTCGAGTGTAAAAACCTGGGCTAATTTGATTGATATTACCCCTGACGATGGGGCCATATTTTTGTTTGAAAGATTTAATCTGTAAAAAATCTATTTTTTCTCTTTTTTGCGAATTAAAGCCGTAAATAGCGAAGCTATCTTGGCTGGTGTTTAAGCACTCTGCAAAAAGAAAAAGGCTTTCTTTGATAACATCAATCACTTGCTTGTCGTCACTGATGCCGGCTTGAGTCGAGAGCGACAAGTCTGCAAGCACTAATGTGGCCAGGTCTCTATTTTGACTGATTAAATTTTGATACAAATTTATTTTACTCAAACTTGCGCCTGTATTTTGTAACCCGTAGAAATTGATATAGTTTTCAAGGTCTAACTCGTCGCCGTCCTCTTGATTACGACGCCAATGCCGCTCGGAGCGTATGTTGGTAAATTGACGCTTTAATAGGTTAGCGGTTTTAGTTAAATGAGAGGGCAATTTGGCCTCTTCACTGAGTACTGAGGATATGCTGATGACGCGGCATAGATCGGGTATTAATTTTTGTTTTTTGTAATGCCACTCAGGGTAACGTGTACCTTGGGTTAAGTGCGTGTATTCGAGATCCTGATTCCCCATATCAAGGTCAAGTTGAATGCGTTTTGCACTGGCTTGGTTGTCCTTAGAAATGGATAAATAATCTAAATCATCGGCCATGTTTTCTACGCTATCTAGGTCTTCATTCTCATCCGGTGCGCGTTTTACTTTTAACATTTCAGCTAAAGAAAAAAGGTCTGTTTCATGGCGTATGGCTAATAGACTGGATTCATTTTCATCCGGCATCTCTACTTGCTCCGCTTGATGGCGGCGTTTGTTTGCTTTTTTCACCTCTGCTTTATCTGGGCTGTGGTTCGTTTGCTCAGGGAGAATTGAGCGATTTTCGAGATGACGAGATGATGGTGGAAAAGGGTTTAACCATAAGCTTACGGGTGTTATCGGTTTTTTGCCTTTACCTTTTACTGTCAAAGCCTCGTTTGATATCCAACTGGGTAGATGGATAGCCTGCTCCGGTTGGGTTAATAACTGGCGTATCTGCCTCTCTTCATCCGCTTCAGAAGGGGGAAGAGAATTAACCTTAGGCCTTTGTAAAAGGTGAGCTTCAACGAGCTTTTGATATTGATGTTTAAGACCTGGGTAGCGTAATAGCACGCATAAGGTACGACAGCGTGCAATTTCAGCCCAATGTAAATGAAAGGCAGTGGGTATCCTATTTGAGGGCGATATATGGCACAAAAGCTCGTCATCAGAAATACTGGCCAGTGCGGCTAGCCAGAAGTAATGACTTCTATTTAATGCCAGAGAGGGCATGGAATCTAATGATTGGGGAAGGCGTAAGGTTTCGTCATCATAGGTTGCCAGTTCCAATTTTAAACCACTCGCGGCGATACGCTGTATCAAGCTTTGGCGAGCACCATGTTTTGTGGCGTTAACTTCTGCAATACGCAGTGCGGCATCGCCACCCATAGCCCGAAAAAAAACGGCTAATTGTGCTTCTATTTGATTTAAGTAAACTCTTGCATCAGGAAAGCCCTGATAGCTCCAGCGAGAAATGACCTTATGCCAAGCTTTGCCAACAATTTCTTCCATGATGCATCCTTTTTTCAGCGTATTTCAATCAAATAAAATCAGATCAAGCAAAGCAAGCTGTGACCAATTCCATTAAACCCTTAATGGTATCGACGTCATCTGATAGGGGTTCGATTAAACCTGCACGACAAGCCTCTACTGGCGCAAAGCCCGATGTCATCAGAGTCGCGGTATAAACTAAAAGGCGTGTACTTGGGCTTTCTTCTAAATCTTGTGCCGTCAATTTGCGTAACGCATTTGCTAGATTGACAAGTTGTTTTGCCCTTAAATTGTCGATCCCCGTTTCTTGCTCAACCACGGTTTGTTCTTGCTCTGGGGGCAAGTAATCAAAACTAATGGAAATAAAACGTTGTCGGGTACTGGGCTTTAATCCCTTCATAAGGTTCATATAGCCCGGGTTATAAGACACCACCAGCATAAAGTTATCCGGTGCTTTTAAGGTTTCGCTAGTACGGTCAATCGGCAATATGCGTCTGTCGTCGGTAAGGGGGTGAATAACAACCGTGGTGTCTTTACGGGCTTCCACTATTTCATCCAGGTAACATATCCCGCCTTCTCGAACGACCTTGGTTAATGGTCCGTCATGCCAATGGGTTTGCCCTTGACCTATTAGGTGACGACCGACAAGGTCTGATGCGGTTAAGTCATCATGGCAAGCCACTGTTTGTAATGGCAGACTTAATCGTTTTGCCATGTATTGAATAAAGCGTGTTTTACCACAGCCAGTCGGCCCTTTAATTAAAATAGGCAGCTGGTGCTTGAAGGCATGTTCGAACAGCTCAATTTCATTACCTTGAGCTTGATAAAAAGGCATGGAATGGCTCATGGCGAATTTACTCCTGTCATAAAATGGGGTTTAGGGAGAGGTTCAGATCAAAGACACTTGGATAAATGCCTTTGATCTAAGGTTGTCGCGTTTAAATATTAAGCATTAGCTGTGTTATCGGGTTCCTTGATAAAGAAACTAACGATGTAGAGCACCAGGCCTATCATGAAGAAAACGCCAGCGACCTCACGCATCCAATAAAATATTTCTAACTTATCTTGCACGACCATAAAGGCTTGTGGCGCATCTCCCATACGTTGTAAAAAGACTTGTACAATGCCTGCTGCCGTTAAGAATAAGGTGATAAATACCATGGAAACTGTCATTAACCAGAATGACCACATTTCGACCACTTGGGCTTTATTGCAGTTTGCTGCTGCTCTGCCTCTGATTAAAGGCATGGCATAGGAAATCATACTCAGTACCACCATTACATAAGCACCATAAAAAGCCATATGGCCATGGGCCGCCGTCAGTTGGGTGCCGTGGGTCAGGTAATTAATAGGCGCTAGGGTGTGCAAGAACCCCCAGACACCGGCACCTAGAAATGACATTACCCCTGTGCCTAAAGCCCATAAAACAGCCACTTTATTTGGATGATCACGGCGACGTTTATTGACCATGTTAAAGGCAAATAATGTCATCATGAAAAAAGGAATAGGTTCAAACGCTGAGAATATACTGCCTAACCAAAGCCAATACCCAGGTGCTCCAATCCAGAAATAATGGTGGCCTGTCCCTATAATGCCGGTAATCAAGGCCATGGCGATAATCAGGTACAACCATTTTTCAATGACTTCTCTGTCGACACCTGTGGTTTTAATTAGGACAAAGGCCAGTAGGGCTCCCATGATTAATTCCCACACACCTTCAACCCATAAATGAACTACCCACCACCAGAAATATTTATCCAATACTAAATTGTCAGGGTTATAAAATGAAAATAGGAAGAAGACAGCTAAACCATATAAACCCAGCATAAGCACCGAGGTGATGACGGTTCGTCGACCTTTTAATAGCGTCATACTTAAGTTAAATAGAAAGCCTAACGCCACAAGCACAATGCCGACTTTGGTAATAGTGGGCATTTCTAAAAACTCTCTGCCCATAGTGGGTAAAAGTTCATTGCCGGTAATTTCAGCCAAGGTGGCGTAGGGAACCGATAAGTAACCAATGATGGTCAGCACGGCGGCCGCTAAAAAGACCCAAAAAAGTAACATGGCCAATTTTGGACTATAGAGCTCATTTTCACTTTCTTCTGGCACTAGATAATAAGCACTGCCCATAAAACCAAACAGTAGCCAGACAATAAGCAAATTGGTATGTACCATTCTCGCAACATTAAAAGGGATTTCGGGGAATAAAAAGTCGCCTATAACATATTGCAAACCCATAATGAGTCCAAATAAAATTTGGCCAACAAAGAGTGCGATAGCGGCGATAAAATAAGGTCTGGCAACCTCTTGTGATTGATATTTCATATGTGTCTCCTTAACCTTGAATATTCGGTGGCCAGTTATTTGTATTTATTTGAGATGCCCATTTCAAAAACTCGGCAATCGCATCCAGCTCTTCTTCTGTTAAGTTAAATTGGGGCATGCTTCGACGTCCTGGAATGCCGTTTTTAGGGCGGCTTTTTATGAAGCCTTTTATGGCTTCTTTGCTCTTACCAAAGCGCAAATAAACATTGCCGAGTTCAGGTGCAAAATAAGCGCCTTCACCTAAAATAGTGTGGCATCCGGCGCAGTTATTGGTTTCCCAAACGTACTTGCCTTGCGCCACTTGTTCCGTGATATTCTCCCTATGATCCCGTTTTGGTAACTCTGATGTGGTATGAAATGTGAGACCTAAAAACACTAGAAAAAAGAACAAACTTCCGCCATAAAAAGTGTTCCTTGCCATGGATTTAGTAAGGGTTTCACTCATGTGCAATACTCCCTTTCCCTGTGTATTTTGTGAGTTGAAAACAATATGTTTTGAAAATACCAAGTCAATAACCTAGTATTGCGCTAGGTTATTCCTATTGGGAGAAAAGGTGTTGACTTAGATCACCTGTCCTCGTTTTCTCAAGACAGAGTTGAAGAGTGTTATTATTTCCTTGTTTGCTATCAAATTTTGAACTTAAGGTTTTAAGTGATAACAAATGTGGCTATTTAGAAGAGTGATACGTTTATGACTAAAGCATTGAATACTTTAAGTGCAATAGAGCAGCAAGTTATCCTGCATAAAGGCACAGAGCGCCCGTTTTCAGGTGAATACACAGAGACAATGTCCGAAGGGGTTTACCTTTGTCGTCAATGTGATGCGCCCTTATTTCGTTCTGAGCATAAGTTCCTCTCACATTGTGGCTGGCCAAGTTTTGATGATGAAATAAAAGGAGCCGTTAAGCGGGTGCCTGACGCGGATGGTCGACGCACAGAAATCGTATGTGATCAGTGTGATGGACATTTAGGACATGTGTTTGAAGGGGAAGGACTAACCGATTCTAACCTACGCCATTGTGTGAATTCTGTTTCAATGAAACTAGTCAGTAATAATGACACTCAAAAGTAGCAGGACTAACATGCGCTTTAGCTTTGCCAAATATTAACTATTATGTCTAAACGAAACTTGTTTTATCGTTTTGCCCAACCAGAGCTTAAACCGAGATTAGATGATCAGGTCGTGAGCTTTGTTGATATCCGCAAGCGTTTTAATTTTAAATCTATTCAATTAGGGCAATGGGTGACAAGGGAAGAGCAGCAACAGGCTGCTTACTCTTTTCATCATGCTCTATTGATATTGATGCGTATCTTGCAGGCTCCTGAAAACCTTATATCCTTACGAGGTACCTTGTCGTTGCAATATGGCAAAGGAGGGAGGCCGGGTGTCGCGGCCCATTATTCACCTAGGGATAGATGTTTTTCATTAGCGAAAAATGCAGGTCCCGGCAGCATAGCCCATGAGTGGTTTCATGCACTCGATCACTACCTTGGCTCACAGGCATTTCAGCGGATGCCAAGTTTTGATCAAGCGTTAAATTACCAAGCCAGTGCGGTATTTGCCTCAAAAGCCTGGTTAATAGATGCGCCCATGCGCAAACATGCTCTCAATGATTTGTTGTCGGATTGCTTTAAAACAATCTTGTTGGATTATTCAGGTAAACAGCCGAGTGAGTTAGTGCTGCAATCAAGTCTCATAGACAAAAAACTCAATCAGCTTTATTACAGCTTGCCAGAGGAGTTATGCGCCCGCGCATTTGAATCGTTTGTAGAGGATGCAGGGCTTGAAGACGCCAGCTTAATTAATCGCTTTTTAGTTAAAGGCAGCCGCCATTCAGAAGAAGCGAAATTAGGGCTTTATCCAGCAGGTGAACACAGGGTCAAAATCAATCAGGCTTTTGCAGAGTATTTTAAAATACTGGGTGCTTATTTAAACAGCGGCCTTTAAGGCTTAGTTAGGTTTGATTTCATCTTGAATCCATTGGTAGAACTGCTGCACTTGATCGTGTTGTTGGCGATAGCTTGGTACAAATTTAAATAGGACAGACACTCCAATTTGACCTTCTTCTAATCCCAATCTAGCTTTATTAGATTCACTCAAGGATGAGGAATCTAAAATGCCAAAACCACGTAAATCCCTTATTAGTTTGCAAGACACTCCTTACTATCATTGTGTATCACGTTGCGTCAGACGTGCCTTTCTTTGCGGAGAAGATGAGTCAACCGGGAAAAGTTACGAACACAGACGAGGTTGGATTGAAGATAAAATGCTGTTCTTAGCGAGAGTCTTCGCTATCGATATATGTGCTTATGCAGTGATGAGCAATCATACCCATTTAGTTCTTCATGTTAATGAGGATGAAGCGCTAAATTGGGATGTGAAGCAAGTGCTTGAACGTTGGCATCGCCTGCATAAAGGCACCCAGTTCACACAAAAGTACCTAGAAAATAAGGGTATGGAAGAGTTCGAGTTAGCTTCAGTCTACGAGAGCTGTGAGAAGTACCGAAAGCGTTTAATGGACATTAGCTGGTTTATGAAAGAACTTAATGAGCCTATTGCACGCATGGCGAACAATGAGGACAAATGCACAGGCCATTTCTGGGAAGGCAGGTTTAAGTCCCAGGCACTGTTAGACGAGGCTGCACTTGTTGCTTGCATGGCATACGTCGATTTGAACCCAGTACGTGCAATGATGGATAAAACACCAGAAACCTCAAAGCATACAAGTATCAAAACTCGCATCGAAGTCGCTAAAGCAAATAGTACTCAACCCAAAACCTTATTCCCGTTTATTGGCTATAAAAGAGAGGATCAACCAGAAGGCTTGCCTTTTAAGCTTGAAGACTATCTTGAATTGATTGATCTAACCGGAAGAGTGATTAAGGAAGGTAAGAGAGGGAATATTAATGTCTCACTGGCTCCTATTCTACAGAGCATTAACCTCACGTCAGCGCAATGGCTAGAGGTAAGTACAGGATTTGAAAAGCACTTTAAATCAGCAGTGGGTTCAGAGCTGCTTCTCGCAGAGTATTGCGAGCATACTGAACTACAACGGCGGTCAGGTTTAAGCGCCTGTAAACGGCTTCTTTCTTAAGTTTTAGTAAATAAGCTAGTTTCAATTCTTCATATCGTTAATTCGAGATATCTTGTTGCTTTTAATATGGCACTTGCCCGAAATTCTCAAAATTTAGTCGCCAAATTTTGAGAATCTCTTTCTCTGATTTCTATCACGTATCAAAAACATGCAAGGTAAATGCTATTTAGCTGATGTTGTGTATGGTGTCATTTAAAATGACTGTCCGGTTAGCGGTTAGCATTTATTTAAAATGACTGTCCGGTTAGCGCACTTGGTAAAAGGCAGCCGTCATTCAGAAGAAGCGAAATTAGGGCTTTATCCAGCAGGTGAACACAGGGCTGGAATTAATCACGCCTTCAGCGAGTACTTTAAAATACTGGGTGCTTATTTAAATAGCGGTCTTTTAGCTTTATTTAGGTTTGATTTCATCTTGCAGCCATTGATAGAACTGTTGCACTTTATCGTGTTGTTGGCGATAGCTTGGCACGAGGAAGTAAAAGCCATAACTGCTTTTATAATGAATCCCCAATAAGCTCACTAACTCGCCTTTTTTAATGAACTCAGAGGCTAAAAAGTCAGGGACCAGAGCAATGCCCTGTTTTTGTTTAGCGGCTTCTAACGACATAAAAAAGTGTTCGAAACCATGATGAAAATGGGGTGTTGAGTGCACATCATCAGTGATTGCGCGACTTAAAAATTGTGACCATAACTGAGGTCTTGTGGTGTGCATCAATAGCGGATGCTTAAGTAAATCCGCAGGCTCATTGATTGGCGAATCGAGCAGTAGTTCGGGGTGTATAACGGGTAATAACACTTCCTCAGCGAGTAATGTTGAGTTTTCATGACTTAATGACAGGGGTAAGCAGCGAATTGCTATATCAGCACTGGCTTGATGGAATTTAAATGTGCCATCACCAGAAACCATGTTGAGCCTCAGGTTAGGTAAGGCTTCACTGAGTTTTTTGAGTCGTGGAATTAACCATAAATTACTCAATGACGGAGTGATGTTTAAGGTTAGGCTTTGGCTATTATTTCCAAACTGTTGCAAATTAGCCGTTGAACTTTGAATTTGTTCTAGGGCTGACATGATAGTAGGTAAGTATTGTTTACCTGCTTCTGTCAGCAGAAGACCTGTCGCGGTCCTATCAAACAAGGCTAGCTGCAGATGTTCTTCTAAGGATTTAATTTGTTTGCTGATGGCGCCTTGGGTGACACACAGCTCTTCAGCCGCTTTTGAAAAGCTTAATTTTCGTGCTGCTACTTCAAACACTTTTAATGCATTTAGGGGGGGAAGTTTATTTGGCACCGCTTACCTCATTACTTTTTCTCATAGGGTCTGAGAATATATCGTTTGTCGATAAGGGTAAAGACATCATAAATTAAGTTTCTTCTTGATAATGATTAGAGTCTAAAACCTCAATGAACCATATTTTTCAACGCCATTGCCATGCCAACTTACCTGTCGCCGCTCGTGGTGAAGGTGTCTATATTTTTGATCAAATGGGTAAGGCCTATTTAGATGCTAGCGGAGGCGCCGCTGTTTCCTGCTTAGGGCACAGTCATCCTGCTGTTCGAGCTGCGTTGCACGAACAAATTGATCAATTAGCGTATGCTCACAGCGGATTCTTTACCACTGATGTTGCACAAACATTGGCTGATAAGCTGGTGGCCGCTGCACCGGGTAATTTGGAACATGTCTATTTTGTGTCGGGAGGCTCTGAGGCTGTTGAGTCCGCATTGAAGCTCGCCCGTCAATATTTTGTTGAAAAAGGGGAGCTAGAGCGTTCTCGTTTTATTTCCCGCAAACAAAGTTATCACGGTAATACACTGGGTGCTTTATCTGTCGGTGGTAACGCATTGCGACGTGAGCCTTTTTCGCCTTTACTTATGCCTGTTGAACATATTTCGGCTTGTTTTGCTTATCACGGTCAACAAGCAGATGAGACGTCATATGAATACGGTCAGCGTATGGCAAATGAACTGGAAGAGCGCTTGTTGGAGGTAGGACCCGAAACAGTTATTGCTTTTATTGCTGAACCCGTTGTGGGTGCAACGGCAGGAGCGGTTGTCGCAGAAGAAGGCTACTTTAAACGTATTCGTGAAATTTGTGATAAATATGGTGTTTTATTGATTCTTGATGAAGTTATGTGTGGCATGGGCCGTACCGGTACCTTATTTGCCCATGAACAAGAAGGTATTGAGGCGGATATGGTGACGATCGCCAAGGGGTTGGGTGCTGGGTATCAGCCGATTGGTGCCATGATGGCAAGCAGTGAAATTCATAATACCATCGCCAAGGGTTCTGGCTTTTTTCAACATGGTCATACTTATATGGGGCATGCGACAGCGGTTGCAGGCTCTCTGGCTGTACTCAATACGATTGAACAGGAAAATTTGCTGCCAAGGGTTCGTGTTGCTGGTGATTTGCTTCAAGCTAAATTAGAAAAACGATTTGAAAATCATGCGTTTGTTGGCGATATTCGAGGACGTGGGTTATTTAGAGCATTGGAGATAGTGGCCGATAAGGAAACTAAAAAACCTTTTGCCGGCAGCACAAAGTTACATACAAAAATAAAAGCACATGCGATGGAGTTGGGGCTGATGTGTTACCCCATGCCTGGCACGATTGATGGACAGCAAGGTCATCATGTATTACTTGCGCCGCCTTTTATTATCAGTGATGATCAGTTAGATGAGTTAACGGATAAACTGTACTTTAGTATTGATGC
>MAAB01007822.1_pt1 | contig 11275 bp, 4 predicted proteins | sample 1115991 | NCBI WGS metagenome assembly MAAB01 (sample SAMN04961124, study PRJNA320927) | seawater metagenome | isolation source: sample BD02T18 sea water enriched with oil for 18 days | place: USA:Gulf of Mexico | collected 2013-07-27
TCATCATTAAACTCTTGTAACTGCATGGAAAAGCGTAAGCCACTGTCACTGAAATTTCCAAATCCATCATTGAGCCAGATTCTATCGGCGGCACTTTCTTTTGCCACGTAGATATCAATAAACCCGTCAGCATTGAAATCTCCATGGGCTAACTCACCCGCGTAAACCTCTCCAATGCCGGAATAGGTGGCCGACAACGTCGGCATGATAGATGATTCTAATGCGTCAACAATGCCATCGGCATCGCTATCATTATTGGCGGGGTTTGATTCGCCAATATCGATACGGCCATTTTGATTGGCATCTTCAACACCATCGTCGATACCGTCATCATCGCTATCTGAAAGATTAGGATTTGAACCTGCAAAGGACATACTGGAATAAACATAGGTATTGTTGCTGCTGGCGATAAACAAATCTGTTTTGCCATCTAGATTGAAATCACCTACCTCAAGTTGGCCACCAGCTGGCAGACTCCACTGACTATCGGTAAAAAGCATGTTGTCAGAGTCTTGTAGAAATACTCGGGTAACTTGTGCTGATGATGCAACCACATCCAGTTTACCATCGTTGTTTAAGTCGACGACGCTCAGATCGGTATAATCTTCTAAATCCCCATCAAACACATCGGCAGATAACTGGTAAGACAAAACACCAGAAGTTAATTGCCCTAACCAAATTTGAATACCGTCATCTTCTGAAGAAACCACTATGTCCTTGATGCCATCGCTATCCACATCGGCCACATCCCAGGCCATGCTGGATTTTCCTCGACCTTCAATAATCTTGTTTATATTTTCAAAGCCAAAAGAAGTCTGGCTACCAGAACCGAGCTGATAACCAATATAATCACTATTTTCTCCGAAATTTTTGGCATTTACGATATCCGGAATGTTGTCGTTATTAAGATCCGCCACACGGCTATTGTAGTTTTCTAAAGCACCCAGATGATTCCAATTAACAATAGAAAAGCTGCCATCACCTTGATTCGATAATGGGTTGCCAAGAGCAGGGATAATATCTATATCACCGTCTTGGTCAAAATCCGCGGCCACCACAGAATTTGAGCCATCCCAGGAATAGTTATCATCCAGTTCCTGCTCATTATAATTAGTGGCGCTGAAGTTTAACCCAGGTGATTTTGTATCATTGATATAGATGCTGCTATATGATTGAGTTGAATAGGCTGCAATATCGTTAAAACCATCGCCGTTAAAATCGGCCAACACCACCGCAGAGGTCTGGTTAGCACGTCTTGCCTGCTCACCAATGTACTGATCAAGCATGGTAAAGCGCTGACCACTATCAAAAAAACTACCAACGCCATCAAACAGCCATAGCTGATCGGCAGCACTCTCGTGACCGAGGTAGATATCCCCATAGCCGTCACCATTCATATCCTCCAGTACAATCTTGCCCATGGTAGCGCTACCAATACCCGGAAAACTTTGGATCAACCTAAGCGCTGAACCAGCGACAATTGCTTTGTCAGGTACTTCTTTACCATCCAATATGCCGTCGTCATCACTGTCATCATCATCGGCTGCTGTGCCGGTATTGTTCGCATCAACATAAACTCCTGTTCCGGTTTCGACAGCGTCATCCAGGCCATCGCTATCGGTATCAATGGCCCAGGTACTAAAAGACAATGTAGAAATGATGGTGGTAAGAAAAAGGGTTGGGAATTGATATAAATAGTTAGAACGCGAACGTTTTCCATGTGTACATATTTTCACGCTGTATCAACCAATCAGAAATAAGTATTTGGTCTAATTATCCCACCTCTTAAAAGATGCACTTATAAGGGATTCACCGTATTTCCAGCGCGTATCACAATTTCAAATTTGAAGTTCAGGCAAGTGCAATAGGAGATTCAATGGGTAATGAGAGTGGCTGTTGCTATAAATTAATTGAATTTTTTGGGAGGAGAGACGTGGACGGATACGTATTATTTTTAGGCTTATGACCAGCTTCACCTAACTAAAATAGAGTATCAATTTGAAGGTGAAGCTGGGGTTCAGTGACGCTGTTAGGTTGGGATTTATAATTATGCATCGTTTGCGGTAAGTCGTATGAGCGCTACTCTAATAATCCCGTTGTTTGCGCGACATTAATAAGCTGAACCACGCTATTAACCTGCAGCTTTTTCATAATGTTTTCTCTGTGTTTATCCACAGTTTTAGGCGAAATAGATAACACTTCGGCGATTTGTTTGTTACTTAGGCTTAAGGCGATTTGAGTAAGCACCTGAAATTCTCGATTCGTCAGGCTTAAGGGGAGGGTCTCCAGCAACTCGCTAACATAGTCGCTTACCACACGTTCGCCATTACATACTCTGGATAGCGTATCCAACATCTGCTCGGCTGAGCCTTCTTTTAGGGTAATGGCATCTGCTTTTGATTTTACCAATTGTTGTAATATTGTCGGGTTTTGGCTGCCAGTGAGGATGATGATTTTAATATCGGGGTAGCGTGATTTTATGTGATTTATGGCCGCTAGAGTATCGCTGCCAGGCAGGTGATAATCTAAAATTATGACATCGGTATGATGCCCTTGAATGTGTTCTTTTAGCGCCCTTGTATCGCTAAATTGCGCACTAATAGTGATGTCAGGTTGATTGTTCAGTAGCAGGTTTAAGCCTTCTCGAAATATCACGTGGTCGTCTGCAAGTACTATGTTCATTGGCCACCAACTATTTTTAGCTGATCATATCCTAGCTCGGTAAATATTGCCTTTAAATATTAAGAGTCATTAACCTAATTTGTTAACCAGTCGCCTAATTTGTTAGCTAGCACCCCTAAAATTACGGTGAATCCCTTATAACTCAGCACCTTCATTTTTCGTAAAATTCACCTATTGGTGCCTATTCGTTATCACGGAAGCAAGCGCAATTCTGGCCATTATTTCAATAAAAACTTTAAAAGGTGATTTGATGCGAAAGATACTACTGCTCCTGCTGGCATTCACGTACGTTAATAGCGCATTCTCCTTTGAGTTTACCGATGCGCTCATGGTATTAACCCCTAATGGGGCCAACAAAACCAATTCCAATTTTTCCGAAAATACCATCATTGATGATGACACCACTAATATAAACGATTGGATATTCACAGATTTTACAGTCGCGACAGATGGCCAGTATTACATGGCCAGCAATGAAGGCATTTCTACCTCTGATGATGCGGGTGTCAATTGGACTAATATAGTGCCTGACGATGGATTGGCCAGTTCTGATTCCACCGCCATTGCGGCTCATCACACCGAGGATGATAACTGGATCTTAGTCGGCTCTAGCAATAACGGTATTTCATTTTCAGCGGATAACGGCACTACCTTCACCACCTACAATGCCGCCAATGATGGCCTGGCCGGGGACAACATTAACAGTGTGGCCATCGATAAAGACGGCACTTTATATATTGCTACAGACGATGGGCTTTCCATCGGCTGGGATGCGGCTAACAGCTTGTTTTTTGAAAATATAACCACTGACTTTGCCGACGGTCTAGCCAGTAATGGTATTAATAAGGTGCTAATCGAAGACACTAATTCGGGGTCTGTTTTATATTTAGCCACGGATAATGGCCTGTCAGTTTCCACCGATGGTGGTTGGGGATATAACAGTTCTCTTTTGGGAAAAAGCGTTTCATCAATCGCAGTGCATAATAATGTTTGGTATGTGGGGGTTGTCAGTGAAGGTCTATATATCTCTATTGACCAAGGGACTACGTACACATATCACAACGTAAACCCTGCCGTATCGGTATGGAATGTTGAGGTTACAGACTTAGCTATTTATGCCGGCACCACAGAAGGTTTAGCAGTATCAATTGATGGTGGTGAAAATTTTAGTTTTTATACTGAAGAAAATAGTGACTTGGCACATAACACTATCAATGGAGTTAAAGCACTGGGTAATACCAGCATTCAAATAGTTGCCAAAAATCGCGGGGTGGCGATATCAAATAATTCAGGCCTAACCTTTACTGGCTATGATAGTGATACTGCGGGTATTGAAAATGATTCAATTACTTCAGTGGCGCAATTAGAAGAAGACACATTTGTTATCACCACTGAAGGCGGGTTATCTGTGACAACTGATTTTGGTGAGAATTGGAGCGCGAAGCTTTCAGGAATTTCACTCACCAGCAGTGTTTACAATAGCGAATTGAATCAGCTTGTTATCGGATCGTTAAATTCTGGAATTTATATCTCTTCCGATAACGGCCAGAACTTTACTCAATTAACCACAGCCAATGGCTTACTCTCTAATCTAGTAACCTCAGTAACATTTTCTAGTGATGGCACGCTTTATATTACCCATGAAACAGATAGTGATGACGAAGACTCTGTTTCGGGCATATCAGTAACGGCAGACCTTGGTGAAAATTTTATTACCCATGAGCTATACGATAATGATGATATTTTTGATAACAGAGGGCCTGGTTTAGATATCCATTATCTCGTCTTAAACGAAGCTGATGATGTATTTATCGCAACCGATAGCGGCTTAAAAGTATCCACCGATCAGCTAACCAGTTTTACAACTTACCAGTCTGATGTCGAAGTTATCAGCATGACGCTAAAAAATGCTGATACCTGGTATGTCGCCACTATGGACGGCTTAATGGTGACTAAGGATGGCGGTGAAAACTTTGAAACTTTTACTGAAAGTGAAGGTTTACCTGAGACCGAAGTACAACACATAGCCTTGGATGATAATGGATTAGTTTACCTATCAACTCATAGCGGCTTTGCCCACTTTTCTGAAGGAGGGCTTCGTGTTCAAACACTAAACACAGATGACGTTACTCTAGATTATTACGATACCAATATAAATGAATCTATCGTGTTTGCTTATCAAGCTCTAGACACGGATAGCGATGGTTTTCCCGATCGAGTCGATACTGACGATGATAACGATGGAGTGTTAGATGTTAATGATGCCTTCCCGTTAGATGCAAACGAAACAGTCGATACCGATGGTGATGGCGATGGTAATAACGCAGACAGCGATGACGATGGTGACGGCGTTACCGATAAACTCGATTACTACCCTTTAATTAGTCTTGGGGAATTAGTCGACAGCGATAACGATGGTATTCCTGATACTTGTGAGCAAGCCTGTTTAGACCTGGGTATGACTACCGATGTTTATCCAACAGGTGTCATTTATGTGAGTCACAACTCTGTTTGTGATGCCTCCTTCGAAACTTGTGGTCAAGAATGGGATACCGCATTTCCCTTTTTACAAGACGCCTTAGACGTAGCGACTGTGAACAATAATATTTGGATCACAAAGGGCGTTTATTATACCGATGATAATGCCGCGGGTGAATTGGATGGAAATAGAAATGCCGTTTTTACTTTGAAAAATCAGGTGGGAATTTACGGCGGTTTTGATGACTTAAGCACAGCGACTCAATTAAGTGATGCTGATCCTGAAACCTATATAACGGTACTCAGCGCTGACCTCGGTAAAGATGATGTCGTTGATGCAGATGGTATCACCCCAAGTTATACCGATGTGGTGGGTACTAATGGTTATATCGTGGTACGTGATTCCGCCGATGTCTATTCTTTTACTTTACAAGGCCTAACTGTCAATGCGGCTTCTGAATTTAGTCAGGATGACAGTGGCGGCATTTATTTAACACACTCTGGCGGTACATTAAAAAACCTTCAAATAATTGCCAACGAAGGTTTTCGCGGTGCAGCATTTTATCATTCGCCCGGTAACAATGATAACTGTGATGCCATGTTGATTGATAATGTTCTTATTAAAAACAACAAAGACGTTAGCGACGGTATTATGCTTCTTGCGTCTCCCATATGTAATTCTTATGAAATTAATCGCCTCACCATGGAAAGTAATACTGGCGGGACGGTGTTGGAGGTAAAAAGTGAACTTCCTATTACATTTAATTATTTAACCATAGAGGGTAATGGTTCAACTAGTGATGCTATTTATTATGATGGCGAAAACATGAGTACATTGACGATTAACCACGCTCTATTTACCTCAAGTCAAGACGCACTTTCTTTGTATGGTGTGAATGCTGTTCTCAATAATATTACCTTCAATAATAATGAAACGGTGATAAGGACTGAGCTTGATGACGCTCCCAACAATATTGTAGCTTCTCATTTAACCATTGTTGGTAATGTAAATAACAATGGTTTAAATACGATTCACCTTGGTGAGAACGATACCCTTAATTTAAAACACTCAATTATTGCGGGGAATTTGGTTGATGGCATTGAGAATAATATTTATGTCGCTGATACTGCCACTTTCGTGGATGGCGGCTACAACCTCCTTGGTCATGATGGCGTAAGTGGGGTTAGCGGCGAAAGTGGACAAGCCTTTGCTGATTATTTTACTTCCGGTAGTTCATTTATTGCAACGCAACCGCTTAATGAAATTATTAGTGAAATTCTTGAGGAGAACAATGGTTGGGCGCAGAGTTTAATGCCAGTCAATGGCAGTTCACTTATTGATGTGATTCCTTTAACGAGTTGCACGCTAAACATCGATCAGCGCGACCAAATGCGTCCTTACAACAATGCCTGTGATATTGGCGCCATAGAAGTACAGTTAGACAGTGATAATGACAGCATTGAAAACTTTATCGATACCGATGACGATGCTGACGGCACCTTAGATATTAATGATGCATTTCCATTGGATGCTTCAGAGTCAGTTGATAGCGATGGCGACGGGATTGGCAATAATGAAGATACCGATGACGACAACGATGGTATTACCGATGAAGATGACAATGACAATGATAATGATGGTGTTTTGGATAGCGATGAATTGGTGCGAGGTTCAGACCCTTACGACGCCAACGATTACATTGATTTAGATGTCCCAGTGTTAACCGTTCCAGCTGACATTACGATTGCCGCCACCGACAGAAATGGCACAGATGCAGTGAATGAAAATATCGCATTATTTTTAAGTCTGACCACCGCCAGCGATAATGTGGACGGAATATTAAATAACATCACCCATGATGCACCAGTAACTTTTCCGTTGGGAACTACTCAGGTTACATTTAACGCAACCGATGCCGCAGGCAATATTGGCGTTAATACTGCTACGGTAAATATCGCAGATGAAACGGCGCCAACAATTTTCTTGCTGGGTGATGAATTCATTACCATCAATGTAGGCGAAGAATATAACGAGCAAGGTGCGACCGCGTTAGATAATGTGAATGGCGATATCTCGAATAATATTGTGATTACGGGTGAGGTGGATATTTTAACCTTGGGCCTTTATACCCTTAACTATAACGTCACCGATACGGCAGGAAACACTGCCTCAACTATTAGCCGTAGTGTGAGTGTGCAAGACAGTTTTGCTCCAGTGATCAGCGTGCCATTAAGTATTGAAGTGGCCACCACAGACAATTTAGGTATTGCCAGAAGCAATGCGCAAGTGGCTGTCTTTTTAAATACAGCAAGTGCTCTTGATGAAACTGATGGGGCCATTATTTTAGTAGAAAACGATGCACCTGCTACCTTAACTATGGGTACCCATGTTATTACTTTCAGTGCCATGGATTTATCTGGTAACACGGGTTTTGGCCAAGCCAGTATTACCGTGAGCGATTTAACTGCACCGGTTATTAACCTGCTAGGGTTAACCTCCCAAACACTTAATGTTGGCGATACTTATAGCGAACTGGGTGCCAGCGCTTTGGATAATGTAGACGGTGACGTAAGCGCTAACATTGCGCTAAGCGGCAGTGTGGATACCAGCGAGGTTGGAATATATAACCTCACATATGATGTAAGCGACAATGCCGGAAATAATGCCGACACTCTGGTACGGGTGATTACGGTACAAGATATGGAAGCCCCAGTGGTAACGGCCCCAGTAAGCATTACGGTGGCCGCCACAGATGCCAATGGCACCGATGCAATTAATGAGAGTATTACTGCATTTTTAACTGCCGCTAGCGCACAGGATGTAATGGATGGTGAGATCACCACCATATTAAATGACGCGCCCATTACATTTAGTTTGGGTGTCACTAGCGTGGTATTCAGCGCCCAAGACGACAATGGTAATATTGGTTTTAGCCAATCTAGTGTCACCATCACCGACCAAACTGCGCCGGTTATGGTATTAACAGGTGAAGAAAACCTGCTACTTAACGTAGGTGCTAACTACCAAGAGCAGGGGGCGAGTGCACTAGATAATGTAGATGGCGACATTTCTGCGCATATTCTTGTTGCAGGCGTGGTGGATACCACGGCTCCCGGTTTATACATCATTATTTATAGCGTAAAGGATGCCGCAGGGAATGAAGTTATTCTTAGCCGGTTTGTGACGGTGCAGGATGTATCGGCCCCCATATTAACCGCACCTGACGACATTATTGTAAATGCTGTGGATGCCAATGGTGTGGCAGTAACTCAGCAAGAAGTAGCGAATTTCTTAAACTCTGTCATCGCTGTAGATGATGTAGAAGGTGAAATATCTATTATCAGCCATGACGCCCCCGCCATTTTAAATATGGGGTCCACACAAGTAACATTCAGTGCCAGCGACAGCAGTGGCAACACTGGATTTATTTCTGCTAACGTCACTGTGGTGGATGGCGATAGTCCTGTGTTGAGCCTAAACGGTGCAAACACCATTAATCTGGAAATGAACCAGGCATATCAGGAATTAGGTGCGACTGCCCTGGATAATGTGGACGGGAATATCACTTCACAAATTATCATTAGCAATAACGTCAATACTGCATTTTCTGGTAATTACCAAGTGATATATAGCGTCACGGATGCCAGTGGCAATCAATCTAACATAACCCGTAATGTAGAGGTTGAAGAGGAAACTGGCATAGCCACCATTCCCTGGTATCTATTAGTGACTTTATTAATGTTCTTGATGCGCAGACGCTCATTTAAATAAAGATATTTGCAGGTAATCGCTAACCTTATTGGCTATTACCTGCACTTCATACATCTAGGTGTATTCTTAGATCTATTTATGATTTAAAACCCACCTATTTTAACTGTGTTAAACTATTTCCTTATTAAGCGTGTAAGTAGCTCAATGTGAAAGGGTCATAGTTTTGGTACACATCTCTCCATTAAACAATCTCCGCTACGCAGTAATTCTATTTGCGCTGTTTTTTTGTGCCCCATCATTTAGTAATCCTTTTGTTTTGCCCATGACGGACGAAGTGGTGGCCTTGAAACCTCATGTACACATGTACAATGGCAATGAATACAAAAATATAAGCGAGTTAATCAATAGCCAGGTTGTATTTTCTAAATTCTCGGTAAAACCACATAGGGAAAAGCACTGGATTAAAATAGAACTGGAAAATGAAAGTGACTTAAATAAACGTTGGTACTTACAGCTGGGATATCCATCAATGCCGATGATGCACGCTTATTGGCTCAAAGATAATGACATTGAAACCATATCGTTATTAGACAGTCAATCATCCTATACTAATCGAATCATAGACGAACCCTTGCTCTTTTTGCCGCTTGATTTTTCCCCCAAAGAAATTAAAACCCTATACCTGCACTATCGAATACTAGGGGATGCGCCAATATCATTAAAGGTATTTCCCGAAGATAAATTCAAGAAATATCAATTTCTGAATAATTCAATTAACTCTTCAGTTTTGGGCTTTATGTCGGCTGTTTTAATTTTGGTGCTTATCTTTCTGGCTCTTAACCCTAATACTTCTTATTTTTATTTTGCTGGTTTAATACTTTCGATGAGTTTCGTAATTGCTGATATGGCAGGATATAATCATAAATATTTATGGCCTCAAAATGGAGCGACCGCAGAAAAAAATATTGCATACATTATGGCACTGACTAATCTTTTCTATGTGCTTTTTGTTCGTGAGATCATGCAATTAAAGATACTAAATACCGCATTATACCGAGTATATTCTGGGTTAATACTGATGGCTTTATTGATGTTGTTTATTAACATATCTCATAATGTATTTGAGCTTCTAATTATGACAAGTATATTGTTAATTCCCGTTTTAGTTTACACGTCAATATGGGGGGTAAGAAACAAGCTAACTTCATCAAGGATTTTTGCATTAAGTATTATTAGCCACACTTTTTTTGTTTTTGGTTTATTTCTCTTCTCCATGCTGTTTACCAATCCTTTTCCCAGTATCAGCCTTTTTAGTTACGTCAGTATCGGCTATGTATTGGAAGCAATTTTTTTTACAATGACCTTATCTCATAGAAATTACACCACTAAGAAACACTACCAAGACTCCCTGTTAAGTCGAATTAATGAAGCTAATGAACTGCTGATGATTGAGCAGAAAAACAATCAATTGCTTCAAGAAAAACAAGATCAGCTACTTAAGTTCACGGGCACCGTTCATGACTTATTTCAACCACTTTCATCTGTCCGAATGGCTGCAGGAGTGATACCCGAAGGTTCAGGTAAAGACATTAAAAATCACATTGATAATACGGTAGGATATGCTGAGTCTCTTTTGAAGTCATTTATGTTAGAGAGTAAAGAAGAGTTTCAAGGCTTAAATAGTGACCTTATATTGGGGAGGCTATTTGAAAGTGTTATTTTAAGGCTACAATCTTCTGCCAAAGAAAAAAATATTAAGGTTCAGTTTTTTAATAGCCATATAACTTGTAAAATCAATCAAGAAAATCTAGTACGGATATTGGATAATTTAATGAGTAATGCCATACGTTACACTCAATCGGGTGGCGTACTAATTGGCTCTCGATATAAATCAAAAGGAATAGAAATTCAGGTAGTTGATACCGGCATAGGAATGTCGTTAGAAGAGACTAAAAAACTGCTTAGACCATTTGAACAAAGCGAGGTAGGAAAGCAAGGTTATGGTATTGGCTTATATGTGGTTAAAAAACTATGTGAACAATCCGGGTTTGAACTGTCCGTTAGCAGTGTGATCAATAAAGGCACTTGCTTTAAAATATTGATACCTAAATAGCTTGCCTAGATTGAACCATAGACATCCTAGGCAATTCAATTGTCACCTAGGTAATGTTTTACAGTTATTTTATTAAGCAGTTTTATTGTAAAGTATTGCGTGTATAACTCATATTGATATGAGTTATACACGCAAAAACCGAGCTAGCTCAGTTTTTTGATGAGGAAGTTACTTGGAAACCATTTTGAAATGAGCATGCGTCCAATCCAGTTTGGATCCGGGATGATGTTGTCATCAATATCAGCTAACTTCACCAATTGCTTGCCGTTGTTTTTACCTTCCAACATATT
>MAAB01007824.1_pt1 | contig 11234 bp, 7 predicted proteins | sample 1115991 | NCBI WGS metagenome assembly MAAB01 (sample SAMN04961124, study PRJNA320927) | seawater metagenome | isolation source: sample BD02T18 sea water enriched with oil for 18 days | place: USA:Gulf of Mexico | collected 2013-07-27
GAGGACTTATGGCCTTTTAATGAAGAAATCGTGGCGCAATGTATTTTCAACAGCACCATTCCCATTATTAGCGCCGTGGGCCACGAAGTAGATACCTCTATTAGTGACTTTGTGGCCGATTTGCGAGCTCCAACTCCCTCGGCCGCTGCTGAATTGGTGAGTCCTGACCGCTTTGAATGGTTAGGGCGTTTTGAACAGCTGCAACGTCAAATGATTCGCAGCATGCAAAACCGCCTTAATGCCCAACGCTTCCAAGTGTTGCAGTTGGTTAAGCGCCTACGTCACCCAAAAGACAAGCTGCAAGAAAACATGCAACGCTTAGACATGGCCGAACTTAAATTAAATAATGCGATTCAAAGACGCTTACAACTCAACCAGCAAAAACTCACCAATGTGAGTGCTCGCTTGCAACAGCACAAGCCAGATAAGCGCCTTGCCTTGTTGCAGCAGCACACACAACAACTGAAACAACGCCTTGAATTGGCCATCAAACAGCAGATAACATTATTGCAACAAAAGCTAGGCAGGCAAGCAGAGGTCTTGAATGCAGTGAGCCCACTGAGTACTCTAAGCCGAGGGTACGCCATTGTGACCACCGATCTTGGGGTGGCCGTGACCAACAGCGAACAAGTACAAACCGGAGACACGCTGCATGCACAATTTCATCAAGGGGCAGTTACCTGCACCGTGCAAGAAAAACAAGATAGTTAGCACCTTTACAAAAGCGATGACTGGCTTAGGCCTCCTAATGGCAAGCTCCCTTGTTTTGAGCCTACCCATATCAAGCGCAGTGCCAGGTGGCATTATTAACCTTAAAATTGCTCCAGCTAGTGATAAAAGGCCTACGGTCTTTTATCACAATAAGCCAGTAGCCATGAGTCAACATAACGGCTTTTGGTATGCCATTGTGGGGCTTAGCCTTAATAGTAAAGCGGGGCATCACGAAGTGCGGGTAAACGGCCAAGGCATTCCTTTTACCGTCTCCCACAAAGATTACCCCGAACAACACATCACCCTTAAATCACGTAAACACATCGATTTAAGCCCCAAAGATTTAAAACGACATCAAGGGGAGAAAAAACGGGCGGGCGCCGTTTTTGACACCTTTGATTTGTCGCAAGCCCCCGACCTTGCCTTTATAAAACCGGTGAAGGGCCCCTATTCCAGCCCGTTTGGCTTAAAGCGTTTTTTTAACGAGTCGCCCCGCAAGCCTCACAGCGGCTTAGATATCGCCGCCCCCACTGGCACTCCAATTAAGTCTCCAGCCGCCGGTAAAGTGGTATTAACGGGTAATTTTTTCTTTAATGGCAACGTGGTGTACATGGATCATGGCCAAGGGCTTATCAGCATGTTTTGCCACTTAAGTGAAATATCGGTGGCCAAAGGGGACATTATAAATAAAGGCCAAACACTGGGTAAAGTAGGTGCGACGGGCCGCGTTACAGGGCCTCACCTACATTGGTCGGTGAGTCTTAACAATGCGCGTATTGATCCCTTGTTACTATTACCACCCGACTTGTAGTAAGTCGTTTGATCATGGGCCATAAGCCCGAATTGTTCGTAAACCGGCCTATTATTGCAGCTCTACCTTGGATTCAATTATAGGTATAATACACCCACTCACTTAACCAAAACCAATTGTACAGGAGGCTGCCATGGATGAACTTGACGACTTTAAAGCCTACATGGGTGACGTGACGCCGCTTAAAACCCAACCACGGGTACAATTAACAAAGTCTCATCGAGACAATCAGTCAACACTTGTACGACGCCAAGCCGCCATTGCCATCAATGAGACCGACAGCAATCACCTCAGTGATAACCATGTGGACATGGTGGATCCTCAAGAAGTGCTGAGTTACCGCGCGAATGGACTACAAGACGGGGTATTTCGTAAATTACGCAAAGGTAAGTATCAACTGGATGCCCGCCTAGACCTACATCGAAAAACCGTTGAACAGGCTCGCAAAGATGTTTATGACTTCATTGACGACGCTAAAAAGTACGAGCTACGCACCTTAATTATATTGCATGGCAAGGGCGAAAAAGAGGCCAAACCGGCGTTATTAAAAAGTTGGGTTAACAAGTGGCTGCGAGAGCTAAACGATATCTTAGCCTTTCACAGCGCTCAACAATTTGACGGTGGCACTGGCGCCGTTTACGTAATGCTGCGCAAAAGTGAAAGCCAAAAGCAAGCCACCCGAGATTTGCTTGGTATTCGCCACATATAAGCAGCTTGCCCATCTAAATTTACCTTCCCTCCACCTTGAAAGCCCTTTGCACTGAACTACAGTTAAGTTAGATGCATTTGAGGTTTTTATGGCACATCCCATTAAACAGTTTTTTTCGCTAGGTGCCCAATCAGATCTTAAAGAGATGAGCGATCGCATTAAGCAACTAGAAGCAGAAAAAAGCAGCCTGAACGATCAAGTTAAAAACATCGAGTTGGCGCTGACGGCTGCGGATGAATTGCGCCACCACATCGGTGATTTGTCGGACGAAAATCAGAGCATGAATTCACTGTTGTTTAAAACGGTGGCCAGCGTAAATGACATACATGATTTGGTGAATCAAAACGCCGAAGCACTGGGTGCTGAGCGTTCACGCCTAAAAGACAGCGAAGCGACCTTTGACCAAATTGGCATCATACTTCAACAAGTGGGCACGAATCTAAATAAAATTAATAGTCGTGCCTCCAGCACAGCTGAGCAAATGGGCGACTTAAGTGAGTCGGCCTTAATGATAAATAACTGTGTGTCACAAATAGAAGGCATAAGCGATCAAACCAATCTACTGGCTCTTAACGCGGCCATAGAAGCCGCCAGAGCAGGAGAGCAAGGCCGTGGCTTTGCCGTAGTCGCCGATGAAGTACGTACCCTTGCGGGACAAACCGGTAGAACCACCGAAGAAATCGGCGGCATTATTACTAAGACCAACAAGTACATTGAAACCATTGGTGAAGGCATTGAAGGCATTCGTACCGATGCAGACAACCTAAAAGAAACCACTAGCACCATAGAAGCCTCGGTAAAGTTAATTACCGATTTATCACGCAACATGAATATCATCATTGGTCGCAGCACCAATGAAAGTTACATTCAGGTGGCCATGCTAAGCTTGACCGTATTTAAGTCCCGAATTTATGAGTTAATTGCGGTGAATGACCTGACCGATGACATGCTTGTTAAAATACGGGACCACTCTAGCGGTCGCCTTGGACAATGGTATTACCAAGGGTTAGGCCATAGCACCTTCGGCCACCTACAAAATTTTAAGGATCTAGAGCAGCACCTAGAAAGAATGCACAAGAGCGCCCATGAAGCACTAAAGGCCAGCCAAGATGGTTTAGTTAAAAAGAAGATTAAACATCTAGAAGAAATGGACGATCATAGCCAAATCCTTATAAAGGGGATGTGTGGCCTAAACAATGATTTACAAGTCATGGCACAGGCCGTAGTAGAAGGGGATGCTGACGAGGACGTTCTCTTTTAGAACGCCCCCTTTTCTTGTGCCACGCTTTTTTAAAAAAGAGCCACGACACTCTACATTTTTCTGATGAGATTAAGCCGTCATTAACTGTCTATCACGACGAGTCTGCACAAAACCACCTACAACAAAAGCCAACAACAGCAATAGCGCCACCGCGTATCGATCCCACTGAACTTCACTGAGAGACTCGGACTCCACCTGTTCCAATTTTTGTCCTTCCACCATTTCACTTTTCTGAGCTTGAGCCTGCTGGCTGGCCAACTCTTGCTGAAGGGGAGCACTGGCACTGGCCAGTAACACATCTAAACCAAACCCTTGAGCAGTACTGATTAGGTGTTGCTGAAATTTTTCATTGTCACTAAATACATTATGCTCCTGTTTAATCTCTAAATAGGTTTTCACTAATTGTTTTAGGGTTTCATCGTCAGTTTTCCAATACTCCTTTCGTTCAGCTTCCAGCATACGCTCTATCATTTGCGCCAAATTAGTGGGATTAGAATTTTCAAAAAACTTAACCATATCCATATTGTATTTATCTTTCACATACACTTCGGCAAACTCTTGCCATTGGGCATTGGTGACTCCTTCAGGGTACATTACAGTCCAGCCCCAAAAATTATTAAGGCGGTCTAACATCATGCTTGCCCCTGAATAACCTTCTTTTTGAGCCTCTTCAATCCATCTAGGATGAAAGCTTCTATTACGTAATTCTCGTGCCATGAAGCGATTAAAGCTTTCACTCTTGGCACTTTTTTTCTCACGTAAATTAGAGATAAACATCTCAGGGCTCGCGCCATCTATATTACGAATGGCTAGAGCCATACCACCAAAATACTGGAAGGGATCATCGCTAGTATTCATGCCGTATAGATTACTAGAGCGACTGAACAGCACAGCGTCTGTGCCAGACAAAGCTTTGTCATACAGGCCTGCCACTTTATCACTCCAACGGCTGCTATCACTGCCGAAGGCATATCCCATGCGCTTTAAATATAAATCGCTAAGTTTACTGTCTTCCTCCCAAGTATCGCTGGCCAAAGCAGTTCCGCCTAAGCCACTACCATAACTGCCACTGGCGTTACTGAATAGGCGCACACTGGAAAGGTATTCGGCTTCACTTTCTTCCATGCCTTCTTTTAATAACTGAGCTTTGAGAGCCTGCGTATTTTTATAGATAGAGTTATTATCTTCTTTTAACTCAGCCACTTGTCCGATGGCCTTGGCAATCATTAACATCACATTAGGAAATGCATCGCGATACAAACCGGTGGCCGACGCTACTACATCTACGCGCGGGCGCTTCAATTCGCTGAAAGGGATAATTTCGGTGCCACGTAAAAAACCATTTTGATCCCACTTGGGTCTGACGCCCATGGCCGCTAAGATTTGGCTTTCTAATACACCGTGATGGCGCATGGTTTCTAGCGACCACAATGAAAACGCCAGCTTGTCAGGGTATTCACCTTTTTCTTGGTAATGCTTAGCAATTAAATCTTCCACCAATTGTTGACCCACTTGCCACGCGGCCTTAGACGGCACTTTCGCTGGATTAAAACCTAACAGGTTCACTCCCGTTGGTACGGCGTCGTGTGCGCGTACTGGGTCACCACCTTGGCCCACAGGTACAAGCTGTCCGTTCAAACCCAGCAGCATATTTTCCATTTCTTGTTGACCACGAATACGTTGGGCAAAATCTTTGGCCTGTGTAAGGTAAGCGGCCATCTCATCACTCACATCAAACGATTGCGCCTCTACTATGTTGGCCCACAACAACTTAAAGCCCGGGGTATCATCCAGCTGCACGACATTGTTGTCGGCCATTTTCTGAGAGAATAAATCGGGAACCTGCTGCAAAGTGATTTTGTGTTCATGCTCAAAGCCACTGGCAGCCTCTCGGAAGTCGGCGCCCAGCATTTGTGCCACCGTCGTCATTAGGTGCGGATCGTTCAATGTCTGGCCATAGGTATGCACACCCAAAGGTTGAGACTCGCCGGACATGTCATGCATGTAGTCGTGCAGCACGTTTAGATAAGCATCAAAATCTTTGCTTAAATCCTCTAGGGTAAATTCCACATCTTCAAAAACATTAAGGCTGATAGACAGGTCGGTAATGTTTTGCTTCACCACCTCACGGGTTTTACCTTGGGCTAGCGTTAAATATTCTTCAATGAGTTCTTCCAACTCGGCCAGCTCTCCATAGTAACCTGCCTCAGCAAAACCTGGCGTCATGTGGGACAACATCACGGCACGGCCACGTCTTTTCGCCTGCATGGCCTCACCCACGTTATCCATCACAAATGGATAGACGATGGGGGTATTACCCACGGTTAACTGAGGCGCGTCATAGATAGACAACCCTCGCTCTTTACCGGTTAACCATTCTTGACTGCCATGGGTGCCCAAGTGAATGAAGGCATCACTTGAATACTTATTCTTAGCGTATAGATATACAGCTAGGTAATAGTGATTCATAGGGGTGCTAGTGTCGTGATACAAAGCCTTGCTTTTATCTTCATCTTCGCTACGCCCGGGCTGCGGCATAACGATTAGGTTGCCCATTTTAATCTGGGGAATAATAAACGCAGGCTGCCCGTTTACATCTCGTACGTAGCTACTATCAACCGCTTCACCCCAGTGCTTTACTATGGGTTCTCGTACACTTATGGGTAACGCATTCAGCCATTGATCATAATCTTTCACTAAGAGGTAATCACTTAAGTCCAGGGCCATTAAACTTTCAAGGCCAGACTTAGTATAGAAAGGGCGTAAAATTTTCCCTACTTGATCGATGAGTGTCTGGGGAGATTTAACATCGATATCATAACCCGCACCCTTTAAAGCCTGGGCAATACTATGAATAGACTCGGGAACATTCAGGAAGGCAGCCCCCATGTTTTTATCACCCGGAGGGTAATTCCACATGAACAGCGCCAGTTTTTTATTTTTATTTTCTTTAATACCTAACAGGCCTTGTTTAATGGCACGCTGGGCCACCGCATCTATGTGATCTAACATGGGCTGCTGTTCACGAGTTTTGGTATTTATGGTGGCCACCATAGTGGGGTCAATCACCCCAGAACTTTCTGGCATCATTAAAAAATAGGGGGACATCATGGCCGAAATACCGGCTTGGGCTTTATCAAATTCATCACGATTACCATCCCGGTAAATTAAGCCATGAATAACCGTGACCCCTATTTCTGAAAAATCCTGCCGAGTTTTTTCCGCTTCATGCAGCATACGATAGTTAATAAGGCTATTAACATTACCCTTGGCTAATTTTACAAAATCGGCATGCTGTTCATTGCCATCAAAGAAAATACCAAAACCCTGGCCACCTTGTTTTTCAATGGCGGCCAAGGTGGCATCCAATACTTGAGTTTGTTCGGTTTCGACAGCGCTGCGGTGAAATAATACACCGACCTTGGGTTTCGATATTGAATTACTTGCCTGCCTGCTATCCAGCCAGCTATAAAAGTTTTGTGAGCTAGCCGTGATCAATTCAGGGAATTGACTATGATAAAAACCCACTTTAGGTAAGATAACTGCAGGCTGAAAAGACTGCTGGCCGTTAAAAAATTCATGCTCTAGATAGGCAAATAGGTTCTCATAGTTTTTACGTAAGCCGTTACTCACATAGCCTCTAATATTCTTTTTCTGTTGCGCATTCATGCCCTTATTTAACTCAGGTATAGAATCAAATCCTACGGTGATCGTTTTTGATTTACAATTTTTAAGAGCTGCATTAAACGGCCCAAACATGCCTGCGGCTGCATCTGGATTAACCGCCTCCATGATAATTATAGGGTAATCACACAGCGATTTTAAACCTAGCAGTTTGCTAAACTTACGTGAGCTGTAGGCCTGTGCCTCAATGCCCCTTACCTTGGCTGAGGCCACCAATAATGTACTCTTAGCACTGGATAAATGGTTATCGCCTACAAATAACACTTGCGCAGTCACATCCTGAGTCGCTTGTGCCTGGGCAAATAAAAATAGCAGACAACAGACTGTTATTAACTTATTCATCATTTTGTTTAACCTCTGATTTTCCCTTAACGGCACTGTCCCCTTGCGGGACATACACCATGGAGCCGTCTTTCATCTTGTAAGCAGTACCGGCCTTAGCACCGTTGCCACTGCCTGTTTCCCCTTGGGATTTAAATTGTTTAATCTCGTTACCTTGCTTCACAATTATTTCCATATTGGCTTGCCCCTCGTTCTTAATCACAGTGACATTTTCACTGCTAAACGGATTCAAAGGGTTTTGAGCAATGGAGATAATCAACGCGGCTATCACCACTAAAAATACATCCACTAGATTGACTGCTGTGGTAATGGGGTTTAAATCATCATCTTCGTCAAGAAAGCGCACCTTAGGCCTCCTTAACAGCTTTTAGCTGAGCCGGATTTTTTGCATTGCGATTATCGATAGTGTGCTTAGCGATCAACAGCTCTTGCGCTAACCAGCGCTTCTTACCCGACACCACGATGAATGTGAGGCTTGCCGCGGCCAATGCAAAAATTACCCCAGCGAACGCCACCGACAAACTTTCGGAAATGCCTTGAATATTACCGTCGGCCAAACTTTTTAATGCCGGCCCCATGGGAATCATAGTGGCGATAAGACCCAGCATGGGAGCCACTTTAGTAATCAATTTTAAAAACTCTAAACGCTCAAACGCAAATACCTCAAGGGTATCCAGATCGCTGCTGGGGTTTTTAAGCAGAAAATTGTGAACGTCATAACCTTGTGCACCACGTTTACCACTTTCAAAAGCCTCTTTGTTTTTCTTACGCTGATAACCCTGTATTGCATATTGGCCTAGGGCAAAAAAGCCGAAGAAAAATACAAATAAAATGGCCAGAAGAACAGGGGCCAGTAAAAGATCGCTTATGCGATACATTAATAATTCAATAGAAGAAATCATGTACTTTCCATCACGCAAGGTTTGAATCGAGCTGGATCACTCGCTTTTTAAATAAGGAAAAGAGCCCTGCCTAATGCAAGCAAGGAAAGAGCCCCTTAGGTTAAAGAATCGGCACAAGCTGACTGCACAAAATTCCCCCAACCTTATACTTTTGCCTAAGTTTATTGCGAATCGTTTGCATTTGCAATAGTATTACTAATATCAATATGAGCAATTCAACCTAAAGTACTTTAATTTTATGTCACGCCTAACTCAATTCAGCTTGCTTGCTGTATGTTTTTTAGCCTCTAGCGCTTATGCCGAGTCCGTGCATGACAGTGATGCTTCACACCCATTGGAAAAACAGAGTGTTTTTGGCAGCTCTGAAAACCTAAAGCCAGTTCATGTGGCACAGAATGCATTTTTTGAACTAGAAAAAGTAAAAATTCAAGCCAGTGACTCTCAGAGCATATTAGGAGATAGCGCTCTGAGAACCATCGTGATTTCAAGTGAAGATATTCAAAACGTGCATGCAAAAACGCTTGAAGATGCCCTTAGATACACCCCAGGTATAGCTATAAAGCCCATTGGGGACACTTCAGAAAGCGGATCAGGCATTTCAATACAGGGGTTAGACCCAAGTCAGGTACTTATCATGGTAGATGGTAACCCTGTAGCACCGAATAGTGGTGATATGGTCGATGCTGTTGATATCTCTCAAGTACTCATCGGTGAAGTTGAAAGAATTGAAATCGTGCAAGGTGGTGCATCAGCCATATATGGTGCCAATGCCATGGGTGGAGTCGTTAACATCATAACCAAAAATTCTGGCAAACCATTTGCGTTCTCCGCCGATATTTCTGCTGGAAATTGGGGTTCTAAAAGTGACGGACAACCTGCCGCCAAAAAAAGTGCTATTTTTTCGACTTCGGGTCAAACAGGGCGATTATCCTCTCAAGTTACAGCAAGCTTACTTAGCCAAGAAGGTTTTGACACAGAACCAGAAGAGATTGGTTCGGATGGTTGGCATGGTCATAAAAATAATGTTTCCGCCAAATTACAATACGCATTTAATCAAAGCAACATACTTACAATTTCGCCTAGTTTTTACCAAGCCGAAACGGCTACAAGAAAAGAATCTAAAGCCATTGATGAAATAACCAAAGACCGTACATCTATTACAAACAGGAAAACGTGGGGTGTTACATATCTAGGGCTAATAAATAAACTTCATTATAAAGTTCATTTAATGGATCAGTCCTACACAGAAGAAAAAGACAGCACATCTTCTGACCGCCTAGATCAAACCAGTAAAAATAAAGCTTACAGTCTAAAACTGGACCAACCTTTAGATAGCCATATGGTTTCATTAAGCCTTGCGCATAAGTATGAATACCTAAACCAATACAATATCACCGAAGAAGAATATGTAATTCAAGGTGAATCTAAACGCTCTACAGATATATCTTTAAGTGACAGTTGGTACTTTTATTCCGGCGGTGACTTTGAAATAGTGCCTGCAATTCGAGTTGCTCAAGATGACAACTTCAAATCTCATGTTTCCCCAATGCTTAGTTTACTGTATTCAAACGAACACTGGTTTAATGGCAAGTTTAATATTCGAAGCTCTGTATCAGATGGTTATAAAGCGCCAACACTCATGGAGTTATATTGGGAGTTCGATCACAACGGAGACATCATGTATTTTGGTAATCCGGATCTAGTTCCAGAAACATCTATTAATACTCAACTTGGGTTTGAATATTTATCAAATAATAATTCTAGATATGAACTTCACATATTTAATAATGAAATAAAAAATTTAATAGCAGAACAATCTAATCCAGAGCGAGCAGAACAATTAGAAGGCGTTAATACTGTTTACGAATTTAGTAATGTTAATCAAGCCAGAACTAAAGGCATTAATCTCTCTTATCAAAAAACCTTCAATAATATAGCGTTTAACACCGGTTACTCGTACTTAGATGCCGTTAATTTGCAAACGAATAAACGCCTTCCAAAAAAATCAAAAGATCAATTCCATCTCGGTGTGGACATATTTAACATAAAAAATTCACGCATAAGTTTGAAATATCGTTTTAATTCCAAGCAATATGCAGACTTTGAAAACGAAGAAATCATTGGTGACTACGACGTCATCGACCTTAAGTTTAATCACGATATCAATAAAAATTTGGCGTGGTATTTTGGTATAGATAACCTTCTAGATAACTCACCAAGTCAATACAGCACCTCGGGCGAACACGGTAGCTCCGATAATGATGCATACCCAAAAACACCTATGTACATGTATTTAGGCATAAGACTAAAACACTAAATAGTGTGTATTAAAAATTATTAAACTCTAAATGAAAAAGATCTAATAGGAGAATAGAAGTGAAATTTGATACTTCAAAAAAACAACAATTCGCTTTATCAGCGGTATTCGCTGTTGCACTCGCTGGTTGTGGAAGCGATAGTGATGAAAATGCAGGAGATGGTACAGGGATAGACCTTCAGCCAGCTGAAGGTTGGTCTGCCACTGTGGTAACCAGCAATATGGATGCAACTGATAGCAGTAAAATAGCGGTATACGATTTATCCTCTGCCTCAAACACCGTAACAAACATTATGGAAGATGTTCAAGGTAATTGGCATTTTGCTTACCAAAAGAGCCGCGGCTTCGAAACTAATAGTGGTGATAATGGCGAAGGTAACAGCGCAGTGGAGATTCAAGGGTGCACAGCTCACACCTATAGTGAGCTCTATGACGAAGAGGGCAATGTAGACCTGGACAAAATTGAAACCATGACTGCTTCTAGCACACTAGCTCAA
>MAAB01042849.1_pt1 | contig 11231 bp, 4 predicted proteins | sample 1115991 | NCBI WGS metagenome assembly MAAB01 (sample SAMN04961124, study PRJNA320927) | seawater metagenome | isolation source: sample BD02T18 sea water enriched with oil for 18 days | place: USA:Gulf of Mexico | collected 2013-07-27
CCTGAGGCGCTGTTAACAGCTTCTGTTTTTGGACCCTGTAATTCCTCATAACTTTCACGAATGCCTTCCCAACCGGCTTTTATTTCCAGTAGCAGCCCCATGACTTCGTTGATGATATCAGTATCGTTGAGACGGTTGGCATCAAACAGGCGACGGGTCATATAATCGTAGAGGCGCTCCAGATTCACACTGATGTCACCACCGCGCTCATGATCCAGGCTTTCCTGCAGGCTGCACAAAATCTCAACCACTTGGCCAAGTTTTTCGTTTTTCTTTTCTATATTCTTTTGTTCGATAAATATTTTTGCTGCCGCCAGGCGGGTGAGGGCCCCTTCTAACAAAAGTTGAATCAACTTATGGGGGTCTGCCTCCAATACTTCCGTTTGCAAACCGATTTGGCTGTATTCCTTGGCACCTTTTGTATACATGCCGATTCTCCTAGTGGGCTTCTATTAATTTAACGGCAACAGGCACTAATACTTTACGACTTTTTAAAAATTGTGGCTCATGTTGTAGGTATCGTCCAATTGCAGCTGTATTATCAGACTCTCAAAATGGAACCGCGCCTCCTTGGACATACCCTTCGAATTACTCCTGCATTCTCAGACTCTCAAGATAGAGCGTTGCCCTTCCCTGGGCATAAAGTCGGCAAGAGCTTGCCCATACCCTGATGACTAAAACCTTAACCCTTTGATATTTAAGCACTTTAAAAACTGGCATGGGCCGTGCTGTGCATGAGTATCAGATATTTATAAACATCGAAATTGGGATGAGGGAGCACTTTATGGCAATACCAATGCAGAGTAATAAGCGGCCGAAGGTTGGTGGCCAAAAATCACAGGCCATGAAGCTTCATCGCAAGAGCGCCTACGATGCCTTGCACAGTACTCAGACTGGTAATTATAGCCCCCTACAAAACAACAAGTTATTAACCCAGGCCAAACTGCATATTCAGCAAGCGTTAGATCTTGCCATGGACGATGGTGACTGCCTCAACCTGCTGGCCAGAATCGAACTGGAGCGAGGACAATTAATAGCCGCCGACCTTGCCATCTACCAGGCCATCAGCGAGGCACCTGAAAACGGTGGTTACTGGTACAGTGCCGGGCATGTTGCCTTGGCCCAACAAGATTTCGCAAAGGCACAAACGGCCTTTCGCAATGCCATTTCATTTGCCCCCAAAGAAACTCGCGCCGAGGTAAGCCTGGCCTATACCCTGGCACAGGATGGCAATCTGGTAGAGGCGTTCCAGCATTATCGGGAATTGGCTAAAACCCAGAGCCAGGATTTACATATCCGCTCTCAGGTGGTGGACCTGGCCAGCCAAATTAAGGCCGACTATTACGACATTGAATTAGAGCAAGACCTGCTGAGTTTTCTTAAGTGGGATAAGGTTAATTTGAATCAACTGGGCACTTTGGTATGCAGCTTATTGGAATATAAATTTGGCCTTAACCAGCAAGGCACGGCCACCAACTTTGATGGCATTGCCAGTAGCCCACTTTTATTGGCTGCTCTGCGCCATACACTTATAAAAAGTGAACATCTTGAGAAGCTCATCATGGCATTGCGCCATGAACTATTAAGTCATAGCAGTCAGCGCGGACAACTTAGTAAGGATTATATTTCACTGTGCCAGGCCATCGCGCAATACGGTTTACGCAACGAATTTATATTGCCTGCCACTCAGGCTGAAAGTGACATGGTGCTGGTACTGGAAAACGTCATCGATTCTGCATTGAGCCAATTTGGCTGCACGGCGCTGGATGTGTCTGGAGCCTTGTTGTTAATGAGTATGTATCAAGGTTGGCAAGGTTTGAACCAGTATGAAAAACTCATGAGTTTCGACACTCAAAACTGGCCCGAAGAAACCTATCCATTAAAACTATGGCACGACGAGTTTCAAACCATTAGTACTTATTGTTTTGAACAACTTACCCCTATTCCCCATGGCCGTGAGCATAATGTAAAAGAACAATATGAAAACTTCCCTTACCCTAGATGGGAAACCCTGGATTACAAAAAGAACATTAACTACGGAATCGCCTTGCGCCATGAGTTCCCTAATGCCAAATTGCCTCGCTACTTGTTAGAGGATAACTTAAACATATTAATTGCTGGTTGCGGCACCGGTCGCCATGCCATCAATGTGGCCAAGTATTTTAACGGGGTAAAGGTGTTGGCAGTAGACATCAGTCAAAATAGCCTGGCCTATGCCAAGCATATGGCGCTAGATCTGAACATAGACAATATTGATTTTAAATTGGCTGACCTGACTAAGCTGCCGCTGCTAGGAAAAAAGTTCAGTATCATAGAGTGCTCTGGCGTGTTGCATCATATTCGCCACTATAAAAAGGCGCTTAGTAACTTATTAGCGAACCTTAAGCCAAATGGCCTCGTTAAAATATCCCTCTACAGCAAGCGTACTCGCGAACCGGTGAATCAAGTTCGTGAGTTATTTAAGCAGGACAACATACAAGCGGACCGCCACAAAATTCAAGTGACCCGTCATGCCATTATGCAAAGCGATATCATAGACAAGAAAATTGGAATTACTTCGTCGGACGATTTTTACAGCATGAGCGGCACGGTAGATATGTTATTTCATGAGTATGAGAGACAATATACACCGCTCATGATTAGAAAGTTGTGTGGTGAATTTCAATTAACGTTCCTGGGCTTTAGTAATTTGAGCCATAAAACTAAGCTTGATTTTAAGGCTTTTCATGGCAAGCAGGCGGATTTACTTAACCTTAAACAATGGAATGAGTTTGAAGAAGAATACCCAAATACCTTTTCAAACATGTTTCAATTTTATTGCCAGTATAAGCCTCAGCTTAAACTTAAAAAATAACGTTAGGCTTGATTAATTTCATTTATAAATTATTATTTTTATTTAGACTGGGTATTTAGGTGTTTAAAAATCGTGGGTTAAGGGCCTTGTATTAATGAGTAATCCTCAACTGTCAAAACTACAACCTTAATACTTTATATTAAATTATCTAAATGTCGTACTACTTATTGGCAGCAGTAAAGGCCTCGAATTGCTGTGTCATGAAAGTTTCCATGGTTTTAATCGTAGCAATGATGCTATCGGCGGCCAAAAACTTGGCTCTTAATAACTGTTCTTGTGCTTCCATTCTTATATCCAGCTCACTTTGCTCTTCAGCCAAACCCGTTAGGTCATCATTAAGGCCATCGACCTTTAAGTTTAAGGTACCGGTATTAGTGGCTAAATAAGTTTCTAATAAATTATTAATCTGGTCCGCAAGGCCCGAAATATAATTAACCGAACCGCGATCACCTATCGCACCACCCAGTATTTTTAAACGAATTCCACTGGCGCCGTCTATTTGGCCCACCGCATCATTGCCCACTTCGCCATCGCCTTGGCCAACCTCGAATCCATACGCTGTAGCAGCCGCTGCCGAAACTGTGGTCATAGTGACTTTAGAATCGTTACCGGTAATATTAGAAATTAACCCAATTTTTCCAAACAAAGAAGAGGCTGCATCACTGGTGTACTCCGCCTTCACCCCGTAACTTAAACTGGAAAAGGCACTGGTAGCATTTACCGCCGTTTCTATAGCAGCGGCCAATGCGGCCCCCGTTGCATAGGTACCTTGAGCAACAGATACTTCTGCCTCAACTCCATTTAAATTCATGGTAAATTTTTCGTTAGTGGCGTCCACCACCACAGAGGCGCTCACAATGGCCGATTGATTCGCAATAAAGTATCCATTGGCTGCCGATGTATTGCCGTTTTGTGCCGACAAAAACTGACCGCTGCCTTTAGCTGCTACACCATTAATGGTGCCCGCCACATCATTGCCTGTGACCACTGTGGTTTCTGAACCATCTGGTATATGTATGCCTAAAGCAGAAATTGCAGTATCACTGGTATTACTAAAAACTAAAGTGGTGGCACTGCCACCAATGGTAATTTCAAGACTGCCAGTGCCATTGTCACTGTCATTTACAAAATCAACATTAGCCGTAATGTCATAACCAAAATTAACATCGTCATCGATACCAAAGGCATCATAACCATCGGTTTTAGTTTCTACTGCTAATCCTAGATTGGCCACCGTAGTACCGCCTAAATTAGCAATTTGAATAGATGAACTCGAGCCAAAAGTATTGGCGGTTTTCACACCCAACTTCGATGCTGTCTCTAAATAAAAATTATTCGTGGCGTTTCTATTTGCCACCACGTCTCCAGCTTGAAACTGGCCAGAGGCCACCAAGGCAACATCAATGGCCGCTTGAATAGCGGTAATGGAATCGTCACCGTCACCGGAACTGGCATCGGTATTCACATCAACACTCATGGTGACACCGTCTACTGTCATATCAAACGTCGCGTTATTGGCACCACTAAAATCTATGCCTGTAACAATGGCTGCTCCGGCTGTGGTTTGCGCACCGCGACCATCACTTGCAACTTGTAAATACTGCGTATGGCCAGTGGTATCTGTGGTGAGTAACAAACCAGTGCCAGATAAAGAAGCGGTCACCACGCCAGCACCAAAAGCTGCATCAATAGCCGTTTCAATGTCAGTTATATTATTACCAGAGTCGGTGTTCACAATAATCTCTTGGGAGGTGCCATTCACGTTAAGCATAAAACCCGAATTGATTGTAGAAAAATCAATGTTGGCCGAGATGTCGCGCGAACCCACATCAGACACGGCACCGACCACCGAGCTGGCAAAATTCGCATCAATGGCAAGGGCAGTATTAATAGCACTTTCCACAGCCGTGGCAATATCATTACCCGTGGTATAGGTGCCGGCAGCCACTTCTATGGTAGTGGCAGTAGCGGTACCGTCTAATGTTAGGTCAAAACTGGCTTCACTGGCCGCCAGCGTTAAGCCTGCATCGCGGCCGTTGCTTTGCACGCCGTCGGTGGCACTTAACCCTAGTAAGGTGTCGGTGGCACTGGCCCCCACTGCGCTTATTTCTATGGACTTAGCTGCGCCTACCGCATTGGTGGTTAATACTAGCTTGTCGTTATTATCAAAAGATGCGGTCACAATGCCCGTTAAAGCCGTACCATCAATGCCATTTTGAATGGCCTGCAACACATCTAAGCGGTCGCCAAATACGCTGTCGCCATTTAAATCAGAACCCGCAGCATCCTGGCTAACCGTTACCGCCACCGCAGCTGCGCCATCTACTTTCACCGAAAAGGTTGCATTATTTAAGTTAAAATTAATGCCATCTGTAGTGGCTACTTTAGTACCCGCTGGTACTGTGCTGGCCCCTAAGCCCACTAGATAAGCCGAACTTAATACTGAAAGATCTGAGCCCTCAAAAGTGCCTATACCAAGTTTGTTAATACCTAATGAATTTGCCGAATTGGTATCGACCGCGGTAAACGATACTTCGGAGCTGGAGCCATATTTATTAGAGGTAATATCAAAACGTTTATTGGTGGAATCATAAATCACCGACACTTTTGAGCCTTTACTGGCTAAGGCCGAAGTGGCATTAATTTTTGACTGAATTTCAGCGGCCATGGAAGCCCCCGTGGTGTAACTGCCCTGCGCCAAAGCAAAGGTGGCGCTGTTGCCGTCAACGTCAATGGTATAGTCGTCGTTGGCATCATCTATGATCACAGGTGCGGCAAAATCTAAAGCCGACACCGTGGCCCCCTCAAACGTACCGCGACTGGCCAGTGACGTGATACTTATGTCATATTCCCCGGCCAGGGTATTCACCGAGTCATTACTGTATTCAATTAAAGAGTCGGTGGTGGCGCCACTGACCCCAAATATATTAATAACCCCTTCTCGGTCTTCATCCATGGCTTCCAAAAATTTAAAGGTATTAAATGCCAATTTGAAATCGTTGTTTTGATCTCGCTCTATGCCCAGTTCGGCAAAGGATTCAAATTCTTTGCCGCTTATTCCACTAACCGAACTGGCCAATATATTATTAACGCCCTGCATCACGCCTCTAATGGTGATGTCACCTGTTAATAAGCCAGCTTCTTTTTTTTCTGCGTCATAAGCGGTGTAAAAATCCACGCTATCGGCCACTTCATTATAAGCGGTAATTAACTCGTCTAATTTATCGGTAAACGTGGAAAGATCGGCACCAATTGTCACCGTGACATTTTGACCTACATTGGCAGATTGCAGGTTAAGAGTGGTACCGGTAATTAAATCGCTAATAGCATTAGATTCACGGGTAACCGACAAACCATTAAACGTAAGAGTGGCATCCTGTCCTTTTTGAGACTCGCTCATATTGGCGGCTGTAACCTGGTCAACATTATAACCGAGCGCCTCAAGGCCATCAGTTGATAGAGGGCCATTGGCTGCAGAACGGGCCACTATTTCCATGCTGTTATCTAAACCTGAATCATCACCAACAAGGCTTAATTTATAGCCACTACCATCAAATACAATGGCCGCTGTTACTTCTAAAGCGGCATTATTAATGGCGTCTCGAACATCAGATAGCGTGGCATTGGCGGCTATGGTAACGGTGGCACCGGTTTTATCTGCATTTTCAGTAAAAGTATCGTAAGCACCACCTGGGTCTGTATAGGTAGTAGTGCCAAAGGTGAACTCCAGTACCCCACCACCGGTACTAACAATTGTGGTGGCATCTGCATAAGACGCAGTGGCCAATGAATGAGCCTGGGCCACAGCTGCCACTTCCACCGTATAAGTGCCCGGTACTGCGTCACTGCCAGCCGTGGCAGTTAGAATGGTTTCGTCACTTGAGCTGGAGACCGTGCCGCTAATAACACTGGGGTCGGTTAGGTCATCAATTACATTTTGAAAGGTCGACAGCTTGCCATTAATTTCACCAAAGGCTGAAATTTTAGCCTCGGTTAATTCCTTTCGTGAATTAATAAGGGCTTCTGTTCCAGCGCGATCGGCATCAATAATTTGCTCAACCAGTTCACTGGTTAAGACGCTTGAGCCTAACCCTAGTGTTTGAATGCTGGCCATAAGTGCCTCCACATGAATGAACTGAGCAACCATGAATAACGCAATTGCCGTGCCTGAAAACTAACTTATTCACACGCTCTAAATACTGAATGTTTAAGTCCCTGTACAAATCCGCTCTTTGCCAATCACTATTGAGCTTCCTGCTCCTGCTCGTCATCCTGGCACCGCTGGATACATTACGTCCCTGTACCCTAGTAATTGCTCCTGCATTTCTAGGATACCGGCCCTCCTTGGCCATAAATAAAAACCCCATTACAGCCTTTAACGGCCGTAATGGGGTTTGCTTTAATTTTGAATTAGACTAAACCAGCATAACTCAAATATTTTGTTATGCGCTGAACTTCACAATTTAAGGTGAGTTCAACGCTTTTTTACACTTGCGCTTCAAACAATAACGATGGCTCCTCCTCGTTTAGTCTGCGCGCCAGCTCCAATACTAACTCGTTGGGTATCTGCCTAATTAATTGGTCAGAGTCACTATCGTAAACTTTAATCACGGTTTTACCGCTATCATCGTCCACTTGAAAATTAAGTGTTCGAGCTGTGCTTTGTACATACTCATTTAATTTTGATACGGCATTTTCCACGGCTTGTGTATCCGCTTCTTCTGCCACCGTAGCGACGCTTTCAGCCGGCATGGTTTTGCCGCTTTGGCTTATAGCTTCACTCTTACTAACTTCATCTTGCACCTTCGCATTTGCAGGAGGTACAGTGGTTAGCGGACTGCGGGTCAGGGAATCATTCCTGCCCATTTCTGCTTTAAATTCACTCATATTTCACCTCGTCTAAGCTAATCTCTAAAAACTTCGTAGAAAGTGGAGCCTCAAGTTGAGACTCCGTTAACTAGCTTATCCAAGTAGAGATAGCACTTGCTGTGGTGCCGCATTGGCTTGTGCCAGAATCGAGATACCTGCTTGTTGCAGTACCTGGGTTCTAGACAGTTCTGCCGTTTCTGCCGCGAAGTCCGCATCCTGAATCCGCGAGTTCGCTGCGGCCAGGTTATTGGAGGTAATTGACAGGTTGTTCACGGTGCTGTCCATCCGGTTTTGAATCGCACCCAAGGTTGCCCTTTGACTCGCTACCGCCCCGATCGCATTATCCACCGCTTTCAGCGCCGCCTCGGCCCCGGCCACGGTTGATATATCTAAGTCAGATATAAATACCCCGGCCTCTGTGGCACCGTAACTACCTTCCCTTAGGCCGACTGCAGCTAGGGCTTCAGCGCCATTTTGACCCGCACTGATTTCAATCGCTCCTGCCGCTGATAGCGTTACCGAACTGTAGGCTGTTTGTGCTGTGGCAGCAAAAGTGGCACCGTTATCAATATCGGCTTCAGAAACATTCAAGCCTATCGCAGCACCTGTAAGCGCCTCATTAGAGCCATTAGAGTCTGTAGCGGTCTTGGCTGAGTTATTAATCACCACACTGATATTACGGCCATCGGCGGCGGTGAGGTCAATACCTTCACCGTTATCTATAGCAGTAACACCCGTTTGACCTGATATGGCATTGATTGAATCAATCGCTGCCGTTCTGTCATCAGCACCGCCATTTTGCCCATTGGTAGTAAGTGTTGCGGTTTCCACTCCATTGATGATAATAGAGCCCGTTTGCGGCGTATCCGTTGTGGCTGTTGCAACTTGAGCGCCGCCACTCAGAACTGTGGCATTAACTGTCGCCGTCACCCCGGTTGACTCAGTGGCTCTGTTTATCGCCGCAGCCGTCGAAATACCACTAGCTTGCTTGGAACTAGACAATGCAGCCGATACATCTAAAGACGCGTTATCGTCCGATGCAGCCGCTGCAGTTATAGCGACACCATTTATAAGTAAGTCACCCGAGTCAAGACCATCAGGTGCTGACACAGTATCAACAGGTGTGTCCGACTTCTGATAAGCATACAGTCCTGCGATATTAGTAAAGGTTCCTTCTGTCGCTGCATTTGAGACCAGTATTTCAAAGCTAGAACCTGTTCCAACTTTATCTGAACTTATCGTTAAATAGCCATCATCGTTGGTAGCCAAAGTCACCTGAGCTGTCTGACCTGCCGCGGTTAACGCATCATTAATGGTGGTTTCTACAAATTGCAACGCAGCTGCAGCATCCGATACTGTCGCGCCAGCAATGGCTACATTGATTGCATCTCCACCGTCAACACTGATACGCATTGTTTCGGCTATAATCTCATTTGTGGCAACCGCCGCACCAACATCAGCTAAAGAGGTTGAAAAGGCAGTTCCAAGGCCATTGCCAGCGGCATTACCAATCGTATTTATTGTACCTACTGAGGTAAGTACCCCCTGGGTTGCAATGGCGCCAGATTCACCGGTATCTCCCATTTCATTGTGAATTCCAAGGATTGCTCGCTCCTGAGTACCATCTGCTGCTGTTGTATTCACTGCGCTAATACGCAAGCTGGATTCTGTGCCCACCGTATTTGACGTAATGGTTAATTGATTGTCGGCATTGGTACCCAAACTAACCGTACCGGTTTGACCGTCTGCCGCAAGAGCCGCATTAATGTCAGATTCTAATGAACCAAGATAAGCATCTAAAGAGGCCACATCAGCAACCGTGGCTTGAAAAGACACTGTCACCAAATCACCACCATCCACCTCAATACTAAAGGTGACAGGGTCGGCTGCTGTCGTAAATGCACCCCCACTTATGATGGCATCATCTAAGCCACCCAGAGACATGCGCTCACCTACTATTTGCGCTGAAGTGGCTATGGCACCAGCAACCGATTTACTTTCGTTTGAAGCGTAAGCTTGCCCCGCTGTAAAACCACCCTCTTCCAAACCTGAGGATGATAAGTTTCCACTGCCCCCAGATACGTCAATATCGTCACCATTAATGGAGCGCAGGGTTAACGAGCCTTCATAAGTTTGAGAAGCATTCTCAACGCCAGCCGTGCCTTGCACACCATTAGTGGCATTGGCACCATTGGTGTGGGAGATAATGCCCATATTAAGGGCTTCGGCATTACCTGCCGAATTAAGCAAGCGAACCGCTGAGTCTGTTCCTTCTTCTCGAGAGGTGATCACTAAACGGTAACCGTCATCAAAAGAAACGTCTACTTGAGCCGTTTGGCCATCAGAGGTTAAAGCCGCATTAATACTGGCCTCATATTTACTGGCAATACCGTCTAGTTCCGCCTGCAACACTGCAGCACTGGTGGTTAATATAGGCGTTATTTCGCCGCCTACCGACACTGATACCGCCACACCACCATCGACCTCTATGGTAAATTCAACTGAGCCCACAGTAATGTTGCCAATAGTAGAAGCGGTATTGGCACCGGCACTGGTTAAGAAACCAATGGCCGATACAAATTCGCCCTGGGAATTATCTGAGCCATCGGTGCCTGTATCAGACATATAAATCATTTGTACATCGGTTAACGAGTCGGTCATGCCTACCGCAGTGGTTAACCCTAAAACAGTGGCTATGGTGCCATCTCCATTAGTGGCACCGGCGGCAGTGGCCCCTGTTGTGGCCACTCCTGACAATACCAGCGATGATTCTGTACCTGTGCTATCTGAAGTTAGGCTAATAATACCATTGGCAGATGAAACAGTGACCCCTACTAAACCTTCCAAACCATAAGCCGTGATGGCGGTATCGATGGAAGTTTGTAATGAAGAAACCGTGGTATCTAATGTGGCAGCCGTACCTGTCATGGTGACTGTAATGGCTTCAAAACCATCTATGGCAAGGTTAAAGGCACTGGCCAGTGTCTGCAATACAGACACACTAGACACACCGGTAATAGTGGCTGAAGTAGCGGTAGCCGTTTGTGAGCCGGAACCCCCTTCAGCAAGACCTGTGGCTGCTGACGTTACTGCCGAGGCAAATTCATCGCCATTAGCGTCAAATTTATTGAAGAAGATCTCAATGTTGCGGCCATCGGCTGCTGCTAAATTAATACCGGTTGCATCATCACCTGTATCTTCAGCGACAATACCGGTTTGACCAGACACCGCGTTAATGGCTTGTAATACAGAAGCTCGATCGGCTGCAGTATCTACACCACCCGTGCTTACATCAATTCTTACACCATTCAGGGTTATCGCCCCGCTCGTGGCGGTGGCCGTTTGCACTGTGCCACCTGCTACATTTTCATTTACTACGGCGGCAACACTGGTTTGATCAGATACCTTGTTAATGGCTGCGGCCTTGGCGATGGCCGAACGGTCGGCTCCATCGGTTGAAGCGGAATCATCCGACGCCGAAGATGCCTGAATGCCCACACCGTTAATG
>MAAB01007827.1_pt1 | contig 11202 bp, 7 predicted proteins | sample 1115991 | NCBI WGS metagenome assembly MAAB01 (sample SAMN04961124, study PRJNA320927) | seawater metagenome | isolation source: sample BD02T18 sea water enriched with oil for 18 days | place: USA:Gulf of Mexico | collected 2013-07-27
TTGGAAATTTATTCCAAACGTACTTCTCAATCCAGAAAAAGAAAAATCTCAGAAAGAAAATAATCAGGCAGCATAAGAACGTAACTTTAGGCGACAACTAGCTTGAAAAACTTCGATACTGGCTACGCAGAGGCTACCAATTCAACAATGCTCCATTTGAGCATGAAGTGATAAAGCTTGTTTATCAAGCAAGCGCAAGCAGCATGAAGTCTTATCAATCCAAAGATGTTCACACTACTGATCTACGATTGAATTTCCCTAAATCCAGCTGTTCAAAGGGTACGTCAGTTAGCGGCCTGAGAAGAGACTTAACGCCCTTTACAAAAAGCGAATGGTCAATCCTTCAAAATATTTTAATGAAATCCAGAAGAGTCATTCGCAATAAAGATGAAACGAAACTGCACTCCCTGCCTGTTGAGTTTTGCTTGCACCCAATGATTTGCCGATACACAGGGTTAAGAAGAGAAGAGGCGGCAAGTTTGCATCTTGGTCAAATTGTTAAGCCGGAAATGCTGATTAACGATGATGGCAAACAGGTTTATACGAATCCAGTAATGCAGCTTGGTGTTGGCGATGAGCATGGCTCACTAACTAAGGACTCTACAGGCGGTAATAAATCAAGAAAAACCGTTATACCTGCGTACATCATGCAAGAGCTGTATGACTACACGCAAACTGTACGTTACAAGAATCGCCTAGCCAAGTTCAAGGCGTGGTGTGCAGCACAAAAAGGACAAGGAAACACCAATATCTTTGAAGGTGATGATGCTGTTATTCCAGAGCGTGACTACTTGTTTATCACTCAAACGGGAAAGCCGATGATGCAGCGCTTAGGGGATTTCACAATGCGCTGGGGTGAAGTCAGAGATACAGCGAATCATACGCAGATACTCGCTAACAAACTGACGGGTTCATTGCACAACCTCAGAGCCACCTTTGCGGTTGGCGTGTTTAGGAACTTGCTTAAAAAAATGACACCTGATAAAGCTCTGGATAGAGTTTCTGCGCTTTTAGGGCATGAAGATCTAGCAACCACCATGATCTACTTAAAGTTGGCTCAAGATGCGCCTAGCGGCGATGAAATATATGAAGAGGCTCTTGGCTTCTTGGGTATTTTTGATGATCTGGAGATATAGCAATGGCTCGTAAACGCACCGCTATATCTGTCGCTCCAAAGAAAAAAATAGCAAAGGTTATTGCCCTCTCAATTGACGATATGGCCATGAGCAATAATAATGGCTATAAATTCCACCTAAAACGACTTCGTTATCGGGGCGTACCAAAGTTGCAGCAAGGCGCCCGGAATTTGAGTCTCGATCCCTTCGTCCGAAATAAAGGCTTCGTCCCAAAGACTATCTTGGTGAATGCAGGGCGAGATAATGTTATCAGGGAGATGTATGAGCACTACAAAGGCGATCAAAAAAAGTTCTGCAACATCAGAGGCGGTCTCGTCGCTTATTTTAGGTACCTTGACGCAATGGAATGCCAGAGTGATGTTTTTGATTTGACAGTAATGAGTGACTGTATCAAGCATTACAACGAACTAGCCCTCACAGGAAAAGACACTACCAAGGCCAGCTCAATTAAATATGCGATCAGTTCCATTTTAAAAAAAATGGAGAAAAATAGTGTTGTACGCAAACTGCCTGCAGCAATCCAGCATAAACACAAAGGGACATATGGAGGGGCCCTGGATATAGAAACAGAGCTAAAACCAGTAGCTCGCATACTAAGGAAAGGCTTTGAGAGCTTTGTTCGACACTTCAAGGTGGGGACCTTGCCTGACACTCACCCGTTTTATGATGAGGAGCAGCTTAACCAAAGAGCGCAGGCTGATGGTTGGAGCATCAACAAGCTATCTGGTACAAAAGGGGGATATAAAAGTTGTTTTAGAGATAGTCTAGATGCAAATGATGCGCCGGCTAATGCGCGCATGGTTATAAATCAAGCTGTTAGCAATGCGACATTCTTGTTTTACATGCTGACAGGCATGAACACTAAGGTGTTGGCGGATGTTACATATTCGGACGTGACCTTCAGGAATATACACAATGGACGCTATGTTCTAGGTGGGATTAAAGGTCGAGCCAATTACAAGAGCGTTGATAACAGTATTGGCTTTTCAAAACATACCAAAGGAATGATTGAGGACTGGTTAAATGTGTCCAAAATAGTGTATGCGAATATGGGTTGTGAAGTTTCAGCTAACACCCTCCTTTTTCCGTATTTTAGAACAGATGGTGAAACCTTAAACAGAACCGATGCTACGGTCTCTAGACTATCGATGAATAAGCGCATTGAGCCGTTACTTGGGTTTAAGATAAACGCTTCTCGCTTTAGAAAAACAAAGGCAGACGTACTTATACGAGCGACCGAGGACATGTATCTCGTATCTCAGGGATTGAATAACACAATCAATGTTACGATAAAATCTTATTCTAATGGTGTGGATTCGGATCATAATCGAAACCTTAGTGCTTCATTTGATGCTCAAATGTCAATTGCAAAAGGAAAAAGCATCACCGAGGCGGTTAAAAATGCCAAAGTTTTGCACAGTGATATCCTGTCTGAATTCGACTACAAAGAACGATTACATCGTAACGAAATACCAGCGACAACCATTACCCCTACCGGGATTCGCTGTGCAGGTGCTGATAAAAACAAGATGCAGGAAGAGAATAAAAAAGCAGAGAGATTTGGGGCTTCACTCCCTGGCAGGGAAAGTAAGTGTACCGATTTCTTCGGGTGCTATGACTGCCCAAGCCATCGGTTGGTCTCTGGAGAAATGGAGATTTGGCTCATGCTTTCATTTCAGTATCAGGTATTAGAAATGAAAGAGTTAATTGCGATCAGTTCCTCGCCTCTGCAAGAGCTGTATGAAAATGAAGCGATCATTAGTAAAACTCTCACTCGAATGAAAGCGAAAGCACCAGATAATTATAGGAGGGCTGTAACAATGATTGATGAAAAAGGGTTGCACCCGCTCTATCAAAATAGACACAGCTTAAAATATCTTCTGGAGGGGTTTAATGATTAATACGCCAAGCAAACTTAGAGAATATTATTCGGACGTCACCTACATTAGCTTTGATGAAAATGGAGATGGACTGAGTTGCGTGCATGATAGCGTATGGGATTTCGCTGCTTTGGAGCAGTCCACAAAAAAAGTTCGGTTTACTGGCATTAAAGACTTGACCCATCGTGCCAACGCTCAAAGATACATCGCGGCGCTCCATGACCATCTTAAGCTCAAATCGACAACCAAAGAGGCTTCCATTAATAAGCTGATGCATGCAGCAAATACCCTAAGCTCTTTTGTGAAGCAATGTGACTTATCAGACTTAAGCTCGCTATCTAATGATCGAGTATGGCGGGACTTCAAAATAGACCTTAAGGGGCGCTATGCGAAGGCGTCTCTAGAAAATTTTTCCAGCATCATGAATACATTTGCAGACGCAAAATTATGTGAGCGAAGGTTTCCAAGGTCAGAGTACATCCCTCTTGCCATTAAGGGTTATCCTTGTCAGCAAGCAATTGCTATCCCGCCTTCCATGCACGCCCAAATGCTTCAAGACCTAGTAAGGACAGTTGATACCTATTACCCTCACCGTTATGCCATATCCAAGGCAGCAGGTGAATACTTTGCCGATGCGCAGGAAGAGCTAGAGAGGGAGCGAAAAAAGCATGGTACCGATGAGTTAACCAGAAGAGTGATAAGAAATGCTTACCAGAGGGTTAAGCGACGCAGAATAAAATCCGCCAAATTCTGCAACATCCCCAACCTCGACCTCTCGATTCAAGGGGAGTGGGTTACTAATTTGGTATGCAAATGCTATATGGTGGTTGGCTTATTCTCTGGCGCTAGGGATAGAGAGTTACTAACCATGACGCCTGGAAAATATGAGAAAATTAGCGGCGTTCCTACAATTAAAGGCTCTAAGACAAAAGGCAATGCAGGTCGGGCTGCTACTAGAGCGTGGGTGACACACCCTATCGCTTTAAAGGCACTTGAACTGGCGCAAGAAGTGACTCAGTTCGCAAGAAAAGTACATTTAAGCGTGCTTGAGAAAAATAAAGCAAGAGATATGTACTCTGTCGGTGAATATAACCAACTTAAAAAAGAACTGCGTAACACCTTCATTACTGTGAGCCTGACTTCGTATAACATGAAAATTAAAAGAGCTCGCTACCTTACCGATGATATGGGTAAGAACATGAGGCTAGATATGTTCAATTTCAAGGCAACAGAAGAGGATATTCGTGAATTTGATTTACTGAACCCTGCCAGGTTCGGCGACCTTGAATTGGGCGGCACACTTCCCAAGTTGACCCCTCACGATCTAAGACGCTCTTTCGCGGTGTTCATGGTGCGCAATCGCTTAGGTGGCCTGCAAACAATAAAGCGACAGTTCGGCCATGAAAACCTACAAATGTCAGGTTGGTATGCAAACAACGCAGACTTGGCTCGTATAGAAGATTTGCTTCTTGATAGCGAGCTGATGGATATGTGTGATGAGGCGATGGAAGATGCCGCAGTTGATGCTTTGGATGAAATTTATAACGCATCAGGCGTACTAAGTGGCCGTCAAGGGGATCGCATATCAAAGAACAAAGAAGATGCTCTTAGGCGTGGCGAACAAATGTATTTAAGTCGCAGTGAACTCAGGGCATTCGTAAGAAGTGGAGAGAAGTCGATAGTGATGCTCCCTACAGGGGCTTACTGCACCAATCCATCATGTGAGCGCCTTTGTACGGTTGGTTTTTTTAATTCAGACAGTAAGCCGTGCGAGCATCAAGTTGTTACTGATAGAAGTGCGAAAGTACAAGCCAAAGAAAGGCTGTATCTGGCCGAGTCATTTAGAGGCATGAATGACTTAAATGACTACGCCCTTTCTTCAATCCTTTCCGGCATGAAGCAAAAGATTTTATACCTGGAGCAAACATTAAAGGTGCATAACATTGAATTTGAGCCGTTCACGGACAAGATTAATGTGGTGGAAGTATGAGTAGAGCGCTAACCGAATCGCGTCTACACGAGGCTCTAAATCGCCTACTGGAAGGGAAGCCTAGAAACGTTAAGGCCAAGGGCAGGCTTACTCTCAACAGGGTGAATAATGAAGCGAAGCTGGGTAATAGTTACGTTCATAAGTTCACTGATTTTGTCGATCACGCGAAGCCAATTATTGATGAGTACAACGAAAAGCACGACAAGGCTATGGCGAGCGGCTTAGACATTGAAATAGGCGCATCACTCTCCGAGATTGACACACTGAGAGCCAAGCTAAAAAAAACAGAGGCACTAAAAAATAGGTACAGAACGGAAAGGGATAATGCCATTGCAGCTAGAAAGGTCGTTGAGGGGAAGTATTCCGAACTGCTTTTCAGAGTCTATGACCTTCAGGAAGATCTGCAAAGGAGTAAGCAAACGGTTATTCCATTTAGATCCGGTAAGAGTTAGTTGAATTCACTGGTGGGCCGTGAAAGCGTTGCGAAACATGCGCTAAAGCGCACCAGTGCGCAGTTAAGAACGATCGGGTTGCAATATTTGGCCAACAACGTTCGATAATAGGCAAATGATCGCTAATATTAATACGTATTCCTCCATCTTAAAGCGCTAAGGTTCCTTTCATTATCTTTGTCTATCTATCGGCGCACTATTTGTTGGGGATAATAATGAAAGTTTCTGTATCAATCGATACGGTTCCCCGTGAATTTGTAGAGGCGCCGGATACTCTGAATATTGCTTAAAAAAGAATCGAAACATTATCAAGTCGGTATGATACCGAGCAATTTGTTGAAAAACTCGCCTCTAGTGATGCTTCTGCAGTAGGCGTACAGTGTTCTCCCCCCAAAAAAAGTCGACACGCTAGGTGAGACAGCACATGAGTGCACTGTACAGGAAACCAAATCAATCCTTTTAATCTTTCATGATCTTTTTGTCAGAGTAATGCCTAAATATTATCGCTCTCCCTGTCTATATCCATAAACCTCGGATAGGATCTAAAAGAAAAATGCTACCAGCTAACGCCACCAAATTTGTCTTCGAGTTAATCGGGCTCAGTGATGAACTTCGCGTACTCAAAATCGAAGGGGAAGAGGCTATATCTACCCCTTATCGTTTTGTAATTGACATAGTGTCCGAGAGCTTCGATTTAACCTCGGACTTGTTTCTCGAAAAAGCGGGGGTTTTAACGCTGGTAGATGATGGCCTTGATAACCGCCTAATCCACGGCGAAGTGATCCAGTTTCAACAGCAAGGTCACGGCGATCGGTTCGCGAATTACCGTCTTGTTTTGGCCCCAAAATGTCTTTTTATGGTTTTTAATGAGAATTATCGTATTTTTCAGGACAAATCGGTACCCACAATACTAAAACAAGTATTAGGTGGTGCTGGTATTTCGGGCTACAACGTCAAATTTGCACTTTCTAGCAACTACCCTAAGCGGAACTACTGTGTTCAGTATGGTGAAACAGACTTGGCATTTGTTGAACGGTTAATGAGCGAAGAGGGTATGTTTTATTTCTTTGACCATTACCTTGATCACCACTGCATGGTCATCAGTGACAAAAATGCGGTGTTTGGTTCTATTCAAGGCACCTCAAGCATACCGTTTCACGCAAAAACTGGCATGGCACAGCCAGCTGACAGTATTTATAGCTACATCCACAGGGAGAGCATCTCCAACCACAGCGTTATGCTGGGTGATTACACGCCAAACAACCCGCAACTTGCACTGAGTCATCATGCAAACCCTAAAGGCGAGTTAGAAGACTACCGGTTTCCCGGTAATTTCAGGGTGCCAGCTGAAGGCAAACGCTATGCGCAAATCCAGCTTGAAGCGACCTGCGTGAATGCAGTGACAGGCAAAGGACAAACCCAGTGCGTTCGCCTCAATCCTGGCCACCTGTTTGACATGAAGCAGCATCTAACACAAAGCTTTAATCGCAAATACCTACTTACCAAAATTAAGCATGACGGCACTCAGCCTCAGTCCCTAGAGGAAGGTGCAAGTAACCGTGGAACCGAGTATCAGGCAACTTTTGAAACGATGCCTAATGACACTCCATTTCGTGTGCCAATGAATGAGAAGCCCACAGCGTACGATCATCAGACAGCGCTTGTGGTGGGTCCTGCTGGTGAAGAAATCTACACTGATAATATGGGGCGAGTTAAAGTTCAATTTCACTGGGATCGTGAAGGTCAGATGAACGAGAAAAGCAGCTGTTGGATACGTGTTGCTCAAGGCTTTGCAGGTAACGGTTATGGCAGCGTTGTTCTACCTCGTATAGGCCAAGAAGTGATTGTAGCGTTCGAGCGAGGTGATCCCGATAAACCGGTCATCACAGGCTCTGCATATAATGCGGCCAACCCGGTACCGGAAAGTTTGCCTTTTAACAAAACCCGCACTGTTTTTCGTTCTAATAGCTCTCCCGGTGGCGGCGGTCATAATGAGCTTCGAATCGATGATAAGAAAGGCAAAGAGCAGGTATACCTTCATGCAGAAAAAGACATGGACCTGAGGATTAAAAACGATTTAAAACAGCATATTCAAAAAGATCAGCACCATATTATCACCAAGCAGCACAATGAAAATATCGGTAAAGACAAACACCTTAACGTTAGCGGTAATAGTAATCTTGAAGTGGGTGACTCGCTATCGATAAAGGTGGGTAAGGATCTGCATATAAAAAGCGGCAACAATCACATACAGCAAGCTCAGCAAACCCATTTAAAAGCAGCTACCAAACTCGTTGTCGATGGTGGCATGAGCCTTACTGTAAAGGGTGGTGGAGGAACATTGTTTTTGAGTCCCGCTGGCGTTTCAATCACAGGTCCCATAGTGCGAATTAATTCCGGTGGTGGTGGCGGCGGCGCTCAGTCTGCATCTCCACAAGCACCTGCAAAACCGGAACCTCCCGTGAACGATAAACCGGGCAATGTCGCGAAACCCGGATCAGTCCTGATCGGCAAGGCTATTAAAGGCATCATGAACAAAGGAGCGGGTGGCGAGATTATTGTTGAGGATCGCGATACGTTTAGCAATGACCCCAATAAGGCCTTTGCGTCAAACTCCGTTGTTAGGGACAGTAGTGAATTTGCTCCTAAAGAAATCAAAAAAGAAACGTGGATCAAAATTCGAGCCCACCACAATGATGCATGGGAGACCCCTATTCCCATGGAAAATATTAAAGTATTCATTAATGGTGGTGCATTTCGATCAGGCTTGAAATTACATGAAGGCGTGGGAAAGAACACTTATTCAAGCACATTGGAACGGGCGAAAGAAGCAGTGGATGAGCCGGGCACATTGCTCATTGAGCAAACTCCCGAGGGGCCTGTGGTTGTTGAGGTGGCGCGGGAACCGGGTATCGAGCAAGAAATTGAAAGCTTGCGACAATCTTTGCAGATGCAGCTTGATGGTGGGTACCGAGATACTGTTGCTCAGATGTCGGAATTTCAAGAGCAGTGGGATACCTATGGTTACGCGTCAATTCCGATGAGCGGCGCTCAAGGGCTGTTCGCCGGGGGATCATCTTGGGTAAAGGATCAAGCTGATTTATTTGAAGTTGAAACATGGAAGACGCTTGGGTCTGATATTGCGGATGCCGCCAGTGAAGCACTGGATTATGCGGCTGAGTACGCAGAAGATTCGTATGAGAGTGTTATTAAGAGCGCGAATGATGGGGCTGATTGGGTTGATGAAAACAGTGATAAGCTCAGTAGCTGGAATTGGTGGGCTGAACAGGCTGATGAGGCCATTGCCGATGCGCGAGATACCGCACGAGAATACGGGCGTGATGTTGAAGAGAATATCAATGATGCGGTGGATTTCTTGGCGGCCTCAACAGAAAACGTAGAGAAACTTCTCAAGCATAAAGATGCAATTCTTGCGCTACCCCGCGATATTGCTGAGGGGAATCCGCGAAAAGTACAGCGGTTTATTGATGTTGTATTGATGGATATTGATCCTGAAATGGCAAAAGCCATTAAAGAGAACCCAGATTTTCATTTGGTACTTGAGCTGATTGCCGATCATGATACCGCACTGACTTACTTTGCCTACGTAAACCTCTACTTTGAAGCTGTGCCTCCTAATTTCTACGCCTACTTGAGCGGGAAAGGCGGAGCTTACGTCGCGATTGAAGTGCTCTTGCTCGTGGCATTGAGCTTTTTATCACTTGGTGCTGGTACAGCTGCGAGGACAAGTATGTTAGCCGCTCGCTTGGCTGCGGTGGCCAAGGTCGCCAACAACACAAGAAAGCTCAAGAAGGCTCAGGCAGCGATAGCCGCCTTTACCAAAACATTTGAAGAATTTGCGGATAGTGCAGAAACCCTCAAAAAACTGGGCCAAAAGTTATCCAAGGCGCGTAATGGCGGGAAGTTTAAGAAAGGCAGCAATGGCACCACAATGACAATGAAGAAAGATTCAGTCAAACGGGATGCGCGTTGTCGTATTTGTAAGAAAACCACACATATCACGCCCAGAGCCAAGCGTGGCTGTATTCAGTACATATAACAGAGGCTTGAACAAGACTATGGAAAATGAGGCAACCTCAATATGACAACAGGATCGATCGACAAGGACTCGAAGTACAGGGATACCATTTTATCTGCTGTTAACGCAGATTCAGTTCACCCTGTTAACAACGGTATTGATATGCAGGCCCACCACCTAATCTCTGCCAAAGGTGTCAAAGATTCAGAGATCGGATCTCAATTAAAGAGTATGGGTTATGATATTAATGTCTTAAGAAATTTAGTATTGATACCATGTACGCTACCTGGAGCATGCCACCTTGGGGTTCAGCTGCACCGGGGGAACCATACATTTGAAGATGATAATGTTCATCCCAGGAGTTATCATCGAGAAGTCGCTGAAAGGATACGGGGGCTCGAACCTGAAATGGACAAGAAGTGCAGTAAAAATAAGCCAATTCAGGGGCTGCTGAACAAAGAAAGTGCAAAAATTCTGGATATGGTTGATAGCTTTGAGTTACCTTTGACCAAAATATACACAGCCTTTAAAACAACGGGGTCACACAAGGACACAGGGTGCGCGAACACTCAGCGCATACCCGATCACAAAATGAATAAAAATTGCAATTCAGACCGAAATCATTTTGCAAGCGTACCTCGGCATGAATACACATTGAGAGTTGGAAAATGAGTAAATACAACGACGAATACTTTATCGCACTTCTCCCCCCTGGGGATGATCAAATATACCTCAAACCCAATTCTCAAACAGCTAAACGAAAATATCATTATACAAAGCTGAATCTGGGTGAAGCTCCGCTCTTTTTTCAAAATAGTTATCGAGAGTCAGACAACAATCAGTGGGCAATCACCAATGTGCTGGTCGATATGTCGGGGCTGCTGGTTACCCAGCCTATCTATGAAGCCATTAGAGTCTATGGTATTGATTCTATGCAGACTTACCCTTCAGTGTATGTTGATGATAACGGTACCTACCATGAAGAGTATTGGTACATTGGGTTTGTTGATGAACTGCAATGTTTGAATGCAGAAGATTCCTCTATTGTTCTGTTTGATTTTGATGAGGAAGATGAAGACGAAGATGATGAAGAGCGCTTGGAAGTAAAAAAGTACTCGCTTGATGACGCTACTCTCGACAATATACCTGAGGAGCAGCGCTTGATGTTTAAGATCGGAGGATGTTCAAAAAAACATGTTTTTGTACATCGAAAAATTGTCGATATCTTTGAGAGAAATAATGCACTAGGTGTTCGCTTCTTTAAAGTGTCTGATTTTAAAGAAGGTGATCAGTTTAGACTGTAATGTCATGTTGAACTTAATAATTGGACATTATTAGATATGCCCTTGAGTGGTTGCAGCCATAACCATCACTCGGTATCCATGTTGGTCATACCGAGTGATGGTTATCACTAAGGCATGAGCGTCCATAGAGGCGGTGGGACAGGATTCTTCATTACGATGCAGCATGGTTTGCCTGAAAAAACGACTGTTAAATGGAGTAAGGCAAGATTAATTAAGCCCTATATTTGCGGTAAAAATTGCCGTTCGATTCAACAAACTGAACACTTCACCACTAACTATATACAATCACTGCTGTCCCACAGTTTGACATAAAAAAGGCCTAATTCTCGATAAGTGTTACAATGCAAGTGCGAACAAACAACGTAATACAAAAGGAAAATTAGGCCTTGGCACATAATAAC
>MAAB01007828.1_pt1 | contig 11196 bp, 7 predicted proteins | sample 1115991 | NCBI WGS metagenome assembly MAAB01 (sample SAMN04961124, study PRJNA320927) | seawater metagenome | isolation source: sample BD02T18 sea water enriched with oil for 18 days | place: USA:Gulf of Mexico | collected 2013-07-27
CTAGACTTAATTGATGATTATGGAAGATTACCTAGCATGAAACCGACTCTAGTGTTGGTGGATGATGAAGAAAATATCCTAGACTCCCTTAAGCGTTGCCTGCGGACGGTTGATGCTCATATAGAGGTATTTACGTCTCCCATAGCGGCCCTTGAATACTGTAAGAGCAATGTGCCCACTCTGGTAATATCTGATCAACGAATGCCGCTATTGCAAGGCTCTGAACTGTTTAAAGAAATTAAGCTGCTGGATATAGACTGCCAATGTTTTTTACTTTCCGCTTACCATGATTTTGACGATATCACTCTGGCCTTTAATCAAGGGGTCATAGATCGCTATATTGCCAAGCCTTGGGATATAAAAGAGATTCGTTATCATGTGGATGAGGTCTTGAAAAAAGGCGGCGAGGACTCTGTCACTAAGCGGGACAAAAAATTTCATAATATCATTGCACAAAGTAACAAAATGTATGAAGTGTTTGATTATGTGCGCCGTGCGGCCAGCAGTAACGTACCTATTTTTATTCATGGTGAAACGGGTACGGGAAAGGAGCTGATTGCCAAGGCTTGTCATCTGGAGAGCTTTCGTAAAGACCAGGATTTTATCGCCGTAAACTGTGCAAATTTTAGTGAAACACTCATGGAATCGCAATTATTTGGTCATAAGAAGGGGGCCTTTACCGGTGCCGTTAGTGATCAGGCAGGATTATTCAGTAGCGCTCAGGGAGGCACGCTTTTTCTGGATGAGGTGACGACTATCCCCATTGCATTGCAGGCAAAACTATTGCGGGTTATTCAAGAAAGGGAGTATTCACCCCTTGGCAGTCACAAACTTGAAAAATTTGATGCACAAATTGTTACTGCCAGTTCCATCGCGTTAGAAGATGCAGTGGAAAATGGCGACTTCAGAGAAGACTTATTTTATCGATTGAATGTTATTTATATTCAGTTGCCTGCCTTGCGAGAACGAGGTAATGATGTTGAACTTATTAGTGATTATTACCTTAAAAAATTCAATATTGAATCTAACAAAAGCATTCTAAAATTTTCGGATGATGCCAAGCAGCTTATGCATGAATATCATTGGCCCGGTAACATTAGGCAGTTGGAAAACCTTATTCACAGCTCTGTGATCCTCAATGACGGATCTGAATTAACTGCCAATATGCTCAGTAGTGGCATTAAATTAAATAAAAATTCTGCGGTTGATTTTAACCGACGCCAAAACTATGACTTTAAAGAAGATAACGCAGTCGCTCTTCATGGCGACGAGCCAACACGGGAATTTCGGGCGCAGGATGAAGAGTTAGAAATTAAACCCTTGTGGATGATGGAAAAAATATTTATAGAGAATGCAATTGATAAATGTGGCGGTAATGTGAGTAAGGCGGCAGAATTATTAGAAATTAGCCCTTCTACCATCTATCGCAAGCAACAGTCTTGGCAGAAATAACAATAGGCTGGTGTTAATTAACTGGTTTTGAATCATCAAGTTGCTCTTCTTCCTCAATGGGTAACATAATGGTAAACACCGTGCCATGTCCAACCTGACTGGCGACACTTAATACGCCGCCATGTTTCTCAATAATTCTGTGGGATATGGACAACCCCAATCCTGTGCCCTTGCCTACTTCTTTGGTGGTGAAAAAAGGGTCAAACAGTTTAATTAAGTCCTTGTTTTCAATACCTGATCCGTTGTCACTCACTTGTATTTGAATGTAGTCTTCCATAAATGTGCTGCTAATGGATATTTCACCATTGTCCTTAATGGCATCAGAGGCATTAACCAGTAAGTTTAATATTACCTGGCTTAATTCCCCTGGATTACATTTATAGATAGGCAAGGGCGACAATGACTTGTTAAGGGTGCATTTATATTTTAATTCGTTCCACACTAGGCGTAATGCAATTTCAATAACATCACCATTTATATCAACGGGCGTTTTTTCAACGCTGTCAACACGGGAAAAGTTTTTAAGGTCTTTAACTATATTTTTTATGCGGCGGCTACCGTCAATAGAGTCAGAAATAAGGTTATGCATGTCTTTAAGTGTGTAATCCATACTCGTTTTAGTCTTGTAGTCTTGAATAGATTTTATCGAGGCGTTGATACTCACTTTGTTGTCATTCTCTATGTGTTCTTCCAAGTCGTCGTACATGGTCAGTAATTGCAATATATCATCTTTATATTCCGCTAAAACTTCCAGGTTACCCATTACAAATCCAGTAGGATTGTTAATTTCATGGGCGACACCGGCTGCCAATTGGCCCACGGATGCCAGCTTTTCGCTGTGTAATAGTTGTTGTTGATGTTCAACCAGTTTGTCATTAAGTTCCTGTAGGCTGTCTTTGGCATTGCTCAGAGATTGCTCTCGTCGCATTACTTTGTCTATCATGGTCTTAAAATGGTTTTCTAATTCATATATTTCTTCAAATTTATTAATGGATGGGCTCATCTTTATTTTTTTGCCATCGGCTAAATCATTGGCGAAATTTTGCAATCTTTGCAGAGGGTTAATAAGTAAAATGTAACCCAGTTTGTTTGATGCAATGACAATAATAATGGATACAATAAATAACCAAAACATGATGGATAATAATAAATTTAGGCGGGTGTTTTGTAAGGTTTTTTCATCGGTGTTATACGCCAATTCAATTTCTACACTATTAATCTTTACGGTATCCGTTACCGGATGATCCATAAGGCCCATGTCTACCAATATTTTCTGGCCACTTTTTATCTGTATGCGGTGTTGTTTAGTGTGCTGACGAATAGCTATATCCTCAATCAGGGTGCTGATAGGAATGTCGGCCTGCAAATAACCCTCTATGTTATTTTGGTAAAAAACTGGCGTTAGGATTAATATAATAAATTGATCCGTGCTTGAATCGAATATAAAATGAAAGGCATTAGACAGAGACATAAGTGTCTTGTGGGCAATCGTGGGTTGATCAGTGGAGTGGTGAGTGGTATGTATGATAGCGCCTGCATAGTCAAACAATGTGAGTGGAACTCGACTGCCTAGCAAGGTTAAATCTTTCATTAAATCTTCAATGTTTCCCTGGTTGGCGTTTGGCTGCATAACGGTTTGAGTGACGAGGGGGAAACTTGCGTATTCCTTTAATGCGCTGTTTCTTAACGACAGATAGTTTTCCAGTTCCCGGGCGATACCCTGCATCTCTTGTTGTATGAAGTCCTGACGATTTTCTTTTACTAGGGCATCAACCTGAATAAATACCACAGCACAAATGGCTAAACCAAACATCATAGTGATTATGAATAAAAACATACTTAAGGCAGCAGAAAACGATAAATGTCGGTTTATTTTTAGGCTTAAAATATTATTCACTGTCAATGATGATTTGATTATTCTTGCCATAAAATGCCATGACTAGATCATCAATACTAAGTGCTTCATGGGCATCTGGAGTACTTGCGGTGTATGCTTGAAAGGGCTTTTTATATATTTTAATCAGTCCTTTTACTGGGGTATTTATGTTTTCCAACGCAATTTTCAATAACGCTCTGTCTTTGGCGGTATCACCACTTAATTTTTTACCCTTCAGTGCGGCGATCATGATACGAGTTAAATCATAAGCGTGAATAAATCCGGCGGGGGCATTTAAATCTTCTTTGCTAGTCAGTACTTCTGGCCATATGGATTGGGCTGTATTGAATACCCCATTGCTAAAAGTGGTGGGTTTTGAGCTCACAAAAGAAAAGCGGGTTTGCAGGAACTTCAAATCGAGTTTTTTTCGAAGCTCATGATGAATGACAGCTGGAAAATCCCCTCCCGTGATGCCCCAATGGCTGCGTACGGGCAATTTTATTTCGTCATTCAGGTCCAGTAATGCTTGTGCAATTATTTTTCCTTCATGTGCGTTGGCCACGAGTAAAATGGAATCGGCCCCGGATGCATAAATTTTTCTAATTATAACTTTTGCAGTCGTATTTCCTAAATTCCAGTTAAACCAATGCGTGCCAACAGGTTTAAGGTTTTTCTTATGGAGTGCGGTGGTCATGGTCTTAAAGTTAGACTTACCCCAGCCAGTATCCTCTAGTAATAGAAAAGGCTTTTTAAAACCTTCTTTTAGAGCGCTATTTACAATTAACTCACCTGCAATAGTATCGTCAACCGATAGTCGGTAGATCCAATTTTCAGACTTCTGATAACGGGTTATGGGACCTGCGGCCGCCCATGGATCTAGTATTAATATTTTGTTTTCATTTATATATTTCAGGTTATTTAGTAAAGGTGGAGAGTGCATACCGCTAAATACAGCCAAGGCCTTTTTATCTTGTAAATATTCTTCTAAATGATTTTTGCTTCTAACAGAGCTTCCGTGATGGTCTCGGATAATGAGTTTTACTTTTTTGTTGGCTAATTTATTATTAACCTCATGCAGTGCGGTACGAATTCCTTGTTCAATTGAAAGTCCTGATGCCTTGGCCCCTGTTTGATCTGCGTCCAAGTAGATATGTATATAATCTTCACCATGGGTGAAAGGGTTTAACCCCATGATTAATATTATTAATATGACTGTGTATTTAAGGTGTCTCATATGGTGACCATGAAATTAGAATCAACTCGTTAATTTAATCACGATAATTTACTTAACTGCTTCTTACTAAGGCTTAATGTGGTATTTAAGCTGCCACCCAATAAAATAGGCTAACAACTTAAGTCTAGCTTGTTATTCACTAATCAGGGGTTGAGGGCGCATTATAATTTGATGGTCGTAAACCCCGGAGGGGGATCTTGTTGGAAACTGTGTTATTGACATTATTAGTACGCTTAACCAAAGACTCAAACTTAGTATTATTAACGGCTGGGCTAATGTAATAACCTTGAATAAGGTCGCACCCTTCACTCTTTAAAAAATCGTATTGTTCATGGGTTTCAACCCCTTCGGCCACGACTCTCATACCGAGTTTTTTAGATAATCCTAATAAAAGATGAGTGATAGCACAGCTTTTACTGTCCATGGGTAATTCTTTAATAAAGCTTTGATCAATTTTGAGCGTGGTAATGGGCAGTTGTTTTAAATAGCTTAAGGATGAATAGCCAGTACCAAAATCATCCAAGGCTATGCCAATGCCTATTTCCCGTAGTGCCTTTAGTATTTTAATGCTGTCATTAAAATCATTGATTAATATGCTTTCAGTCACCTCAATTTCCAACCAAGCGGGATCCAGATGGTACTTGGAGATCAAATCGCAAATGTCTTTGAGCAAGTTAGGCTCATTAAATTGTCTGGCCGATAGGTTCACCGATAATTGACAAGGTGTGTCCTGATGCCGCCACCATTTTTCAAGTTGTTTGCAGGCTTGGTGCATTATATGTTGGCCAATAGGTAGGATAAGGCCATTTTGCTCAGCGATATGAATAAAGCTGGCAGGAGATTGAATGCCTTTATCGGGATGTTGCCAGCGTACTAAGGCTTCTGCATTGGCGATTTTTCCACTATGAGGGTCTATTTGAGGTTGATAATGAAGTAAAAACTCATCATTTTTAATGGCTTCATGCAGTGAGCTTTCTGTTTGTAGCAGATTACTATGGGGGTTATTTTTTATGGCGTCATAGAGGTGGTAAGCATTGCCGCCAACGGCTTTTGCTTGATACATGGCAGTGTCGGCATATCGGACTAGCGATTCAGGGCTGCCCCCGCCGGTACGGGTAGTACTAATACCTATGCTAGGCGTGGTATAAATGCAGTGGGCGCCAATTTTAAAGGGCTCTTTGAACACCTCTAGGATTTTTTGTGCCACAGTCTCGCAGTCTAAGTGCATATGCAGGCTGGGTAATATAATGACAAACTCATCGCCACCAAAACGTGCAAGCGTTTCCCCTTTGCGTATTACGGAACGGAGTCGCTTTGAAACCTCTATTAACAGTACATCTCCGATGGTATGCCCTAGCGTATCATTAATGATCTTAAATCGATCTAAATCCAAAAACAACACGGCCAGCTCTTTGCTGTCTCGTTTACTTTGATGAAAAGCCAAATCTAAATGGTCATTGAATAATCTTCGATTAGCTAGGCCCGTTAGTGCGTCATGATAAGCCTGAAATTCAATATGAGCCTCTTTTCTTTTTTGCTCAGAAATATCAATAAATAATGCAACAAAATAGGGGTCTTTATAGGCCCCTTTAATAGACATAAAACTTAGCCAAACAGGTAAGGTATCGCCATTATTTTTTTGACAAGCTAACTCTCCGTGCCATTCATCTTCGGGGGAGAAAACTTCCAAATTTTCAGGTGATAATTCTTGTGGGTAAATTTTAAATAGATCCATCAAAGGTTTACCAATAACATCTATAGGAAAAAAATCGGTTAGATGACAAAACGCAGGGTTAACACTTTCAATGCAGCCTTGTTCGTTGCAAATGGTAATGGCTTCTATGGTGCTTTCAAATAAGTGATTAAGTTGCTGGTTGCGCTGCATTAAGCCTTGAGTATCAAAAGCTTGACGAATTTCGGCGCGAAATACTTCATTATTCCAAGGTTTTTCCAAAAATTTATATATGGATCCTTTATTAATAGCGTCACTGATAGACTCAAAATCAGTATAACCACTTAATATAATACGGATGGTGTCGGGGTACTTTTCTTTTACTTGGGCAAACAATTCAGAGCCCGTCATGTTGGGCATGCGCTGATCTGAAACAATGACTTTTATGGGGTTTTTTTGCAGTATCTCCAATGCTTTTTCACCGGATTCAGCCGTGAAGACTTGGTAGTTTTCTTTTCTCAGTAAGCGTAAAAGAGAGGTGGATACATTAGGTTCGTCGTCGACTAATAATAGCGAATTTTGCATGGCTCACTCAGTTAAATAATGATCCGTTTACCCAAGGTTAGTCACCAATGTCACAATTGTCACTAACAAACCCTTGATTAAGAGCGTATAGACGAAGAGGTGTTTAGCAGCTAGTTTTTATAAAGTAATTGCGCTAATAGCGGCTTATAAAAAGTGTAATCCCGTATTAAATATGACACGGAACCTATAGTGATAACTTAACTTAAACTTTTAATGAGTACTTAGATTCTATTGTTATTAGGCAGTGGACTAGGTCGTGACACTGAATGGCATGAGTTCTATGAGCTACACTGTAATAAGTCACTATTGTCACTAATGTCATATAGATGGGGCATCGATGGACACTCCAATACAGGATACCAATAAAACACGAATGTTTAGTAGCGGCGAAGTTGCACAATTTTGCGGGGTGCATTTTCGCACCGTTATTCGCTGGATCGAAAAAGGCAGCTTAAAAGCGCATAAACTACCTGGCCGGGGTAATAATAGAATTTCAGAACAAGATTTTCTAAAATTCTTAAAAGACAACGATTTACCAATACCCACTGAATTTAAAAAAAATAAAGATCGAGTACTCATTGTGGATGATGATCATGCCATGGGAGCAGCGATTGAGCGGGTATTAAAGCGAGGGGGCTTTGATACTAAAGTGGTTAATGATGGATTCAGTGCGGGTAATATGCTGGCAACCTTTGAGCCTGCAGCCATGACCTTAGACTTACACATGCCTCACATGAATGGCTTTGATGTATTGGATTTTATTAGCAGTCAAAGCTGTTACGACGACTTAAAAATTTTGGTGGTATCGGCGTTAGCGGATGAAAGACTATCGCAAGCAAAAGAGCATGGCGCTCACGATACCTTAAGTAAACCTTTTGAAAATAAAGATTTACTAATGAAGGTAAGTGACTTATTAAAAGAAGTCATATGAATAAAGAGAAGTCTGTTCACACGCCCTAGGGTTAATATTTAACCGTTAATTATTCAGTCGGGTTATCTCACGCTCTATTAACTCTATCATTTGCAACGACGTTTTAATGCGTTTGGCTTCTTGAAAAAATGGAGTGGCTTGTGGGTAACTGCGCTGGAAGTACACTAACCATTGTTTAATGCGCCCTGCTGAAAATTTAGTATTACCACAATCTATGGTCTCTTGAATCATCCATAACATGTCGTGTAAACGTGACAGCCAACTACCGGTTTGGGTGTCTTTGCCATTCGCTTGGTTTTTAATCTGCATCGCTAAGTCTGGATTAGCCACCGCCCCGCGGCCCAACATAATGTCGTTGCATTCACTCATCTGCCGACATTTTTCATAATCGTCTAAATCCCAGATCTCACCATTGGCGGTAATAGGGATACGTACTTGCTCTTTAACTTTTGCGATCCAATGCCAATGGGCAGGCGGTTTATAACCTTCTACTTTTGTGCGCGCATGAATGCACAAAGAATCAATGCCTGCGGACTCCATGGCCAAAGCATTGTCGATTGCCTGTGATTTGTCTTCATACCCCAAACGCATTTTTGCGGTTAACGGAACATGGGCAGGAATGGCTGCGCGCATGGCCACTAAAATGCCATAAATTTCTTCAGGGTCTTGCAGTAATACACTGCCACCACGATTTTGATTCACCGTTTTTGACGGGCAGCCAAAATTAACATCAATGACGGGCGCACCTAATAAAGCACCACGGCGGGCGTTTTGCGCCATAAGCTCAGGGTCGCTGCCTAAAAGCTGTAAATGCACAGGGGTGCCTGAAGGGGTTTTCCAGTTATTGCCCGATTCTGGGCATATTCGGTGAAATACGCGATTGGGCAGTAGTTGATCGCTGATGCGTAAAAATTCAGTCACGCAATGATCAAAGGCGCCGTCTCGGGTAAGAAAGGCGCGCATATGTTCATCTATTAAGCCCTCCATGGGGGCTAAAGCCAGTTTCACTAAGACCACCTACTGCTATTGGGGGATAAAAAGTCGACGCATACTAACAGAAAGAGCACGGCAATTACTTGTCAAAATATGTGCCCGAAAAAGGTGCTTAAAGTTGCCTATAAGGCGGATTTCCAGTAAATTGTCGCGATAAATTCGTCTATGCTGCACACGGTATAGACAAATTACGTTTTTGGTTAACTATTGAATGATAGTTGATCAAATCCTGCAGATAAAAGGGACAAATTAATAGATCTCTTGGCAGGACCGTTCAGTTTTAAAAGGAGAGGATACTATGTCCCCTATTGTAGCTGACGGCCTAGGCTTATCGGCATTTGGTATGAGTACAGTATTTATATTTTTAGTAATACTGATTTTTGCCACGACGATAATGTCAAAATTGGTCACTAAGTTCTTACCTGAAGCGCCTGCCGCTCCAGCAAAAGCAGCTGTAGTGCCATCACAGGGCGTCGACCCACAGTTATTAAAAGTACTAGCTGCGGCCGTGAAAGAGCACCGTTCTCGCCAAAAGTGAGAATAGTGGCTTATTAACCGTACAACGATAATTATTATAAAGGCCATTACAAATGACCGCGACTAAAAAATTAGGCATTACCGAGGTCGTATTACGCGACGCTCATCAATCATTATTTGCAACTCGCATGCGTATCGACGATATGTTGCCAATTGCTGAAAAACTAGACCAAATTGGTTACTGGTCTTTAGAGTCTTGGGGTGGTGCTACCTTTGATTCATGCATTCGCTTCTTGGGCGAAGATCCATGGGATCGTATTCGCGAATTCAAGAAAGCCATGCCAAACACCCCTCATCAGATGTTACTACGTGGCCAAAATTTATTGGGTTACCGTCACTATGCTGATGACGTGGTAGAAAAATTTGTAGAACGCGCTGCCTTTAACGGCATCGATGTTTTCCGAGTGTTTGACGCCATGAACGATCCGCGCAACCTTGAAACAGCCGTTAAAGCGGTTAAGAAACAAGGTAAGCACGCACAGGGTACTCTTTCTTACACTACTTCCCCTGTACATAACATGGATGCTTGGTTGTCTCTTGCCAAGCAAATAGAAGACTTAGGTGTTGATTCCATCGCTATTAAAGATATGGCCGGTATCATCAACCCATACGAAGTTTACGAATTAGTAAGTCGTTTGAAGAAAGAAACCGACTTAGAGGTTCAATTACACTGCCACGCAACTGCCGGCATGTCAGACATGGCGATCTTGAAAGCTATCGAAGCTGGTGTTGACCGCGTTGACTCGGCTATCTCATCTATGTCGGGTACTTACGGTCACTCAGCTACAGAAACTGTGGTTGCAGCGACTAAAGGCACCGAGCGTGATACCGGTCTAGACCTTCTTAAGCTTGAAGAGATTTCAGCTTACTTCCGTGACGTTCGTAAGAAGTACGCCAAGTTTGAAGGGGCCCTACGCGGTACCGATTCTCGTATCCTAGTAGCGCAAGTACCGGGCGGCATGTTAACCAACATGGAAAACCAATTACGCGAGCAAGGCGCTTCTGACAAATTTGATGAAGTACTAGCTGAGATCCCTCGTGTGCGTGAAGACCTAGGTCACATTCCATTGGTAACACCAACGTCACAAATCGTAGGTACTCAAGCGGTACTTAACGTATTAACGGGCGAGCGTTACAAGTCTATCTCTAAAGAAACTCAGGGCATTCTTAAAGGTGAATACGGCGCAGCGCCGGCGCCTTTCAATAAAGAATTGCAGGCTCGTGTACTAGACGGCAAAGAAGTGATCACTTGTCGTCCAGCCGATTTGCTTGAAAATGAAATGGACAAAATTATTGCCGATGTTGATGCTTTGGCCGCTGACAAGGGCATTACCCTAGCAGCAGACAAAATTGACGACGCATTAACGTATGCCTTGTTCCCACAGGTAGCTCCTAAGTTCCTTGAGAATCGTGGCAACCCAGACGCATTTGAAGCCGCACCTAAGGGTGATGCGGAAGATACCTTCACAGTAAATGTAGACGGCAACGAATACGTAGTGAAAGTTGACGACGGCGGTGACGTAACTGACTTAGCCCCAATCAACGGTGCAGCGCTTAGCTTTGGCGGTGCAGCCGCTCCTGTTGCCGGTGCAGCACCTGCTGCGGTAGGCGGTGGTGAACCTCTTGATGCTCCTCTTGCCGGTAACATCTGGAAAGTTGAAGTAGCGGTAGGCCAACAAGTTGCGGAAGGTGATGTTGTGATTATCCTTGAAGCCATGAAGATGGAAACTGAAATTCGCGCAGCTAAGGCCGGTGTTATCGGTAGCATCAGCGTGAATGCCGGTGACTCTGTGACTGTTGGCCAAACTCTGCTGACCATCGCGTAAGGGGCTGACTGTGGATAAACTTATACAATTATTGATGGACTCTGGTATTTACCAGATGGAAGCGGGCCAGGCACTGATGATTATCATCGG
>MAAB01033056.1_pt1 | contig 11195 bp, 9 predicted proteins | sample 1115991 | NCBI WGS metagenome assembly MAAB01 (sample SAMN04961124, study PRJNA320927) | seawater metagenome | isolation source: sample BD02T18 sea water enriched with oil for 18 days | place: USA:Gulf of Mexico | collected 2013-07-27
GAAAATCGAAATGATTTAGTGATTTTTGAACTGGCTGAAGGCAGTCGAGTGAGTGGTGTTTTTACATTAAATGCCTTTTGTGCAGCGCCTGTGCAAGTTTGTAAAAAACATTTAGCTGAAGCCGACCCTCGCTATTTAGTGATAAATACGGGCAATGCTAATGCGGGTACTGGCCCTCAAGGAATGACGGATGCGTTATCGACTTGTGAAAAGCTCGCAGAATTAACTGGGGTTGCCGCAAATCAAATATTACCTTTTTCTACAGGGGTGATTGGTGAGCCGTTACCGATGGGACTATTGTTAACAGGCTTGTCCCCAGCATTGGGTAATTTGTCTGACAATGTCTGGCCAACCGCCGCTGAAGGTATTATGACGACGGATACCTTGCCTAAGGGTTATAGTCAGCAAGTTGAAATTCCTAATTCTGAGTCTGGATCTAGTGAAATAATCAGCATTTCTGGTATTTCTAAGGGTGCGGGCATGATCATGCCGAATATGGCAACGATGCTGGCTTACTTAACAACCGATGCAGTAATTGCTAAGCCATTATTAGATGTTATGTGCAAAGAACTGGCTGATAAATCTTTTAACCGTGTGACTGTGGATGGCGATACATCAACCAACGACTCTTGCATGCTAATTGCTACCGCTCAGGCTGATATGGCTGAAATTAGCAGTAAAGATGACTCTCGTTATGTTGCCGTTTTTGATGCCTTGCTAGAAGCCTTTATGGTGCTGTCTCATGCTATTGTGCGTGATGGCGAAGGGGCGACGAAATTTGTCACCATAGAAGTAAAGCAAGCGTTGACTGTTCAAGAGGCTTTAGACGTCGCTTATACTGTAGCGCACTCTCCCTTAGTTAAAACGGCGCTATTCGCTTGTGATGCTAACTGGGGGCGTATTCTAGCCGCAGTGGGTCGTGCGGGTGTGCAGAATATGATTCTAGAAGATATTGATATTTATCTGGATGATGTGTGCATCGTGAAAAATGGTGGCCGTGCTGCGAGTTATACCGAAGAAGCGGGTGCTGCTATTTTTGCTCAGGCAGAAATTACCATCAGCATTCGTTTGGGGCGCGGAGATATCGTTGAGAAAGTTTGGACAACGGATCTTTCCCACGACTATGTTAGCATCAACGCTGATTATCGTTCTTAAGCTGTATTGGATTAAGTTGAAGCATAAAATATGAAAAAACTTATTCATGTCGCAGTCGGTGTCATTTTTGATTGCTCTCCAGCTGAAACCGGAAAAATCTTAATTGCCAAACGTGCTGATACTCAGCATCAAGGTGGTTTGTGGGAATTTCCTGGCGGCAAGGTTGAGGAAGGCGAGAGTGTTAAGATTGCTCTAAAGCGAGAGTTAGAAGAAGAGTTGGGCCTACAGTCAAAGATAGAAGACATGCAGCCTTTAATTACTATTCCCTTTCACTATTCGGATAAGTCTGTATTGCTCGATGTCTGGAAAGTCTACGGTGCTAAGCTGGAGTTGAATCAGCAAGCAACAGGAATAGAAGGGCAGCCGTTAGCATGGGTTGAAGAATCTGCATTGGCGGATTATGAATTTCCCACGGCTAATAAAGCTATAATAGGCGCTTTGTCTTTACCGACTAAAATAGCGATTACTGAAGATAATTCTGATCCTGATATTATTCTGGCCCAAGCCGCACAAGCGCTAAAAAATTATTCGAACATTTGGATTCAGTTGCGTGCGCCAAGTTTAAACCAAATGCAATATACTCAGCTGGCAATGAAACTGTATGGCATCTGTCATGAGGGGGGCAGTAAATTAATTTGGAATTGCCCTCTTGATTGGTATCAAATAGCTTTTGCTGATGGCCTGCATTTATCAGGCTTAAATTACGCGGAAGCTTCTTCTATTAAGTCCTCGACACATATTAATATCGAAAATAATAAGCGCCCTATACCGTTGACTCAGTGGTTAAGTATGGCTTGCCATAACTTAGATGAGCTCGAAGTTGCCCAAGAATTAGCAGATTATATATTGGTATCACCGGTTAAAGAAACTAAAACTCATCCACAAGCGAATGCGTTAACATGGTCGGGTTTTAAAGTCATAAGCGAAAAATCTCGTATTCCTTGTTATGCCCTCGGTGGGCTAGAAATTGTGGATATCTGTGTATCTCAAGCCCATGGTGGACAAGGTATTGCAGGGATTAGTTGTTTCAATGAAACTGCTGCTAGTAAAGATATAACGAAAAATACCAAAGAAAGCACAGAAGAAAAAAATATAGAGAATGTTGAAGATAGTATTGAAGTGAGTAATGAGGAGAAAAGCTATGAAGGTTAAATGCCCAACCTGTAATAAAGACGTTGTTTGGTCTGCAGAAGCGAAAGATCGTCCATTTTGCAGTGAACGCTGTAAATTAATTGATCTAGGTGCTTGGGCCGATGGTAGTCATGCTATTCCGGGAAAAAGCGTTGAAGAAGAGATGATGTCTCAACAGTGGGAAATAGAGCAGCAAGGTTCTGAACTGCATTAACGATTACTTGTTTGTGCCTTTATTTATATCAGAGTAAGTAGCTCTTGGTGTAAAGACTCGATACGAGTATCCAGTGTTTCTAGCGGCTCGCTATTATCAATTACCCAGTCTGCATGCTTTAGCCGCTTCTCGCGTGGCAGCTGTGCAGCAATAATTCGTTTTACCTGTTCGCTATCATTATTATCTCGCGTGCAAGTGCGCTCTATTTGCAGCGCTTCTGGTACGTCGATAATAATAACTTTCTCGACGAGTTTTATTTGTCCACTCTCAATTAATAGCGGTGAAACTAACAAGGTATAAACCGAATTAGAATTGTCTAGGTCACGAATGATTTCAGCGCGAATTCTAGGATGAGTGAATTCTTCTAATTTTTTACGTTTATCAGTATCGGCAAAAACTTGCTGTCGCAGCCAAGCGCGATTTATCGTCTGATCTTCCAGTAGCACTTCATTACCAAAGAATTCTTTAATGTCCTGCCAAGCGGGTTTGTTAGGCTCAACAATCGTACGCGCAGCAATATCAGCATCGACAATATAAATACCTAGCGCTTTAAAGCGATCACTGACAGCAGTCTTGCCGCTGCCAATGCCACCGCTAAGGCCAATAATTAATTTAGACAACGGGAAGGTACCATTCCATTATTTCATTTCCCCACATAGCGGCAATCCAGCCAGCCGCTGCTAGATAAGGGCCAAAAGGAATAGGGATATTTTTATCACGACCCATTATCATAATGCCAGCGATACCAACCACAGCACCCACTATAGATGAAAGTAAGATAATCATCGGTAAGAACTGCCAGCCAAACCAAGCACCTAATGCAGCAAGTAGTTTGAAATCACCAAAGCCCATGCCATCTTTGCCCGTTGCTAGTTTAAATAGCCAGTACACAGACCATAACGACAAATAACCTGCCATTGCACCTATCACCGCACTTTGTAAATCGACAAAGGTATTATCGATATTCAATAGCAAGCCTAGCCACATCAAAGAGAGTGTCATGGTATCAGGCAAGATTTGATGGTCGATATCGATCATGCTCATCGCGACTAAATACCAGGTAAAAACCAACATGGCTGCTAATTGAATCGACCAAGGGAATTTAATCAGTAGTGCTAAGCTTAGTAGTCCAGTGGCTAATTCAACTAAAGGATAGCGAATAGAAATCTTAGTTTCTTGACCTTTTTCAGCACAGCCAGAGCATTTACCTTTTAAGGCTAGATAACTAATAATAGGAATGTTTTGCCAAGCTTTTACTGGGCTATGGCAACGCGGACAATGCGAGGCAGGCTTAGAAAGTGTATAGGTTGATTCTAAATCTTTTAATGCGCTGTGCTCAAGTAAGTGCTCAGGCATATTTTCTGTTAGATCTTTACTATCAATCAACCAGCTACGGAAAAGCATAATCGGGTAACGCAAAATCACCACATTAAGAAAGCTACCGATTAGTAGCGATAGAATAAGGATAAAGATGGGTAGAGCATAAGGCTGATGTTGAAAGTAATATGCAACATCAGCGAAAGAAGCTAGTTGCACACTGCTAAGGGAAAAGATCATTAAATCGCTTTACCCATTTCGAAGATCGGTAGATACATCGCTACAATCATGCCACCAATAACCACACCTAAGAAAGACATCACTAATGGTTCCATTAATGCGGTTAAATTATCTACGGCGTTATCAACTTCATCTTCGTAGTAATCAGCGGCTTTCGATAGCATTGCGTCTAATGCACCAGACTCTTCACCGATGCTTGTCATTTGCACTACCATGTTAGGAAATACTCCAGTTGCTTTCATGGCCGCATGCATCTGTTGCCCCTGTGATACTTCATCTCTCACGTTCCATACTGCTTTTCGATAAACTGAATTACCTACTGCACCTGCTACTGAATCCAATGCTTCAACTAGTGGTACGCCTGCTGCAAAGGTCGTTGATAATACTCGTGCAAAACGAGCAATAGCGGCCTTCATTAATAGGTCTCCCATAACGGGAGCTTTTAATAGACCTGCTTCAAATTTATCTTTAAAAGCTGGCGATCGTGCAAGTGCTTGCTTCAGTCCAACAACAATCCCGACCACAATACCAAGCATGTAGTACCAATAAGCTTGGGTCCACTCAGAAATAGCTACAACCATCTGGGTTGGTGCAGGTAGTTCAGAGCCAAAGCTTTTGAACATGGACTCGAATGTTGGAACTACTTTAACTAGTAGAATAACAGTTACAATAGAAGCAATTGCTAATGTTACTGCAGGATACATCATCGCTTTTTTAATTTTCTTTTTTAGTGCCTCTGTTTTTTCTTTATAAACAGCGACTTTATCCAGCATCGTCTCTAATGCCCCCGACTGCTCGCCGGACTCAATGAGGTTGCAAAATAGTTCATCAAAATGTTTAGGGTGTTTTTTTAACGCAGACGCAAAGTCATTGCCGGCCGATACGTCATCACGCACTTGAGCGATTAGCTCTTTCAGTGCTGGGTTATCAACACCTTCACCTACAATGTCGAAAGATTGAACTAGTGGCACACCTGCTTTCATCATAGTCGCCATTTGACGGGTAAAGAAAGTTATATCTAAAGGGGTTACTTTTCCTCCACCGCCAAAGCTGAATAAAGAAGTCGCTTTCTTCTTTACCTTACCTGGCTGTACGCCTTGTTTGCGTAATTGCGCTTTAACAGTCGCAAGATTTGGGCCAGAGGTTTCGCCTTTGACTTTTTGGCCTTTGCGGTTGGTGCCCTCCCATTCAAACTGTAGTTGCTTTTGGGCTTTTTTTTGCTTTAAATCTTTGGCCATTTTAAAATTCCGATTTCTATTCTGTAAAGTCGCTATGCGTATTAATCTGCTGTGACTCGATTGGCTTCTTCAAGGCTGGTTACACCTTGGGCGACTTTTTCTAATGCTGATGCGCGTAAGTTATTAAACCCTTCTTCTTTTGCAACTGCAGCTATTTCCATAGAATTGCCATCATCCATAATGATCTTGGATAATGCTGGTGTAATTTTCATCACTTCATAAATACCAACTCGTCCCTTGTAACCTTTATTGCAGGAATCACAGCCCTTAGGTTGAAAGAACTCACCATTAGAGATAAGTTCTTCAGATAGACCAGCATCCAATAATACTTGTTTCGGAATGTCGGCAGGTACCTTGCAGGCACTGCATAATCGACGGCCTAAGCGTTGAGCAATAATTAAACTCACTGATGTTGCAATATTAAAAGAGGGGACGCCCATGTTAGCAAGACGGGTTAGGGTTTCTGGCGCACTATTGGTGTGTAGAGTTGATAATACTAAGTGCCCTGTTTGTGCGGCTTTAATCGCAATAGAGGCGGTATCTAAATCTCGGATCTCACCGACCATTACGATATCAGGATCTTGGCGTAAGAAAGAACGTAAGGCTTCACCAAAATCTAAACCAACCTTGTGATTCACGTTTACCTGATTGATGCCTTCAAGGTTAATTTCAACTGGGTCTTCGGCTGTGGAAATATTAGTCTCTTCGGTATTTAGAATATTCAAGCCGGTATAAAGAGATACTGTTTTACCTGAACCTGTTGGTCCTGTAACTAGAATCATCCCTTGAGGCTGTGCTAACGCTTCCATATACAGCGCTTTTTGTTTGGGTTCATAACCCAAGGCATCAATACCCATCTTGGCACTAGAAGGATCAAGAATACGTAAAACGAGTTTCTCACCCCAAAGGGTTGGCAAGCTGTTTACTCGAAAATCAATCGCTTTATTTTTGGAAATTTTCATCTTGATGCGGCCATCTTGCGGCAGGCGACGTTCAGAAATATCCATTTGTGACATAACTTTCAGTCGTGCTGCAATCTTGCCTGAAAGGTTAACAGGAGGGCTAGAGACCTCATGTAATATACCGTCGGTGCGGTAACGAACACGGTAGCGTTTTTCATAGGGTTCAAAATGAATATCAGAAGAGCCGCCTTTGATGGCATCAAGCAGCATCTTATTAACAAAGCGAACGATTGGGGCGTCATCTCCAGTACCTGGCTCTTCATTTTTATGCGCATCTTCAGGGTTTTCAATATCAACATCGAGATCTTCATCATCAAAGTCATCAAATGCGTTGTCTTCTGCAGAAACAAACTTCTCTACCATAGCGGCGAGCTTGTCTTCTTCGACAACAATGGGCTCCACATTCATGCCAGTATTGAACTTGATCTCATCAATAGCGGTTATATTTGAAGGGTCGCTTTGGGCAACAAAAAGTCGATTTCCGCGTTTAAAAAGCGGTAAAACTTTATGTTTCTCAATTAGATCATTGCTGACGATATCTTTGGCAAGTAATTCTGCATCAAAAGCGGCTAAATCTAATAAGGGTAAGCCAAATTCAGTGGAGGCTAATATCGCAACTTGCAAAGAGTCAACGAAGCCTTTTTGTACCGCTACGGTTATAAATGAGACTTTTTCACTTTTAGCTATTTCAAGGGCTTGTTGAGCTTTGTCAGCATCAATTAAACCAGCTTGATTCAAAGAACGGGCTAAACCATTTAGATTCATACAATAAGTGCTTTTCTTGTTATTACGCTAGTTTAAGTGTACTGCAAATATCGAACAATGGGAAAGGCGGAGCAGGGAAAGCATAGTTAAAACTGGGTTAAAGCAGGGAATTGATTGAGATAGTGTGAACTGAGTAGGACTAGGTTGGATAAATCTATTGAGTAGGCATAAAAAAGGCCCCGAAGGGCCTTTTTAAAAGCTAACTCAGATTAGATCTGGTTGTTAACGTTTTCGTGTAGCCATTTACAAGCAAGAACTTGCATATCAGCACTTACGCCAGGGGCGCCAACTAGAGTTGTAGTTACCATCCAGTCAACACCACGGTTAGATATAACAGGAGTGAATACAAAAGTTGCACCGCTAACTGAAGCGTCAATATTATTCGTACCATCTAATACGATCGTAATTGCACCACCAGCAATCGCTGCAGGTTGCTGTGCCGCAGGTAAGACCCATGCACCATCAGTACATGTGCCAGTACCACCAGCAGAAGCCGTTGATGCAAAAGATAAAACGCCTTCAGGGATAACTGGTGCGTCGTTCATACCCCAAACAGTTTGGTAGCAAGCTTGTGTTGCAGGAACTGAAACAGCAAGAGCAGCAGGGCAGATGCCACCAGCAACAAATGTACCGCCAGCGCCTCTGCGAGATGCTGTTACTTCGATTCCGCGCTGTAAACCAGAAAGAGAGGAAAATACGGTAGCAAGCTTAGTCGTTACAATGTATTCACGGTACGCAGGTAGCGCAACAGAAGCCAGAATACCGATGATCGCGATTACGATCATTAGTTCGATTAGGGTAAAACCTTTTTGTTGTGTTTTCATGGACTGCTCCAAAGCTTTAAGGATTGAACTATCTAAATTGATAGTTCTTATTGTTAGTATTTTACAACCTGCAGAGATCATGCCAATTCGCAAGAATAACTAAAATCTCTTTGGAAAGTGCTTGAAAGCATACAGTGTGTAGTTTTTAGCGTCTAGAGCTTAGTTAGTTGTTTTATTTTGATTGATAAAAGTGTGAACCAACTGACAAAAATTGTCAGTTGTTGTTATTTTTTTGCATACTCAAGGATTAAACCATCTTGTTTATTAATGATGATAAATCGAGTATTAGACGTTAATGGATCGAGTCTTACTAATATTTGTTCTTCATTGTTAGGGTTGGTGTCGATATACGGGCTAACTAATGAGGTTACGGTTAATGCATAGTCAGAATAAGGTTTAAATTGCTCTACGTTTAATTCACTGGATGGTTGTTCGTCGTTAAATAAGTAATAAAGTTGATTCGAGTTATTATTTTCAATTTTATCTTCTAGAGCATCTGAAAGAGTAGAGTTTGCAAAGATCGTTATAAAACTGGAATTGATGAACGCTAATGCAATGGGTCGTGTTTGATGAATCGTCCATGTACCATAAATCAACGCGGCAGTTTGAATTAAAGCAATTACAGATAGGTCAAATTTCAAGCTGCTTTTATTGTGGTTAAAAACAATCAGTGTTAGCAGTGGGCCCAAAATCAAGTCGATACCCACTATCATGGCAATGGCCTTCCAGCCGTTACCGGTATCAAACAATATCCCTGGATACCAATGCTGGGTAATGAAGAATAATAGAATAAAAAATATCACTAGGCTGATGGCCATGTGCACTGCAAAAGCTTGGTAACGGTTATATTCTGTGAGCTCTTTTTTCAAAAACATATCTTATTTAATCTCTATCTTTTTGTTTTTTAAATCAGTTGGGTGGTTAAACCAAACGCATGGATAAATCGACAGCAGTACAATCTTTGGTTAACGCCCCAATGGAAATATAATCAACCCCTGTTTCTGCATAAAAACGAAGGGTCTTGGTGGTAATGCCACCAGAAGCTTCTAGTTTTGCACTTGCACCATCTTGAGAATTTTTAAAGGTTTTATTCAGTGCAACGGCTTCAACCATTAATGCAGGGCTGAAGTTATCGAGCATTATTATGTCAGCACCCGCTTTTAATGCGGTAGTCAGCTCGCCGAGAGATTCAACTTCGACTTCTACTTTCTTGCCTGGTGCTATCTGGTGGGCTTTCTCTACTGCTTTTTCGATACTGCCACAGGCATGTATGTGGTTTTCTTTTATTAAGAAAGCATCATATAAACCGATTCTGTGGTTATAGCAACCGCCAACGCTAACTGCGTATTTTTGGCCAACTCGTAAACCTGGAAGGGTCTTGCGAGTATCGAGTAATTTAACTCCCGTGCCCGCGACCATTTGTGCGTAGTGGCTGCACAAAGTAGCAGTGCCAGATAAACTTTGTAAGAAATTAAGTGCAGCGCGTTCGCCCGTTAATAATGAGCGAGCAGAGCCCGTAAGTTCGAATAAAACTTGGTTTGGGCGTACCCATTGGCCATCGCTTACTTTCCAGTTTACTGAAACACTTGGGTCTAGTTGTTTAAATACTTCGTTTACCCAAGCGGATCCTGCGATGATTGCACGATCACGGCTGATAATGCGAGCAGTGGCTTGGTTTTCAGCAGGGATCAATTGAGCGGTAATATCGCCGCTGCTATTTAAACTTCCTGAAGAATCTGTACCTATATCTTCTAATAGCGCCTGTTTAACGGTATTGCGGATGTCTTCTTTAAAAGGTGTTAAATCAAGCGGCATGTGTCTGTCTCATAAATCTATAATTAGGTTTACACCGCTAGAAATTCATACGCTGTATTCATTCATCCATTGCGTATTTATTTCTAGCTGAAAAATTGTTTATTCTATAGTCATTATTTTGGCTAATATTTAAAACTAGCGCTTCTATGAGCTTTCTTTCTCTGAGCGCTCTTCAGCTCTAGCTGCTTTCGTCAGCTTGAATACTACTGGGCTAAGCAATAACAAGGCCACAAGGTTAGGTATCGCCATCAAAGCATTCAAGGTATCGGCGATTAACCAAGCTAAATCTAGCTGGAAAGTCGCGCCTACTGGAATGGCTAGCACCCAAACAATGCGGAATATCATAATCGATTTTACACCGAACAGGTATTCAGCGCACTTTTCACCGTAAAAAGACCAGCCTAATAAAGTGGTAAAGGCAAAAATGATCAGGCCGAAGGTGACGATCATCTCTCCAATATTAAAGCCGCCAATAGAAGGTAATCCTTGGCTGAATGCGGTAGAGGTTAATGTTGCACCGGTTAATGCTTTGCTTGTTTCAGGGTCTATTACCTGCCACGCGCCCGATGCAACGATCACTAAACCTGTAATGGTACAAATTACTAACGTGTCGATGAACGTGCCTAGCATGGCGATGGTGCCTTGCTGAACGGGGTTATTGGTTTGCGCAGCTGCGTGAGCAATCGGCGCACTACCAAGACCCGCTTCGTTAGAGAAAACACCACGAGCGATACCAAAGCGCATTGCTGCCCAAACCGTTGCACCTGCGAAACCGCCAACAGCAGAAATCGGGGTGAAGGCATAAGTTATAATGGTGCTGATTGCATCGGGTATGCGGTCAAAATAGACCACTAGAAGAATAAGCCCGCCAATAATGTAGGCGATGGCCATAAAGGGCACGAGTTTCCCTGCCACAGAAGCAATACGTTTGATGCCACCTAATAATACCAGTGCGGCTAAAATCGCCATGATTATACCGGTGGTTATCTCTGGCACTTTGAAGGTATTGTGCATTACATCGGCGACTGAGTTAGCTTGTACGCCGTTACCAATACCAAAACCTGCGATCATGCCAAAGAATGCAAAAGCGGTTGCCATCCATTTCCAGTTACTGCCTAAGCCATTTTTGATGTAGTACATAGGGCCGCCAACAAAGTTGCCGTTTTCATCTTTTTCACGATAGTGTACTGCCAGCACGGCTTCAGCGTATTTTGTTGCCATACCGATTAAAGCAATAATCCACATCCAAAATAATGCACCAGGGCCACCCATAGCGATGGCCGTAGCAACACCTGCGATGTTACCTGTACCAATGGTGGCTGAAAGCGAGGTCATTAGGGCGTTAAAACCAGAAATATCCCCTTCGCCTTTGGCATCACGACCTGCCCATAAAAGAGCGAAGCCTTTTTTTATATTTAATAGCGGATAGGCTTTTAAGCCTAAAGTAAGGAATAAGCCTGTGATCGCAATCAGCAATAACATGGGGGCACCCCAAGCCCAGCCATTGACGGTATTGATAATCTCGACCATGAAG
>MAAB01034879.1_pt1 | contig 11190 bp, 11 predicted proteins | sample 1115991 | NCBI WGS metagenome assembly MAAB01 (sample SAMN04961124, study PRJNA320927) | seawater metagenome | isolation source: sample BD02T18 sea water enriched with oil for 18 days | place: USA:Gulf of Mexico | collected 2013-07-27
AATGTCAGTAAAGTCTGCCGCTAATGCATCGTGAATAAGGCAGTAGGGGCGCAGCTGATGACTCTGAATATAATCCTTGGCGGCCTGAGGAGCGCTGAATAATTCGCTGGGCTCGATGGCGATATTGAACTTGGCAAGCAGCTCAATTATTTGTTGCTGACTTTTGGAGGCGGTATTGGTGACAAACCTTAGCGTCATACCTGATTGTCTTGCTCGTTGTATGGTTTCATCTGCCCTTGAAATCATTTGCTGGCCCTCGTATAGAACACCGCTAAGATCAAAAAATAAGGCTTGGTAAGGTAAGTTCATTAGCTACTCCTGATGATATGAGTATAGGCATTAAATCTTGGTTATAGCATTAACTTCTGTTGCTTTTATGTTCAGTGCAAAACGGTATTAAGAGTGCCTCATGCCTTGCCATCCTTTTTCTATAATGAAGGTATTCGTTCACTCATTGCAGAGGGTAAAGTTATGATGCTTGCTCAGTGGAACATTGATGCCAAGTTCGGCCATAAGAGTCATGTTATCGAGTCACTTAAAAAATGGCAGCAAGAGATTGGCTGTCAGATAGGTTGGACTAATGACAAGGTGCGGATGATTACAGGCTCTATCGGAGTACCTGAATCCAGAATTTGTAACGAGGTGGTGTTTGAAAATATGGCTGAGTTGGATGCCTCTTGGAAAAAGCTAGGAGATATTCCTGCTCATGCTCAATGGAGTAAAGAGTTAGAGCCTTTTGTTGTATCGGGGAGTATGTATTGGCAAATCTATCGAATATTATGAATTCGAATGGGCTATTTACAATATTATTTAGTCGGTAAATAGCCTGTCGCATAACTATTTTTTGGTTATTTTTTTATAGCTAGCTTTTAACTTCTCAGTGCATGCTTTCTTAGCTTCACTTTCAGACATCGTTTTTTTATAGTCAGCTAGGCAAGTTGTATATAACGGCTGTGCTTCTTTTAATAAATCTTTATTTAGTAGATCTTTTGAAATATTTTTATTTGCACAGGCTGTGGTAGCAAGTATAAGGATAAGAGTGGTCAGTATTTTTAGCATGATGCTTCCGTCGAATTACGTTAGTTATAATTCGGCATCTTAAGTCTAATTGTTAGATGAAGATAGGCCGTAAATATGGATACAGCCTATTTTTTATAGAGTTTTACATTTGCCAGAGAAGATACTAATTCTGGGTGTCGATGAAATATTTTTAGTCCGTTCTTTTCTTGTTATTGTTTCGCAACAATACATAAAAAGCCCCTGCGCCACCATCTTTTGGCTGAGCCGTATGGTAAGCCAGCACATCGGCTAACTGTGGTAACCAGTGAATAAGATAGCTTTTCAGTAGGGCGGGATCTTCAATATTTCGATCACCTTTTCCAGGTAGAATAAGCACCGTGCGCAAATCGTATTTAACGCAGTCATTGATGAAGCTATATACCAGTTCTCGGGCTTTATCGATGGTCATGCGGTGAAGGTCTAAGCGGGCATCAATTGGGTTCTTGCCTTGGCGAAGTCTACGGAAAACATTATCTTGAATGCCATGACACTTATAGCCTAGTTCATCGTGGGGCTGAACCCGCGCAACTTCATAATGCTGTAGATGATTAGGGTCACTGCTGATTTGCTCTTGAGTCGCCGCTTGTTGACGGAGCTTATGCATTTCTGTGGCTTTATGCGGTTGGGCTAAGTCAGCCTTTGGGGTGTGCTGAATTTTTTTCACTCCCTGCATTTCCTGCAGGAAGAAGTCATCATCGTCTGTCATAACGGGTCTATTTTGCGATGGTTTATTAGATATCAGTATACCATCTTGTGGATCGTCCCGATAAACATGACATTTCTTTACTTTTTAGTGACGTAACTTTGTCAACGAAAGTCTATATTAGGGGTCTATCCATATAGAACAACTAAATAACAATAAGAAGTTGGATGATGAAAAACATAATAATTACTTTGATGTTGGCGATTGGTATCACATCCGTCGTTATGGCGACTCAAGGTCAGCATGGCCAAATCGTTGATTGGGAACAGTTAAACTTAAGTGAAAACCAACAAGAATTGGTTGAAACAATTCGAGATGACTATAACGATCAATTTCAAAGTATCAGGAAGTACCCTTTAGCTAAAACTGAAAAGCAGCTGCAATATCGAGCATTACGCCAGGATATGTGGGTTAAGTTACAAACGGTTTTAACTGAAGATCAGCAATTCAAAGCCAGCAGCCTACTCATTGAAAAAATGGAAAAGCGAGTACATCAGCGGTTGGATCGTTTAACCAGTAAGTTATCGCTAACCTCTAAGCAAAACGCTGGTTTACAGCAGATGCTTGTAGACAACTTAATACCGATAAAAGACCAATTGATGGAATGGGATTTTCCTGATTCAGATGATCGTCAGCAATTATTTGATCAGTTGGATCAAATGATGCCAGCGTTGCTGTCTAGTGACCAGCTTGCTCAGTGGCAGTTAATTAAGCAGAAGCGTATTCAAACCCTAGCTTAATCAAAATGGCATAGCGTAAGCCCTTTCCTAACACCACAAGTAATACGAATAAGCTAAAGCGAGTTCTCGCTAGTCCTGCGATTAAAGTTATCGGATCGCCAATAATCGGTAGCCAAGCAAATAGCAAACTCCAGACACCGAAGTGATTATAAATATTCTGAGCTTTCTTCCATGAGCGCACGTTTTGATATTTGCTTTCGATATAATTACTGGAGAAATAACCTAGGGCATAATTAATACAACTGCCTAAACTATTGCCAAGAGTGGCGACCAGCCATAATGCTGCAGCATTATGGCCTTGATGTAATAAAGCCAATAATACGACTTCTGATCCCATAGGGAAAAGTGTCGATGCGATTAGGGCGCTAAAAAAAAGACTGATCAACTCCATAATGAAAGGGATTCTTTAGTCAAATGCTAAAACCCATAAACGAGGGTTACACCCACGAGAGAGTCAGTATTTTTAGTGCCTTCAGGTACATCATCGGTATGTTTAATTTGGTAATTTATTTTCATCGCTAAAGTCCCGATGAGAGTGCTTTGTAAACCCATATCTGATTTATAGATAACATTAGAATCACCACCTTCAATAGTAATCACTTCGGTGAATTTAGCACCATCGCCAATTTTAACTTCGAGGTTTAAGCTGAAACGGCCCACAGCTTCTTCTTCTATTTTCTCTCCTTGGTCATTGCGTATTTCTAAAGCATTGCGTCGGTAACCAGGACCTACTTCTAAATCGAGCTTACCCTGTTCATCATTCCAAGCGCGATAACCATAACCTAGCGAGAGTGTGCCTTGATATTGATAGCCACTGAAGCGATCGTCTTCGTAAGATAATAGTGAAGTAAAGTAGTCGAATTCACCCAGTGAATAATCGACTTTGAACTCAGATAGGTATTTTTCTTTAGAAGGGTCGCCACTCTCTTCACTGGTGAGAGCTTCAAACTTAAAGGCCGTTTTTAATGGCTGTAAGTCGCGAGTGATATTGAACTTGCCGTTAAAACTCTGAGTATCACTATTACCGCTGGTTTGAATAAAGCCGAGTTCTGCATTACCAGACCAGGTGGCGAGTGCCGCTGTTGAGGGCTCTATGCTACTGGCAACGGGAGTCTCATCTGCCTGAGATATATTCGGTAATAAGAATAAACTACTGATCAAGCTAGTGATGAAATTAGTCGATAATAATGTTTTGTTCATTGCGATTTCCGTAGGCGAAAACGAACTGGAGAATATTTTTTAGATTAATAGCTTATTACTGTATGTACAAGGTCAATAGTTTGCATTTTACCGTATTTAACTCATATAAATGGAACAATGAGTTCGAACAGTTTATTTTTTGTTCTGTTATTATCAGCTGATAATGAACAATATAGTTAATAGCTTGGTGGTCAACCTGTGAGAGATGAAATCGTTTCAGCACCTGTCAGTGGTGTTTTATATAAGCTAACACTGCCTATGGTTATCGGTATTATTGCGGTATTTTTCTTTAATCTAGTCGATACCTTCTTTATAGGCTTACTCGGCACGACGAGTCTCGCGGCGGTCAGTTTCACTATGCCGATTGCGATGGTTGTTATGAACCTAGCGATAGGCTTAGGCATTGCATCTTCAGCGCTAATCGCACGGGCCATTGGTGGTAATGAGCATCATTTAGCCCAGCGCTATGTCATGGCTAGCTTACTACTGACAGTGGCAATAGCGAGCTTGATGTTGGTTTTAGGTTGGAACTTTAATGATAAATTGTTTCTGCTATTAGGTGCTAAACCTGAGCTGCTTCCTGTCATTTGGCAATTTATGCAATTCTGGTGGCCTGGTGCATGGATGATGATGCTGATGATTGTGATTAACAGCAGTATGCGGGCGGTTGGTAATACCAAGCTACCCAGTATGATGATGCTTGGGTCAGCTGTTTTAAACGCAATTTTAGACCCTATATTAATTTTTGGTGTCGGTCCTATAGAAGGGATGGGTATCGCGGGTGCGGCATTGGCCAGTACCTTATGCTGGGCTATTGTCGTGCTGGTTATGATTTATTCATTAGCCAAGATTGATTTATTACATTGGGCTCAGCTTACTTTCAAAGAATTGTTAGATATTTGGCAGCGTTTAATGTCCATTGGGATACCTGCCATGATCACCAATGTATTAGTCCCTGTGGCCAGTGGTATTTTATTGGCCATGATTGCACCAATGGGCGAGCAAGCTGTTGCGGCATTTGGTGTGGGCGCAAGAATTGAACCCTTTGCCATTGTGGTTGTATTAGCGCTTACCTCAACCATCCCTGTTTTTGTTGGCCAAAATTTCGCAGCGGGTCAGCACGAACGTATCTGGCAAGCGTTGTCGGTCTCGGTACGCTTTTTATTGGTGTGGCAATTAGCGATATGGCTTCTGCTATGGTTAGCCTCTCCTCTTATTGCCAGTATTTTCTCTCAAGACCCTAAGGTGATTGAGAAGGTCGTAAGCTATTTGATGCTAATGCCGATCGGCTATGCAGGAATGGGGATAGTCTTGTGTGCAAATGCTGCATTGAATGCATTACAGCGTACAGGGGTTTCGATGACATTAAACCTTGTCAGACTATCGGCCTTGTATGTGCCTTTGGCTTGGGTCGGGGGTGAATACTATGGCTTTGAAGGCTTATTGATCGGGGCTTCAATCGGTAACCTGATTGCCGGTATGATCGTTTGGGGATTAATTCGTCGTGCACAAACCAAAGAGGCCTTTGGCGTACACAACTATTCCACAGAACTAGTTACGAAAGCGTCCTAGGAAGAAGTCTTTTAGCATCACCCAGTCGCCGATAAAGCTATACAGTGGATATTGGAAGGTGGCTGGGCGATTATGTTCAATAAAGAAATGGGCAACCCAAGCAAAGCCATATCCCATGACTGGGGTGAACAAAAGCGCCATATAGCTGCCAGTGGCGATTGCATACGCAATAATACTCAAAACCCCAATGCTGCCAATATAATGTAAAGCTCGGCAGGCAGGATTACTGTGCTCACTCAGGTAAAAAGGATAAAACTCGGCAAAGGAATTATAGCGTTGTGTTTCTGCTTGTCCCTTGTTTTCTAGCTTTTCATTAGCCAGCTTTTCGTCAGCTTGATTCTCATCACTCATCGCATTATCTCTTTGTAATTATTGTTTTTATTAAGAGTATTCTGATGAGGGTATTTCAGCAATAGCTTGTTACAGTTTAATACTTAACTCTGAAGTGCGAGATGTCTCGCGCTTCAGAGTTTTAAATCATACGCTAGCGTTCAATGGATAACGCGACACCCATGCCACCACCGATGCAAAGCGTCGCAAGACCTTTATTGGCATCTTGGCGAATCATTTCGTGTAATAGTGTTACTAATACTCGGCAACCGGAAGCGCCGATCGGGTGACCTAGCGCAATCGCTCCGCCATTGACGTTAACCTTGTTGGTATCCCATTCAAGGCCTTTATTGACAGATAACGCTTGTACGGCAAAGGCTTCGTTTGCTTCTACTAGGTCAAGCTCGTTAATATCCCAACCTGCTTTAGCTAAGCATTTTTTAACCGCAGGAATTGGCCCTGTGCCCATGATGCTTGGATCAACTCCAGCACTGGCGTAACCCGAAATGGTTGCCAAAATAGGCAAACCTAGTTCTTCGGCTTTTTCTCGGCTGGTTAGCATTACTGCTGCTGCACCCTCATTCAATGATGATGCGTTACCCGCAGTGACTGTGCCTTCTTTCTTAAAGGCCGCACGCATACCGGCTAGCTTCTCTACAGTAACTGAGCGTGGGCCTTCATCGGTATCAAAAACGATATCGTCGCCACGGCGCTGAGGAATGGTGACAGGGGTGATTTCATCTTTGAATTTACCCGCTTCAATCGCAGCAATGGCTTTAGCTTGGGATTGAGCGGCGAACTCGTCTTGATCACAACGAGGAATCTCATACTGCTCGGCGATATTCTCAGCGGTAATGCCCATGTGGTAGTCGTTAAACGCATCCCAAAGACCGTCTGTGATCATGGTATCGACCATGTTCCAATTACCCATACGCTGACCATTACGAGAGTTAGGTAATACGTGAGCCGAGTTAGACATGGATTCTTGGCCACCGGCGATGATCACATCCGCGTCACCGGCTTTAATTGCTTGTGCCGCTAAGTGAAGGGCTTTAAGACCAGAACCACATACTTTGTTGATTGTCATGGCAGAAGCAGTCGCCGGAATTCCTGCTTTAATCGCCGCTTGGCGTGCTGGATTTTGGCCACAGCCCGCAGTCAAAACCTGACCCATTAATACTTCATCAATTGCATCAACAGCGATACCGGTTTTTTCGATCAGAGAGCGAATTACGATAGCCCCTAGCTCAGTAGCCGGTACGCTGGCAAGTGATCCACCAAAGGTACCAATTGCGGTACGTGTGGCGGCAACAATAACGACATCTGTCATGATGAACTCCAGATTTTAGATAAATAAGTCATGAAAATTACTAATTAGTCATGATAAAGAATGAGTTGTTTGGCGCATTATACCCTTTGAGACAATCTCTTGCTCATTAGGTTTAAACGAATTTCAAAGCCGGTTTAGCGTGACATCAGCATAGCGACAGTTTCATGACTAGGCTGCAGGATTAAGCCTTTCTCCGTAGCGATAACATCAATCAACTCGGCAGGAGTAATATCAAACGCAGGATTAATTGCTTCGCAGCCTTCAGGTGCAATGGCTTGGCCTTTATGATGAGTAAGCTCTGATCCATGGCGCTGTTCTATCTCTATGTCATCGCCAGAGTCTGTGGCCATATCAATTGTGCTGGTCGGCGCGGCAATCATTACCTTGATTCCATGATGTTTCGCTAATAGTGCTAAACCATAGGTCCCCACTTTATTAGCCACATCGCCATTAGCCGCAATTCTATCGGCACCGACCACTAACCAATCGATATTGCCCTGGCGAAACAATTGCGCTGCGGCGCCTTCAGCACAAAGTTTTACCGGAATATTATCCTGCATTAACTCCCAAGCGGTTAAGCGTGCGCCCTGTAGCCAAGGACGGGTTTCACCGGCGTACACCTGTGTCAGTTTGTTATCCGCGAAAGCAGATCGTATAACGCCTAAGGCGGTACCGTAGCCCCCCGTCGCTAATGCGCCGGCATTACAGTGCGTATAAATCTGACTGTTTGCTGTCATTAAACCTGAGCCGAGCTGACCCATTCTAATATTGGCTTTAATATCTTCTTCGTGAATCATTATTGCTTGCGCTAATAACGCTGAGAACGTTTGCGGCTGAACCTTTCGCATACGCTCTAAAGCCCAAAACAAATTTACCGCAGTTGGACGTGAGTCTGCGAGTTGCTGATAAGCAAGGTCGAGATCTTCATTATTACGTGCGGCGAGGGCGATTCCATAAGCGGCGGTTATGCCAATAGCTGGGGCTCCACGCACGACCATATCGGTAATTGCTCTAGCTGTATCTTTTGCGCCTGTCAGTATTAGGTATTCAATCTGGTGGGGGAGGATGCGTTGATCTAATAATTGTAAATCATCATCGTGCCAACGAATGGCTTGGACAGTCTCTTGTTGGCAAGAGTTTTCTTCGAAACCGTTATCTGCAGTATTCACATCAATACGCCCTAATTATGAACATCTAATTTAGGGCGTTATTGTATCGAGGTTTTTACCCCATCACACTTTAAACTCGTTAACTATTTTGCGCAGGTTCTGAGCTTGCTCAGCCAGCTCAGAAGAAGCGCGGGAAGTATTTGCCGCTTCATCAACAGTATCTTCAGAAACCTCATTGATTTTCACAATATTGGCGCTAACTTCTTCCGAAACAGCACTTTGCTCTACGGCGGCGCTGGCTACCTGACTATTCATATTATTAATAGTATCGACATTCGTCATTATATGAATTAATGAGCTTTCCGTTGCTTGTGATTGATCAACAACTTTAATGGCTTTTGCACGGCTGCTTTCCATCGCGTTCACCGCTTGCTGGGTTCCCATTTGTAAGCGCTCTATGATCGATTGGATTTCTGTTGTTGATTCCTCTGTTCGACCTGCTAAAGAACGCACCTCATCTGCAACGACTGCAAATCCTCGACCTTGTTCACCCGCTCTTGCGGCTTCAATGGCGGCATTTAATGCTAATAGATTTGTCTGCTCGGCAATGCCTTGAATTACTTGTGAGGCATTACCAATTAATGCACTTTCTTTTGCTAGATTTTGAATAACTTCTCGAGCATGCTCTACGTCAGCAACAAGGGCAGAGATAGAGGTAATATTTTCTGCCATGATTTTTTGTGATTGATGCGTTCCATCTTGAGCTTGTTGAGTTGCACTGGCAGCTTCTTCAGCATTACGCGAAACTTCTTGAGCGGTGGCGGCCATTTCGTTAACGGCCGTCGCAACAAGATTAATTTCATCTTGCTGATGATGGATGCCTTGTTGGGTTTTCCCTGCAATGCTTTTAACTTCTTCTGCACCATTTGAAACACCCTCACTTAAATTAGCCATTACTTTTATTAAAAGCTGTAGGTGAGTAATAAAGCCATTGAAGTTATTAACGAGATCGCCAACTTCATCTTGAGCGCGGGTTTTTAAACGTATTGTTAGGTCACCTTTCCCTGTGGACATGTCTGCTAAAGAATGAACGATACGATTTATTGTTGTGGTAATAATATTGGCAATTGACCAGGCAGAAAAAACTAAAATCAAGATCACTACAATGGCAATTGTTAAACCAAATTGACCTGTCTTCTTATTCTGATCGTTAGTTGTTTTAATAGTCTGTTCAAAATTACTGTAACTTTGTTCACGAAACTTAGAAAGCTCAGAATTAAAATCATCGTACGAGTTGTTAACTTTTTCTGCCTTGCTCGCCAATTGAGTAAAATCAATGCTGCCTTCTAACATGCCGCGGGCTAAAGCAATCGACGGTTGCTTATATTGTCGATAGGCTTGTTGTAATTGTGTTGCACTTTGGGAGCGATCAGTAGTATTAATTTCAATGATCTCGCTGAGCAGTAAATCTAAATTGTTTGCTGAAATTTCTGCCTCGGATACAAGGTCGATATCCTCTTCACTTAGTGCAGTGCCTAATTGATTTCTTAATTTGAATAACAAAGCGCCACTGCGATCAACACGCTCAATGGTTGGAAAGATGACTTGTTCAATTTTATCCAATTGAGCTTCAGTACTTTGCTGAGCTTTTATCGAGAAAAATAAATAAACGGAAAGACCTAAAATACCAATTAAGGCGATAGCCATAATTTTATATTTAATTGACAGGCTGAGAAGAAACTTCATCGCTATTCCTTGCTATATATAGGGTTTTACGTGCTTGTAAGGTTATTAATAATTAGCTGAAGATGTGCACAAGGACAAGAAAATATTGAAAAAACTCTAAGGAATATTATATCTAAAAACAAATGTTCTAGATGGCTAATAAAAAAGTATGGACTTGGCTCATACTGTCTACGGGCCAAGTCAAAAGTTACGATGTTTTTAAAATGGGTTAAAGCAGGTCCTGCATTTTTTTATAGGCCTGTACTAGGCCACTGGTAGAGCTGTCGAAATTCACGCCACTTTCTTGGCCTTCCAATGCCGCCAATACGCTATTGCCCATATCTTTACCTAGCTCAACGCCCCATTGGTCGAATGAGTTTACGCCCCAGATCATGCCTTGCGCTGCTACCTTATGTTCATATAAGGCGATTAAGGCGCCGATGGAATGTGGCGTTGATTTTGGAAAATACAGGGTATTGCTGGGGCGGTTTCCAGGAATAATTTTTTGTGCCGCCAGCACTACAGCTTCACCTTCACTCATACCTGCTTGCAGGCATTCATCGATTGCTTGCTGCTCAGTTTTACCGGTTAACAACGCTTGGCTTTGAGAAAGCGCATTGGAAACTAACATTGCATGAAAGTTATCAATTGGATTATGGCTACGCATTGGCACAATGAAATCGCTGGGTGAAAAGTGACTGCCTTGATGCAATAGCTGGTGATAAGCATGCTGACCATTAGAACCAACGCCACCCCAAATAATCGGGCCCGTATGGTAATCGACCTTACGGCCATCTGTGCCGATGGATTTACCGTTGCTTTCCATATCCAATTGCTGCAAGTGCGCGGGAAGGCCACGCAAATAATGATCGTAAGGTAAAATAGCTTGGGAGTTGATACCAAAAAAATTCACATACCAGACACCGAGTAATGCCATGATTACCGGCATATTTTTCTCTAGTGGAGCGGTACGAAAATGCTCATCCATTTCATGAGCACCGCGTAACATTTCACGAAAGTTATCGATGCCGATAGCTAATGCTAATGGCAGGCCGATTGCCGACCAAAGTGAATAGCGACCGCCAACCCAATCCCACATGGGAAAGATATTTTCTTTAGCAATACCAAACTCGACGGCTTTTTCTACGTTGGCTGAAACCGCGGCAAAGTGTTTCGGCAGATCATCGACCGTTCCACCATTACTTAAAAACCATTGGCGACAAGCAAGGGCATTTTTTAGGGTTTCTTGAGTATTAAATGATTTGGATTGCACAATGAATAGCGTGCTTTCAGGATTCAGATGTTTCAAAATCTCGGTAATGTGAGAGCCATCGATATTGGCTAGGTAATGCACATTAATCTGATTATCGTTATAAGGTTTAAGCGCACTCGATGCGAGTTTAGGCCCTAAGAAAGAACCGC
>MAAB01007829.1_pt1 | contig 11188 bp, 12 predicted proteins | sample 1115991 | NCBI WGS metagenome assembly MAAB01 (sample SAMN04961124, study PRJNA320927) | seawater metagenome | isolation source: sample BD02T18 sea water enriched with oil for 18 days | place: USA:Gulf of Mexico | collected 2013-07-27
TTATTATGTGCCAAGGCCTAATTTTCCTTTTGTATTACGTTGTTTGTTCGCACTTGCATTGTAACACTTATCGAGAATTAGGCCTTTTTTATGTCAAACTGTGGGACAGCAGTGATTGAAAATATACAAGTTATTGGGGCCAGAGAAACAGGTAGTTATGCTGAAGCTGCTCCTAAGGCGTGGGGTAGGATTATGAAATTTGCCTATTCCAATAAATTGATGGACAAAAATGTCAGGTCCATTGGGATTACTCACGACGACCCCAGTGTTACCGAATCCGATAATATTCGATATGATGCATGTTTAGATTTTGGTTCAGGTATTGGTGAAGGTATTGGTAAAGATATTAATGAAATTGTTAATAATGATGATATTAAAAATAAAGGTAACCTGAAAGAATACACTATTTCTGGTGGTAGTTATGCGGTGTTTCTTCATAAGGGTTTGTATGAAGGCTTACAGCAATCCTATGCTTATATATTTAATGAATGGTTACCTGAAAGTGGCCATTCATTACGAGATGAGAATACGTGTTTTGAGATATATTTGAATAGGGACCCAAGAAAAACCAAACCAGAGAACCTGAGGACGGAAATATATATCCCCTTAAATGAATAGTTGAAACTATTTATATCGAGGGCCGTAGGCATAGGCTTGATTGGGGTATTCCTCAAGCGGTTTTCCCCAGGTCAAGCCTACGTGTTTTTTACTATTCAATGAGTTTAGATTCCCGTAACCAGTGTGCGCAATGATCGATGGCTTCTTTCATTTGCTGAGGCTGGCCAAAGTAATAGTGATTGGCACCCTTGATTTCATGCAACTCTTTATTATCATGCCCAATTGCTTGATATAAGCGATGGGTATGACTCGGAGTACATGCGTCGTCTGCGCTATTGCCGATAACGATGGCTGGAATGGTGATGTGCTTGGCACATTCTAACCCATCGGCATGGGAATCGTCATAACTCCATTGCGACAACCAGGCACGCAGTGTATTAAAGCGAGCCAAACCGACGGGACCATTATTCACCGTTTTAGGATTGCCAAGATAACACCAGCCGGCAGGGCGATCATTGGCATCTAAGGTGGGGTCGAGAAAACGGGGATCTGCCATGGTGCCGTGTACGACAAAGGCAAATTCCTCATGTTCCAATCCATCGTTCTTAAATTGTTCAAGGCGTTGTTTTACCCGTTGGGTAATACGTCGATTACGCGCAATTTGTGCTTGACGATAACGTGCCACAAATTCATCAGAATAAGGCGGGTGGTTAGAGTTATCGGGATTGTAAATGTCTAGCTCGGGATCTTTCTGGGTGGGATTGTCCTCATCCAGTATTGAAGCATCTAACCATTCGGTCATAGTGCCGGCACGACTGATATGTGCTGCCAGCAACATGATACCATCTGCTGGCGTTAAGTTTGCTTGAGTGAGATTTGGAGGGTCGCCAGCAGGAGTGCAGGTTACTGTTGGGTTTTCCGCTTGGCTTTGATAATACAGGGATAGCGAGCCGCCGCCACTCCATCCTGCCAGTACAACTTTGTCATATCCTAGCCTTTGTTTTGCGTCGTTAATGCAAGCCGCAAGATCGATAACTACTTTTTCCATGATTAACGCGCTATCGGTACCTCGGTAACGACTATTGCAGTAGATGACGTGCATACCTTTTTTTGCTAATGCGGACACCATAGGAAGGTAAGCACCTCCACCGATAGGGTGCATAAAAACAATCACGGTTTTTGATGGCGCATCGATAGGACGTAATAGGTGTGATTCGAGTGCTACGAATTCGGATGGCCCCGCGTAGGTATCTTTAAAGGCTGACTTTTCTTCGAACGCGACCATATAGGGTATGCGATCATAGGCAAAACTTTTTTTGGTGGTGCTCATGATGAGGTTCCTATTCTTCAGTATTTTTAGACGTTTTTTTGGTGACGTTACTCATATCGACTTTGCTCATATCGATGCCGCGTAGATCCACCGCATCGGCACCACATTGAGAGACTTTTCTTGCTCGGGTTTTATCGGTCCATTGTTTTAACTGATCGTGAGCGTTGGCCGAATCGTCTGCCATGATCTCGTTGTAGCGTGCGTCTTTTGTGGTGATCTCGACTTGTATGCCATTGGGGTCGTACATATAAATAGAATGGATAAATCCGTGATCTAAGGGGCCAAAGCAGGGGCGACCTGCCTTGTTGATTTTATTACGCCAGGCTTTAAGCTCCTCCATGGAGTCGACCTCAAAGGCAAGGTGCTGGTCAAACCCATGGCGCGCGATAAACATTTTTTCATTAACGTCATCAGGCACATCAAAAAAAGCCACAAAATTATTGTCGCCCATTTGAAAAAACAAATGCATATAATCAATCTTTTTATTACTACCGGGTTCTTCGTCAAATACCATCGCTGCACTTAAGGTAAACCCTAGGACATCTTCGTAAAACCATCGCGTTTGTTCGGCATCGCGACAGCGAAAAGCCATATGATGAATATGATGAAGCGGTGTGAGATTCGTTATGGCTGTCATTAATGTTCTCCCTAAAAAGCGTTCGGTATCTTTGTCGTATTCTGTTCGAAGTAAATTTATGAGAATTAAGTTTGCATACCATCCTATTGCTGGTTAGATTGATAGTCAATCAATGTTGACTAATAGTTTGTTGCGAGGATATTATGCGAGCACTAGAACACATTACAATTCTTGATTTAACTCACATGTTATCAGGACCTTACGCAACACAGTTGTTGGCAGATATGGGTGCTAAGACGATCAAAGTGGAACCTCCTGGAAAGGGTGAGGCGACACGACAATTGCTGGCAGAAAGTGAACTTTACGGTGTTCAAGGTATGGGTGCGTATTTTTTGACCTTGTGTCGAAACAAAAAAAGCATCGCGATTGATCTAAAAAATAAAGAAGGATTGGAGATATTTTATCAGCTGGTTGAGCATGCTGATGTGGTGGTAAACAATTTTAGCGAAGGTGTTCCTGCAAGATTGGGCATTGATTTTAATACCCTTAAGCAGCGCAATCCCAATATTATTACCTGCTCGATTACGGGCTTTGGTGAAACGGGGCCTGAGCGGGCTCGACCCGCATTTGATTTGGTTGCCCAAGGCGTGGGCGGTGGAATGTCGATTACTGGAGAGGAAGGTGGTGCTCCTTTGCGATCAGGCATTCCTATCGGTGATTTAGGCGGTGGGATGTTCGCGGCGATTGGTATATTGGGTGCATTAAGCACAAGAACACAAACCGGTAAAGGACAGCACATCGATATCTCAATGCAGGATTGCCAAGTATCGATGCTGAATTATATGGCTACCATGTATTTAATGAGTGGTGTCCAGCCACCAGCCGTCGGTAATGGTCACTTCGTTCACGTTCCTTATGGAACGTTTAATACCAAAACAAGACATATTATCGTCGCCTGTATGGGAGATGCATTTTTTATCAAGTTAGCGACTCTGCTGGATGATTCTGAATTGTTAGACAAGAAATTATTTACGCAACAAGAGCGTTGGAAACAGCGCCATCATATTAATCATCGGGTACAGGTGTGTTTCGCAGAGGAAAGTTGTGAGTATTGGTTGGAGCTACTGCGGGAGCATAGAATCCCTGCTGCTCCGGTCAATGATTTTTCTCATGCATTAACCGATGCTCAAATCGTTTATCGTGACATGGTTGTGCCGGTTGAGCTGGGTAATGGACAGATCGTGAACCAGCCGGGAAATCCGATTAAGTATTCGGATACCTATGAAGATATATTTTCGGCGCCGCCAACGTTGGGTCAGCAAACTGATGAGGTGATGACAGATTTGTTGAATTACGAAATAAGTGTAGTGGTTGATTTGAAAGAAAAGGGCGTTCTTTCTTAAGGTGACAAAATCAAATAATTGGAACGTCAACATGGTTGACTATGTGGGCAATGGATTATACCGTTAGGAGACGGAATAAAAGGAAAGCGAGTTTTCTAGATTGTTGAAACACTTGATGCCTCAGTTTTTGGTGAAGCGTTGTTTTCGTAACCTTTATTTCTCAGCCTAATAATAAAAAAGGATGACGTTATGATGGAATATCGAATGTCCGCTCTTCACTATTTTATACCTACGGTTATTGTGACTTCTCTATTGAACGCAACGGAAGCACAAGGTGCACTGATTGAGAATCTGACTGTCGGAAATGCCAAAGCACTGGCGCTAGGCCATGCGGTGACAGCGGATCCACCGGGTATTGATTCGATTCACTTTAATCCAGCCGGTTTAGCAAAGCTTAGCGGTGAACAGCGACAGATAAAATTGATTGTGGGTAGTTTCGATATTCGTGTAGATTTTGGCGAACACGACCCTATTGTGGATCAATATTATAGCGATGCCTATGCGGCAGACGCAGTGCCGCCGGGAACGTTTGATGACCCAGTGGTAAACACGACTAGCCAAACATCGGGGGCTGCGTTTGTGTTGCCGGGCCAAGGATTGGTTAAGTTGCCAGCCATCGTGGCACCCTTAGGGGGTGCTTCCTATCAAGCCCCTGGATCTAAGATTACCTTTGCCACTAGTGTGTATAGTCCAACGGCAGCAGGATATTATCGTGACAAGGATGACCCTGGTCGCTTTTTAGGTGAGGAGGTCTCTTTTTCTCGCATCACGTATTTCTCTCCTTCCGTGGGCATTCAGGTCACTGATACGCTGAGCTTAGGGGCTTCTTTGGGGTTTTCTTATCAAGGTATCGCTGTTGGTATGTCGTTACGGGTGCCTAATATCGGTTTGGTTTTTGCGGAAGCTCTGGGCAAAGAAGTCTGTGAACAAGATGTACCCGCGATTAATTTTTGTGGTGGGCGTGTTGGACCTTATACCGAAGTGTCTGAGCTGGAGTTAGAGGCTGAAGAAATGTTATCGACAACCTTCAACCTGGGTTTGCTATGGGAGCCAACACCTTGGTTGACAGTCGGGTTATCTTATCAAAGCGGCGCCGAAGACACACTGAAGGGCAGTTATAAGGTGTCATACGATAGTAACTGGTCTGGCATGTGGCAGGGGTTTCATAACGATGCGGCGGGAGCAGCAATAGCGGCAGGCACAGCGGCGATAGGGTTCCCCTTACCCATTGGCGAAGCAGTAGAGGAAGGCAGCGTAGCGATTGAATTGCCCACGCCAGCGTACTATTCAGTGGGCATCAGTGTTCAATTAACGCCCGCTATTAAGGTAAACGTTGATTATAAGATGTCTGATTGGCAGGCATGGAAAGATTTGGAGGTCACCTTTGACCAGGATGTCGATTTTTTGCAATTAGCCCGAATCGTTCAGCCTTCTGCTGCAGAGATGCGGGTGTTAAGGATGCCAATGCAATTTGAAAATGTGTGGAATTGGGGCGTTGGCATTGAGTATCAATATTCGGATAATCTTGCGCTTAGATTTGGCTATGAACCGCGCCCTTCTTCTATTCCTGAAGATAAACATACGGTATTGTTGCCGGTTGGAGACGGTGAGTTGTATGCGACGGGCCTTAGTTATCAGTTTGATGCTAATGAAACATTGGATTTATCTTTTGCCTATTTCAATGCAACACGCTCAACTGCTGCGGGAGAAAGTGATACGTCTAACAGTTTGAATCAGTCCTATTTTATCTATAACCCTTATATGGGCACGGATTATGATTCCGATGTGACAGCGGTTATTTTTGCTTTAAGTTATCAGTCTAAATTTTAATGATTGGAAAAGCAGTGCTGCTATCGCCGTTCATGCTAGGCAGCACTGAAAGTCAATAACTTAGCATTTTATGCCGACAGGTTTACCGTCGACCATTTGATCCAAATACTCAGACATACCATAGCCCTGTTGACCATCACAATGAAACTCGCTCATGGCTTCCGTGATGCGCGTGTTGAGAAAGTCACCGCCCGGCAATTTTCGCCGGTTTCGCAAAGGGATCAGCGATAGCGATTTTCCACTCACCGTATATTCTCGTTCGCGAGTTTTGAGCCATATTTCTTGAGCGATAGCTTGATTCTGATCATCAAGAGTTGAGGTGATCGTGGCATCTTCAATGAGAACGTAATCTTTGTCGCCGTTTTCATCCACGCGTAATACCATCCCCCAAACATACTGCTTACCGCTTGCCATAGTGACGACTGATATATTCATCGCGAGATCTTCTGAGAAACACATGGGTAACCAGCGATACCAGTAAAGATTCTGCCAATAACGTGGCCCCCAAGAGTGATCGCGCATGCCCAGTCCGTTAATAGGGTGATGCTCCTCGCCGATTTGAATGACGCCCTCGGCTTTCATATGTTGTTCATAGTGAGCGCGAGCAAACGATTCTTCGGGAGCTTCTTCAATGGGGTTACCTTTATCATCCACCATTTCTCCGCCATAGACAGGGGAAATATTAAAAAAGTCGATGGATATTTTTGTGATAATTTTCGGGTTTTCGGAAAAAGCTAGTTTAGGGTTATCCATATCCTGGGGATTATTCAATACACATAGCTCACCTTGATAGGTCAGTCTAAGATGTTTGAAAGGGGAGATGATAGAAAATTTCATACCTCCGCTATCGAGAGCATCATTATTCGTCAATGTTGGCCGTTGAAACATAAATGCAACGCGTCCGTCTGGGAGATAAACGCAACAAGACATTTCTGCGTGTCCTTCATTAGGGCGGTTGCCGACCCGGAACCAGCCTCCCATTTTAGTGGCGTGGTCAAAACAATTGATGTACATGCTTTCATTGAAGTTACTGGCTTCTTCAATAGGATGCATATATTCGTCATTTTGATTGAGACGAATATTGGTGTTGTTACCTAGGTCCATGACATATTCCTGTGTAATATCTGCATAAGGTCAACATTGATGACTAGTTGTCACGTTAACATAGTTTATTTACTCTGTGTATAGGGTTAGGGGAGGCAAAATCTATTAATTGACTAAGAATTGTCTTAAAATCGTGTCTATTCATTCTCTGTAGAACCGTAAAATCATGAGTAAGCAACCATCAAAGAAAGCAAGTGGCGCCACCGGTATTGATAAAGAATACGACCAGTGGTTAGAGGGCAGCGGGTACAATATGATGGAGCTGTTGCTTAACGCCTATTATTGGTTTGATGAAAGTTTACAGAACTTGATTGATGAAAAAGGCTGGCCGCCAGTGACACGCTCACAGTCGGTGATATTTGTTCATCTTAGCCAAGGGCGCAATAGAACCGTTGATATCGCCAAACATATGGGCGTGAGTAAGCAGGCTGTTAACCGCTCGGTGAATGAATTGGTTGCTTTAGGGTTGTTAAAATTATCCACTGACCCTACGGATAAGCGTGCAAAGATCGTGACGCCTTCTGCAAAAGGCAAACAAATTGCGGAATATGCATTAAAGGCGCTGGTCAGGATTGAAAAGGAAATAAATACCCGCGTTGGAGCCAATGCGGGGAATGAACTACGGAACTTATTAAGTCGAGATTGGGGCGAACCGTTAGACAAGTACTAATTAAAACGGTTTTACAATCGCGAGAAATAAGACGGTAGGTACCGAATACTGAATAATAGGGGTCGTTAGTTGAAAAAAACGCCAGTGGATATGGATAAAGCGTTCATATTTTTCTGGTTGGTTACTTTTTCTTATGGTGTATTTGTTGCCCCCAAAATGTGACAAGTAATAATCTGCGATTTCTATGGGAATAAACAGCAGCAAAACGATACTTAGCTTCACCATCAACCAATTCGCGTCCATATTCCAATTTCCTAGCCAGTAAAGCAATGGTCCGGTGAGCATGATGATCGGAAAGGCGGTATGTTCAATCACCGCGCCTCGGTCAAATTGCTCAAATGCCCAATTTCTGCGCCTCACAAGTTCCTCGTTCTCTGGATCCTTTTTCCATTTTAAATAGGCTACTTTTGCAAACCATAGGTAGGCAACGGTTGTACTCCAAGACCACATCATTACAAAAAACAAATGAATAAACTTAATGTAAATATAATAGGGTGCGAGTAATTCTCTTATGAGCTCTGTCATGATAGTACTGGCTCCATCGGCTAGGATTCATGTTCGATGAAGTTAATGCTACGCCATTTTTTTGATATAGTCAACAGTGGTGACTATATTCGGTGGCGTCTTTTAGTATCTTTTATTGTTGATATAACCTTTTGTAGGTGCTGTATTTTGGGTTGTCGACGGATAGTTTTCCAAGTGCTGTCTGTTGTAAGTGCTGCCGTAAATTTGGATCGTCATAGGCGATACGTTTCTCCCGTATTGCAAGTGTTAAGCATTGATTGAGATCATCTAGAGTGCCTTGCTTATCTAGCAAATGCTGAAGACGGGTTTGTTCTTGTTGGTTTAACAAGTCGCCTAGGGTGAGTTCACGTTCAACGATTTTTAAAATATTTGAGGCAATACGGGTGCCAAATGTTGAGGTGCTGTTTAGCTCTTGTGAATTCTCAGGTCGAATACTCTGTTGAAGATATTCTTGTGTGGCTTGGATGAGTTCAGTTTTTGTTGGTCGATCAAATGGCATGAGTGGTGTCCATAAGTTGAAGTAAATCAATTTCTGTTTCGGAGACTCGCCTGCCGATCGCGGCGCGTTCGATAGAACGTATTTTTCCGGTAAGATGACTAAAACATTGGAATAAGCATATGATTCCCCATTTTAAGGTGCCAAATTTTTCCCAGAAATGGATCGCTTTCTCGTCAATAGTTGACTCGCTCTTCTCAATGTAAGATTGATAGAACGCCGCTCTTTTTCCGAACCCCCCAATAGGCTTATCTGAGTTGCCGAAACGCCAAGAATTGACACATAACCAACCAATATCTTCCATTGGATCACCTAGATGCGTCAGCTCCCAGTCAAGTATTCCGCAGATGCCTTGTTGATCAACCATGAAATTTCCATTGCGAAAATCACCATGGACGAGGGTAGTGGGCACAGGAGAAGGTAGGTGATCTCGTAACCAACAAAACGCGACATCAAAGACAGGTTGGTATTGCCCATACGATAGATAAAGATGGTAGAGTTGATCAATTTGGTTAATTGAGGTTAGGTTGGGCAGGGTAGGTAGTGACTCTAACGGGGTATTGTGAATGCTCGCTAATATAGCTCCGCATTGTGTAGGCATCTGTTCACGGGCTACCGCAAAGCAATCCTGTCTTAATATTTTTTGAGGAATACTCTCGCCTTCAATACAATCCATTACGTAACCCTGACCGAGTTGGTCGATATCTTCCAATATAAAACGAACGCGGGGTGCGAGAACACCGTTGACTACCGCCGCTTGTTGTACAAGCGCTTCGGTGGTTTTTGATACCGCAGTCGAAATGTTCTCTGCTAGGGCAAGTCGACGTAAAATGAGCGTCCGGCTTTGCTGCTCAGTGATGACGTCAAATTTCCACGTGTCGGCGGATGCTCCCGCGGTGAGGGGTTGGAGATTCTCAATGATCGCAGAGCGATGAAATTGTCTTCGGGTGGCTTTGAGTAATGACGCTTCAAGAGAGGTCGAATTCGGCATGTTGAACTTTCTCATCAAAAGAAAATATCAACATAGCATGGCTCTTCAGCAAGGACAACGTTGTTGACTATTTCCTAATGCTTTTTGGATAGACGCCAGGCGCTAGGAGAATGTTCAGTCCAGTTTTTGAAAGCGGCTCTAAAATTTGACGCTTCCTGGTAGCCTAATTTTAGGGCAATTTGAGAGTTGGTTAGGCTTGTTTGACTAAGCAAATACTTGGCCATGTCAGTTCTTGTGCTTTGTACCAGTTCTCTATAGCTTGTTCCTTCATCTGAAAGTTGCCTTCTTAAAGAACGTGGGCTTACATGTAAGCGTTCAGCGATTTTTGTAGCAGATGGATTTGTTTCGATATGGATCTTAATTTGATTGATTACTTGTTCAGAAAGACTTTTTTCAGATTGGCTTTTTACAAGTTCTGCTTCACATTGCAATAGTATAAGTTCATTGTCCGCTTCACTCGCAGTGATAAACGGCATCTCGACAAGTTCATTTTTAATACAGAGAATTGTTCTAGCGTTCAAGAAATTGCAAGCTTTTGCTTTTGATCGAAAATATTCACTATGTTTGGGCTCCGGGAAGCAAAAATATGCTCGTTCAAAAAACAACTCCTTCCCTGTCAATAACTTAAACGTTGATAGTAAGTTAGCAAAAATCGCTTCTATAATAATGTGATTTAATAGGGGGTATCTAGATGTTCCGACGATCTCTAATTCAAAGTGATCCCCCTTATCCGTGTGATTAAATTGTATTAAAGGTAGTGTAAATTGTACATATCGAGCGACTATATAGGAGGCCTTCTTGAAGTTTGTACAGCTCATTAAGGCCCTGCTTATTAAGCCGAAGCTTCCGAGGCTGATGTATTCGCCTAGTTCTATACCAATGGGGCTGTTTTTGAATTGCGCCTGTGCTTCATCAATAAAAGCGTAAAGCTGATTATCGGTAATACTGTCTTCAAGTGGGCTGACATTCTCTTTAACTAATCCTGAATTTTCCCATAAGCGTTGAGTGTTCCCATTTTGCATATCAACGTATTTTTCTATGTGGAATAGAAAAAAAACCGGAATATTCTCTGTTGTAAATGAGCTATCTCTTTGATTCATAAGAATTAGTGTATTTACGTAGGCAAGTTAAGGTGTGGCCGAAATTCCCTTCTATTGGGCCGATTCTAGTCTATTCCCCTTTAGGTACTCAAGAGATAATTTCATAAAGAGGGGAGACCATCATATGAACGCACCTACAACAACTCATACAGGCATTCAAAATAAGACAGGTATTTTTAAAGCCTTGAATGATTATGACTTACCTACGATACGCGAGTTTCAGAAAAACGTGCAGCCACCTAATCTTTCACATATACCGAGTGATCGAGGTTTACCTATTATTGGTCATTTACACCTATTTTTAACAAATTATCATGGGTGGCTAAATAAACAAGAAAAGAAGCACGGTCCGGTATTTCGATTAAAGACCCCTCAGGGAGAGGTGCTATTTCTTTTAGGGCCCGATGCAAATAAATTAGTGTTTAAAAACGAGCATAAGATTTTTTCAAATTTTCTTGCTTGGGATGTACCATTTAATAGTTTATTTGATAACACTGCTGTCCCACAGTTTGACATAAAAAAGGCCTAATTCTCGATAAGTGTTACAATGCAAGTGCGAACAAACAACGTAATACAAAAGGAAAATTAGGCCTTGGCACATAAT
>MAAB01029719.1_pt1 | contig 11187 bp, 8 predicted proteins | sample 1115991 | NCBI WGS metagenome assembly MAAB01 (sample SAMN04961124, study PRJNA320927) | seawater metagenome | isolation source: sample BD02T18 sea water enriched with oil for 18 days | place: USA:Gulf of Mexico | collected 2013-07-27
CTAGAGTACAACTATCAAAATAATGAAAGCTCACAATATAGAGTCAATTACACTATTCGTGGCTCTGAGTCTTTTAGTGGTATTCGCTGGAAACATGGTTTTTATCAATTAAAGCAACTAACCACAACAACAGCAACAGTACTAGGTTTACAAGTTGAGGGGGAACGTAATGGCGACCATGGCTTTTTTATTGATAAATACACTCTGAGCTACCGTTATCGCTTTAACGCATTACGTAAATGGTTATTTTTTGAAATTGAACCTTTTATCGAGTGGCCTAAAGATGAAAACTATACGACAACACCCGGTATCGCTTTACGTATTGAAGGAGTTTTTAGTAGAAAATAAGCGAGAATAAATAGTTAGATTAAGCGCTAACTTTTGTGATGGTTTCATTTATGTTTTTTACCATTTTTGCAGGTCGACTAATATGATAACCTTGCCCAAATTCACATCCCACCGTTTGTAGTTTTTTCAACATTTCTTCTGACTCAATGCCTTCTGCCACTAAGCGGTAACCATAATTATTACCTAAGTCTTGCAATGCCTTCACCAAAGATAAATTTTTATCATTGGTATTAAGCGAACGCACAAAACTTCGATCTAATTTTATGAACTCAAATGGGTAGTTATGTAAGAAATTCAATGACGAAGAGCCCGCACCATAATCATCTAAAGCTAGTTTGACACCGAACTCTTTAAGTTTACGCAAATTTTTCAAAGCCAGATCACTTTGTTGCGCAAAAGCAGACTCATTAAATTCTAGAATTAAGCGATGCGGTGCAATTGCAGCAGCTTTTATCTGGTTAATCAATTTATTTAGCTGATTAGCTTGGATCAAATGACGACCTGATAAGTTAATACCGATAAAAGCATTATGATAGTCAGGGTTTTGTTGCCAATCTTTTAGTTGCGCACTTACTTCTTTAATTACCCAGCTCTCAATATCGAGAATCATGCCGGTTTCTTCCGCCATAAATAAGAATTCACTAGGCGTTAAAACACCTTTAATAGGGTGCTTCCAGCGTAATAAAGCTTCAAAACCAATAGTATCGGTTAAGGCTAAATTTGATATTTGTTGATAGTGCAATTCAAATTGCTTTTCTTTCACTGCAATACGTAGTTCTTGTTCTAAAGTCATACTGGCAATTAACTGCTCACGCATACTTTCATCAAAGAATACATATCGACCACGTCCTAAGTTTTTCGCTTGATACATAGCTGCGTCAGCGTCACGTAGAATTTCATGAGAATCTTTATATTGACTACTACATTGGGCAATACCAATACTCGCATTAGAATATAAAGTATGCCCCTCTAAAGAAAAAGGTTCTGCTATGGCACTAATAATACGAGAAGCGACTTCTTCTATATCTTCTTGCGCTTGTAAAGAGTCGAGCAAAATAACAAATTCATCGCCACCTAAGCGTGCCAATATATCGTTGTCACGTACACAGTCTCGTAACCTTAAAGCGATTTCTATGAGGAATTCGTCGCCAGCATGATGACCTAAAGTATCGTTGATCATTTTGAAACGATCTAAATCGATAAAGAGCACGGCAAAACGTTGATCCGGGTGACGCTTTAAGTGTCTTAATGAATAATTAAGACGGTCAGAAAACATCGCTCGATTAGGTAGTTTAGTTAACGCATCATGATGCGCCTCATAATAAAGTCGTGCTTCTGCTTTTCTTCGTTCTTCTATTTGCATACGTAAGTTTAAATTACTTGCTTGTAATTCTTGTGTACGTTGGTTGACTATTTGTTCTAACTCTTCATTATTTTTTTCTATTTCAGCTTGTGCGCGCTTTCGCAAAATAGCCGTTGCAACATGCTGACTTATAAAACGGATGATCTCTAAATCTTTACAGTGGTATGCATCAGAGTCTTGATAATGTTGAATAGCTAAAATACCAAACAGTTTTCCATCGACCATTAAGGGAGCCGCTAACCATGCTTGTGGCATTTTATCTTTCGGGTACGCTAATGTTAATGGTTGTTTGGTAATTTTATTGAGCTCTGACAGGAAAAATATTTCTTGCTTTGAAATTAACGTCGGTAATGCGGATTTTATGACTAACTCTGTTAATCCATTGCCCAGCATTCTTGCAACGGGAGCAAGTATTCTTTCATCATCATAATATGGAAACTCAAGCATTGATTGCGTTTCATTTTCATAATCGGAGATCAGTGCAATATATAAATTTTTTGCTGGCAATACGGTATTAATTTCTTGATGAATAGCCTGATAAAAACAATTAATGTCTTGAGATTGTGCAGTTATTTCTGAAATAGACAATAACGCCTTATGCATTTTCACCGCTTTTTGGCGCTCTGCGATTTCAAGTTGTAATTGCTTATTGGTATCCGTTAATTTTTGCGTACGTTGAATAATATTTTGTTCTAATAATTCACGACTTCTAACACGATCTATAGCCGTCACTAAGTGCAGGGCAATAAACTCAAGTAGTTGGCAATCACGAGCATCAAAATAAAGTTTTTCATCGTAACTTTGTAGAGCTATAACACCGATAACTTGCCGTCCACGCCTAAGTGGCACACCTAACCAGTCTACACATGAACTGCCATAGAGGAAAATATCACCTGATTTAGCTAATGCTAGTCGTTCAGCGGCAGTACAATGAAGGGCTTCTTCACTTTCAAAAACTATACCTGTTAAACATTTACGCCAGTCGGCAACTTTTAAATGATCAAGTAAGCGAATTTCAACCGGATTATGACAATGAGCAAGTTCTAGATTTTGTTCAGAATTGATTAAAGTGATATGGAAACTGTCAGTAATTAATAAGCTTTTAATCACTGATTCAAGTTCGGCATAAAACGCAGCCATATCCGTTACCGTACTTGCCAATTCTGACAATTGCAGTAAACCAGATTGCATGGTTTTAACCTGACGATACTTTTTAAGTAACGACTTTAACTTAGGAAGCTGGCGTAATGCCTGAATATCTTCCTTTGCCTTTTGTTCCATTAAGGCGGTTCCATATAGTTATTAGTATTATTTTTAAGCGGTTAGTCTACCAAATTAATTGCTTTTGGCTAGTACCTTCACTTAATTTATTTATATTAATACGCTATATATTTGACTTTTTGGCCATGTTCTCATCCAAAGCCATCATTAACTTCAGTTATTTTTTAATAATATTTAAGTTGCTTACTTATGATTACAAATAAAAAAGCGATGGTAAAACCATCGCTTTTATACATTAATATCCTAAAAAAATAGTAGTTCAATGATATAAAACACTATTTTTAGAACTTATATGAAGTACTTAAAAAGAAAGTTCGGCCAACGACATCATATATATTAGGTACTGTGCCCATATCGTTACCACCTAAGACTTCCTCAGGTTCAGTATCAAGAATATTCTTAACGCCACCCGTTATTTGCCATGCATTATTCACATGATAAGCGGCTGAAGCATTATGGTAAATTACGTCGTCCGTTGAAAAATTATCACCATAGTATTCACCGTCCATACCTTGAATGTATTGAGCGTTGTACAATATATTCAGATCTTCAGTAACTGCAGCGTTAACTGAAAAGTTAGCCTTAAGTTTTGAATAGCCGCCCATATTACCGTCAATAGTTCCATCATAAGAAATATCATCTTCTTTAAACTCAAGTAAGTAGGTGGTATCTAAAGAAACACTAAACATGTCTCCTCGATAGCTGACATTCCAGTCAATACCCGAAGTTTCTTGCGAACCAATATTAGTTAATGACGACGTTAATGTTGTTAAATCACCATTTTGTGCTTTTGTTGGGTCAATGTTAATTGTGTCACAAGCTAAGATATCGCCTGCTTCACACTTGTCTAGTTCATTTTGTACATTAACACGACTAATAGCATCAGTTATTTCAAATGACCAATAATCTACGGTTGTTGATAAACCATCGGTAATTTCCCAGACGGCACCAAAGGTAAATGATTCACTTTCTTCCGCTTGTAAATCAGCGTCACTGGTGTAGTTCACTAATATCTGTGCATCTTCTGCATTTCCCCATGGATCATCTAAATAATCAAAAGAACCAGAGTTACCGCCGTACAATTCACTAACACTTGGAGCTCTAAAGCCTGTAGCGGCAACCGAACGAATCATAAATGCATCACTAAAACGATAAGTCGCACCTAATTTCCACGTTGTCGCGCCACCAAATGTTGAGTAGTTATCGAAACGAGTCGCTGCTTCAACAGTAAATGCCTCGGTTAAAGGAATAGACATTTCACCATATATAGACTGCACAGAGTAATTACCTTCTGTTGGGTCTTGTTGTGCAGCCGTACTATCACCTGATTGCGTTAATGCATCCGGAGTATAAAAGCCACTTTCAAATCGGTTTTCAATGCCAACAGCGTAGCCAATATCACTTTCTGTAGATCCACTAAAACCAGCAGATAGAATGAACTGTTCATTACCGCCTTCATTTTCTTCAGTGTAAGTAATGCCTTCTGCCACTAAAAAGTCGTTATCTATGCTTTGACAAGTTGGCACACTTGCTTCTGCAGAGCAGTCATTAAACCAAAGATCTTGATTCTCATAAATACTCTGCTCCATTGCCGTTGCATTTATAGAATTTTGTACGCTATCTTTTGAATCATTTCGGCCATAAGTTGCAGAAATATCCCAGGTTGAATCATCTTCTAAATAACCTTTAATACCAATAGATGCTCTATACGTGTCCGTTTCCTGCGAGTATATGCGCGGACCTGCATCTGTCATTCTACGACGATATTCTATTTCATCTAATGGTAAACCAGGAATACCAACTTCTGGTGCAGTATCCGCTTCAATACAGTTTCCAATATTAGGTGCATCGACAGGACAAACATCTAACATGATAGATGCAGGCTGTGGTGCCATTTGTTGATCAGATTCACGACGGGTATACATAAAATCAATGTTTAATTCTGTATCTGAGTCTAATTCAGTATCAAAACTTGTAAATAAACTTAATAACTTATTAGGCGTTTGTGCGTAGCTATCTTCGGTATAATCATAAGAGCTATCTCTTTCTTTAAAGCCACCATTACCATCAGGCACCATACCACCTAGAGAGCCTTCAGGAATGAAAGACGATTGACCTGGTTCAACGAAATCACGGTCACCTTGCATGACTTCACCACGATCTGAATACTGCACCCCCACTACTAGATTACCACCAGCAACGTCTCTGCCATGCAAAATACTGAAGCCTTTGCTTGTTCCGTCACCTTTATCGGTTTGGCTGCCATCTGCCGTAATTTCTGTGCCTTCAAAGTCTTTCTTAGTAATAATATTGACAACGCCAGCAATAGCGTCTGAACCATAAACAGCAGATGCACCGTCTTTTAATATTTCAATTGATTTGATCATTGAAACAGGAATAGTATTTAAATCGACAGAAGCGTCAGCGCCTGTTCCAGATGAAACCATACGACGGCCGTTTAATAATACCAAGGTACGTTGTGTGCCCATACCACGTAAGTTAACGGTCGCTGAACCGCCAGAACCATTATTCGAAGATGAACCTAAACTCATGCCCGCCGCAGAAGGTTGAGTTGATAAGATTTCTTCAACTGATTGAAAACCGCTTTGCATAATAAAGTCTGAAGAAATCACTGTTACTGGACTAGCGGTTTCAACATCGGTACGGTTGATGCGTGAACCCGTGACTTCAATACGTTCTACTTTACTTTCTTCTACAGCGTTAGCAAAAACATGCGTTGTAGTTAACACTGCGCTACTTGCAACACCAATTACTAATGCGCGCTTTACCGCGCAAGTTATTTTATTTACTGAGTTCACAATAATTTCCTCTATAAGTACGTATCTAGTTTCATAATGTTAAAAGACATCAATTTGTCTATGGCTAGATAGTGCTTGATAACATCGCTGAAGTTCGTTATTTAATGCGGTGAAATTGTTATGAATATTGCTGAAATGTAACTTTTGTCGAATATGGTCTATTTATCCATCAAATATTAACTTTGCGCTGTATTATTAAGCGCTAAAAGTACTTGATGATTACAAAATATTTGTGATTAGAATGGTTTTTACGAATTTTAGGCATAAAAAAACCGACTTTCGTCGGTTTTGGTATATAGGAAAAAAGAATTTAAGCTGCCATTGAGCCTTTCAATTTATTCAAGGCATTTTTTTCTAACTGCCTGACGCGCTCTGCAGAGATTTGATATTTATTCGCTAAGTCTTGCAAAGTAGTTTTATCTTCAGACAACCAGCGTCTGCGAATTATATCTTGGCTACGTTCATCTAACGTAACTAAAGCAGTAGATAGACGGTTATTAGCATGAGCAGTATGATTTTCATCTTCCACTTGAATCGCAAGGTCTGACTGATGATCTTCAAGATACAGTGCCGGGGAATAAGTACTTGCTGAATTATCTACATCATCAGACGATAGCTCAAAGGCCTGATCTTGATTACTCATTCTGGATTCCATTTCTAAAACGTCTTTAGTGCTAACACCAAGCGCTTCAGCAACATTGCTGATTTCATCATTACTAAACCAACCTAAACGTTTTTTGTTTTTACGTAAATTAAAAAATAATTTACGTTGAGCTTTAGTCGTCGCTACTTTAACAATACGCCAATTACGTAAAACGAATTCATGTATTTCAGCTTTGATCCAATGAACAGCAAACGAAACTAAACGTACGCCTACTTCAGGGTTGAAGCGTTTAACCGCTTTCATCAAACCGACATTACCTTCTTGAATCAAGTCAGCTTGCGGTAAACCGTAACCGGCATAACCTTTCGCAACGTGAATAACAAAGCGTAAATGCGACATAATAAGTTCTTGCGCCGCTTGTAAGTCATTTTCATAATAAAGACGAGTGGCGAGATCATTTTCACGTTCCGCTGTAAGCATTGGAATGCCATAAGCCGATTGCATGTAAGATTCAATACTGCCGCTACGTGGAACCGTTAGCGCCATAGATTGCATCGGTATACTCATTTTAAAAACCTCTCTTCTAAATTCTTGTCTAACTAGTTCGCGATAATAGCATACATACAGTCTGTAGGCGACTAACGAATCACACATTACCCTACAACACAAGACGAAACAACTCGACTCGATAAGTTTATCTGTTTTTTTTGTGTATATTTGTTAATATAAAATAAGTACGGACACTTTATCTCCTATAAAACAATGGGTTAACCGGTGGTTAACAGATATATTACTATCGCATTAAGTTTTAAATTTACAGAAACGTGAATTTTAGAGGGTTAAATTTTGTACTCATATATTGCTCGCCAGCCAATTCTAGATATTGATCAACACGTTGTCGCTTACGAGCTCTTATTTCGCGATGGCAAAAGTAATAGTTTTCCGGATATCGATCCAAACCAAGCCACTTCAAACATCCTCACCAATAATCATTTAACTTTAGGCTTGGAACAAGTAACTGGAGATTTACCTGCTTATATAAATTTTCACGCTGATACTTTGCTTAGACATTTCCCGAGCTTTTTAGACCCAAAAAAAGTCGTTTTAGAAATTTTAGAAGATGTGCCAGTAACTGATGAATTACTGGAGGCTTGTAAAGCTTTAAAAAAGAAAGGTTATACCTTAGCTTTAGATGATTTCGATTTTGATGAGAAATGGCAAGTTTTCTACCCTATAGTCGATATTATAAAAGTTGATGTACTTGAATTCTCTATCTTAGAAGTTAGTAAATTAGTCAGGAAATTAGCCAATTTAAACGTCACATTACTTGCTGAGAAAGTAGAAACTATCGAACAGTTTGAACAATTAAAAATGTTGGGTTTTACACTTTTTCAAGGTTACTTTTTTGCTAAACCTGAAATGCTCAAACAAAAAAAAATGACCACAACTAAACAAAATATTATTGAATTAATTAGTCAGTCCAGCAAAGTCGACTTAAATATTAATACCATCAGTGATATTTTTGCTGTCGATCCCGGGCTCACTTATAAGTTATTGCGTTTTATTAATAGTCCAACTTACGGCAGTAGCCAAGAAATTACCTCATTAAAGCATGCACTCGCCTATATTGGCCAAGTGGAATTAAAGAAGTTTATTGCCTTATTAGCTCTGTCAGACTTAAGTTCAGGAAAAAATACAGAAATAATGCGCTTATCACTCGCTCGCGCTAAGTTTTGCGAACAAATAGCTTTATGTCGCTTTGAGACAGAAAACCCACCTAAAGCTTTTCTGACCGGTATATTGTCGTTAATTGATGGTATTTTAGATCATGACTTAGCCAGTGTTCTTGATATTTTACCTGTTCACGAAGAGATAAAATCTGCCTTAAGAAATGAAAAATCTGATTTAGCTAATTATTTATTATTAGTAAGGTGTGTAGAACAGGGTCTTTGGAAAGAAAGTGAGGTTATTGCTGATAAAATAGAATTAGACAGCGACATTTGTTTTCAAGCCTATAAAAAATCACTGTCTTGGGCTGATGAAATGCTCGAATGCGGCACGTAGCGAAAATATTATATAAATTAATCTGCCGTAGGTTCAATAGCGCGTATGTGCTTTCTCACTGAAATATAACTTCCTGACAATCCTAATAATACCGCAAATAATATTAACGTCATTGCTTCTGAAAAAGAGAGTCCGATAATAGTAAAGTTGCTTTGATATAAATCGGTTAACTCAGCAAGAGCTCCCGATAAATACTGAATTAACATGGCAACACACAACCAGGCAACTACCCCTCCTAGAATACCATACCAAACACCTGCGTATAAAAAAGGCCGTTGAATAAAGTTATCTGTAGCACCTACTAATTTCATCACAGCGATAGCGTCTTTTTGGTTTAAAATCGCCAGTCTTATTGTATTGCCAATGATCAATACAACGGATAAGCACAGTAAAATTGCGACACCAACAACAAGATCTTCAATTAATTTAGCAATAGCTTCTAAGCGAGACAACCACTCAAGGTCTAATTTTCCTTGTTCGACTTCTCGTTCTCGTTCTAACTTTAACAGCAATTCTCCTGCTGCTTGAGATTGACTAGCACGTTTAGTGGGGGTAACTAAAATAGTCGCAGGTAGCGGATTTTTATCTAAATATTCGAGTGCTTGACCAAAGCCCGACAGTACCTTGAATTCTTTTAATGCTTGTTTTGCTGAAATATAAGTAACTTTAGAAACTTCTGGATATAGCTCAATACGGTGTACCAAGTTTTTAGCGGATTTGTCATTAACAGAGAGCTTTAAAAATAAGCTAATTTCTGAAGCGGTATCCCATTGCTCACTGATGGCTTTAGCATTTTTAACAAATAAGTGTAACGTTGCAGGTAAGGTTAAACTGATCCCAAGGACTAAAACGGTCATCACTGAAGTAAAGGGCGTGCGCCACAAATCACCTAAACTCCCGATACCTTGTTGTAGATGACGTATCAAGCGCGCCATGATTTTTGCTGAAAGGTTAAGCTTGCCAGAAGAATGATCATTCATCATTTTCATTCCTCACTTGTAAGCCATCAATAACACCATCGGTGATCATTGTGCCTTGCTTCAACGTTAACGTGCGATACTTCATTCGAGCAATAAGGCCAAGATCATGGGTGGCAATCAATACCGTCACACCAAAATCATTAAATTCTTCAAATAATCGAATAATATCTAGTGATAATTTGGGGTCTAAATTCCCTGTAGGCTCATCGGCTAGTAGGATAGGGGGTTTATTCACTAAGGCTCGAGCAATACCAACCCTTTGTTGTTCGCCACCAGAAAGCATATTAGGAAAACAGCGAAGTTTATCGCTCAGATGCACTTTTTCTAGCGCGGCTTCAACACGTTTTTTGGTTTCTTTGTGACTATATCCTTCAATAACGAGTGGTAGAGCAACATTATCAAAAATGGTCCGGTCCATAAGCAAATTATGATTTTGAAATATCATGCCTATTTTGCGGCGTGCGTAAGGAACATCTTTATACTTGATATTCGATATTTCACTGCCATTAATTTGAATCCTGCCACTGGTTGGTTTTTCCATTAAACACATTAATTTGAGTAATGTACTTTTACCTGCTCCCGAGTGTCCTGTTAAAAATGCCATTTCACCTGCAGCTAATTCAAAGCTGACATTTTTCAGTGCTAAAAAACCACCGGGATAAGTTTTACTGACATTATTAAAGCGGATCATAAAATATTATGGCTCATATGTGATTATTACGTTTATGACTCTTGAGTAAAAAGTGCATCAATAAAATCGCCACCGTGAAAGGGGCGTAAATCATCGATGCCTTCACCCACACCTAAATAACGAATGGGTATATTATGTTTGTCAGCTATGGCGAATACTACACCACCTTTTGCGGTGCCATCGAGCTTGGTTACTGTTAACCCAGTTAAACCAACAGCTTCATCGAATAACTTAGTTTGGCTAAGTGCATTCTGCCCGGTACCTGCATCAAGTGTCAGCATGACTTCATGAGGAGCATTTTCATCAATTTTTTTCATGACGCGCACCACTTTCTTTAACTCTTCCATTAAGTGGCTTTTATTTTGTAAACGCCCAGCGGTATCTGCAATCAATACATCTACACCACGGGCTTTTGCGGCACTAATTGCATCAAAAATAACAGAAGCACTATCAGCTCCAGTGTGTTGAGCAATAACCGGAATATCGTTACGTTCGCCCCATACTTGTAATTGTTCAACCGCCGCGGCTCTAAATGTATCGCCAGCAGCTAACATGACAGACTTACCTTCCGCTTGAAATTTTTTCGCTAATTTACCTATAGTCGTAGTTTTACCTACGCCATTTACACCTACCATTAAAATAACATACGGGCCAGACTCATTTTTAATAACTAAAGGTTGGCTGGCAGGTTCTATAATTTTATTAAGTTCTTCCTTTAGTAAATCATATAACGCTTCAGCGTCTTTAAGCTGTTTACGTGATGCGCTTTCGGTTAATGAGTTAATAATTTTTGTGGTCGTTTCAATACCAACGTCTGCCAATAACAAATGTGTTTCGAGTTCTTCAAATAAATCATCATCTATTTTTTTGCCACGAAATAAACTGAATATTCCTCCACCGATATTTTGACGTGTTTTTGTTAAACCTTGCTTTAAGCGGGTAAAAAAACCAGCTTTGCTCTGCGGCTCTGGCTCTGGCTCTGGCTCTGGCTCTGGCTCTGGCTCTGGCTCTGGCTCTGGCTCTGGCTCTGGCTCTGG
>MAAB01042851.1_pt1 | contig 11174 bp, 12 predicted proteins | sample 1115991 | NCBI WGS metagenome assembly MAAB01 (sample SAMN04961124, study PRJNA320927) | seawater metagenome | isolation source: sample BD02T18 sea water enriched with oil for 18 days | place: USA:Gulf of Mexico | collected 2013-07-27
TAATTGTTTAAATCATTGTTTACTGTGCTGGATTACTGCCTAAGTGTGACTAGACTAAAACTAGGCATTAAGGTCAAGCCGGGGCACTGGGAGGTAGCTTTGGATAAAAATATGAAGATTCTCGTTGTAGATGATTTCTCTACTATGAGGCGCATTATTAAAAATCTTTTGCGGGATTTGGGTTTTACCAATACATCGGAGGCGGATGATGGCAATACCGCGTTACCCATGCTGCAAAGTGGTAATTTTGATTTTCTTGTGACCGACTGGAATATGCCGGGAATGACGGGAATTGAGCTACTAAAACATGTGCGCGAAGATGAGAGATTAAAAGACTTACCTGTTCTTATGGTAACCGCTGAGGCTAAACGTGACCAAATTGTGGCGGCCGCTCAGGCCGGTGTGAACGGTTATGTTATTAAGCCGTTTACAGCCGCGGTACTAAAGGAAAAAATTGATAAAATATTTGAACGAGCGGGATAAGGATTATTCAATCGCGTGTGGATTTCGTTCAGGGATTTTTATTTGCGCTCGGCCCCTATAATTGGGTTTGGGTCAAAGATGACAGGATATTTCCATGACGACAATGGAGCTGCAAGACCCAGGCGATGATTTTGAGAAGCTATTCTCTGATAAAGCCAAAGAGTTAATGGGCCGTTTAGAAAAAAATGATTTAGCCGGAGCTGTAGGCTTAATTCAAGAATTACAAAAAGTTCGCGATGAAAACCTTTATCAAGAAATAGGGCAGTTGACCCGCGCGCTGCACGAATCCATTAAAAAATTTAAGCTTGATAGTGGAGTACAGGGCGCTGGCTCTGATATCGACGAGGCCAACGATGGGCTTGCGTATGTGGTGGAAATGACGGCAAAAGCTGCCAATAAAACCATGGATAAAGTGGAAGACAGTTTGCCGTTATCGCAAGATATTGCTGCAGGATCAAGTGACATAAATCAAGAGTGGCAGCGTTTTTTAAATAAAGAATTAAACCCTGCTGAATTTAGAGAGCTGTGCAAAAAAATAACAGTGTTCTTAAAAAGCACGGGTACGAATACTAAAAAGCTGAATCAAAATTTAAATGACATTTTATTGGCTCAAGATTTTCAAGACTTAACAGGCCAAGTGATTCAAAAAGTCACGACAATGGTGACAGATGTAGAGGCGCGCCTAGTCAACCTTGTGTCAATGGCGGGACATGTGGATCAGTTGACGGGCATGAAGCATGGTGAAATTAAAGTCGAGAGCAAAGAAGAAAACATTGATAAAGGGGTTGGTCCCCAGGTTAATGCTGACGAATTAGAAGATGTTGCCTCGAATCAGGATGATGTGGACGATCTTCTCTCAAGCTTAGGTTTTTGAAGCTTAGGGATATCGCAAAAGTTTAAGATAAAAGAAGGCACTACGAATAGCCTTACTTTTATTTTTAAAGAGGAAATAGGATGAGCATAGACGCAGATGATGAGATCCTTCAGGACTTTTTAGTGGAAGCTGGGGAGATTTTGGAGCTGCTTTCAGAGCAACTGGTTGAGCTGGAAAATAGTCCACAAGATCAGGATTTGTTAAATACTATTTTCCGTGGCTTTCATACTGTAAAAGGCGGCGCGGGATTTTTACAACTTAACGCTCTGGTTGACTGTTGTCATGTAGCCGAAAATGTTTTTGATATATTGCGTAATGGTCAGCGTAGTGTCACGCCTGAGTTAATGGATGTTGTGTTACGCGCGTTAGATACCGTTAATGAAATGTTTACCAGTGTTCGTGCGGGCACTGAACCCGAAGCCGCCTCGCCTGAATTAATAGCCGATTTAACTAAATTTTCTACCCCCGAAAGTGCCGATGAAGCGGCTGCGTCCGAGGTCAGTGCTGAAGTTGAAGCAGCCCCAGCTCCTACCAGTGAACCCGCTCCACCAGCCGCAGATGTGCCAGCGGGTGACATTACCGATGATGAATTTGAAGGGCTATTAGATGCCTTGGATGATTTAGGTGAGGACCCTAAAGCAGCAAGTGAAGCTGCTCCAGCACCAGCTGCTCCAGCACCGGCTGCTCCAGCACCGGCTACTCTAGCTCCAGCCGCCGCGGCGGCCTCAAATACCGATGAAATTACAGAAGATGAATTTGATGCACTTCTGGATCAGCTTCATGGTTCCGGAAAAGGGCCTGGCACGAAAGAAGGCGAAGAGGCGGCACCAGTCAAGGCTGAAGCACCCGAAGTCGTCACGCCCGCTTCTGATCCTGCAAGTCAGAACATTTCAGAATCTGAATTTGAAGACTTATTAGATAAACTGCACGGAAAAGGCAATGGTCCCACAGACAAGGCTCTAGAGGGCGGCGATGAAGCTGTTGCATCTTCATCACCTGAATCTAAACCAGAGCCAAGTGTGGCGCCACCAGTGAAACCTGCGCCTGTGGCCAGTGCACCAGCTGCAGCACCCAAACCGGCGAGCCCTGCGGCGGCTAAAAAAGCAGAAGCACCGGTACCGGCGGCTGAAGCGACGGTTCGAGTAGACACTAAACGGCTAGATGACATCATGAATATGGTGGGCGAACTGGTACTAGTGCGCAATCGATTAGTGCGTTTAGGGTTAAAAAGTACTGACGAATCCATGGCAAAAGCGGTGGCCAACCTAGACGTGGTAACGGGTGACCTACAAACGTCCGTGATGAAAACACGTATGCAACCCATTAAGAAAGTGTTTGGGCGCTTTCCTCGAGTAGTGCGAGATTTGGCGCGTAATCTTAAAAAAGAAGTGACCTTGGAATTACGTGGAGAAGACACCGATCTGGATAAAAACCTAGTTGAGGCATTGGCAGATCCCTTGGTTCACTTAGTGCGAAACTCGGTTGATCACGGCATCGAACAGCCTGAAGATCGCGTCTCTGCCGGCAAGTCTAAAAACGGCACAGTGATATTAAGCGCTGAACAAGAGGGTGATCATATATTACTGTCTATATATGACGATGGTAAGGGCATGGACCCTAAAGCATTGCAGCGCATTGCCGTTGAAAAAGGCGTTATGGATCAGGATGCTGCCGAACGTTTAAGTGATAGTGAATCGTTTAATTTAATTTTTGCTCCCGGTTTTTCTACTAAGACAGAAATTAGTGAAGTGTCTGGCCGTGGTGTGGGCATGGATGTGGTTAAAACCAAGATTAACCAGCTTAACGGCAGTATCAATATTGAATCTGAGATTGGTAAAGGCACAAAAATTCAAATTAAAGTGCCGTTAACGCTGGCTATAATGCCCACCTTAATGGTGATGTTAGCTCAACAAGCGTTTGCTTTTCCATTGGTGAGTGTAAATGAAATTTTTCACTTAGACCTTACTAAAACCAATGTCATCGATGGACAGGAGGTAGTGGTGGTTCGAGAAAAAGCCGTTCCATTATTTCATTTAAAACGCTGGTTGGTGGGCGATTGTCTGGTAACGTCTACAGGAGCAGATCCCGATACGAATAGCGAGACCGCTAATGTGAAGGAAGGTCATGTGGTGGTGGTATCCGTGGGCACACAAAGAGTGGGTTTTGTGGTGGACCAATTAGTCGGACAAGAAGAGGTAGTGATAAAACCTTTAGGAAAAATGCTGCAAGGTACGCCGGGTATGGCTGGAGCAACAATTACCGGTGATGGGCGTATTGCTCTTATTTTAGATGTGCCTAGTATGCTGAATCATTATGCCTCAAAAGTAAATTTAGCCGCTTAAGTTTTTCATGCGTCCACCAAGGGTATGTAAATGGCCATAAAAGTATTGGTGGTAGACGACTCCGGATTCTTTCAAAAGCGCATCGCTGAAATTTTAAAGCCCGTCGCGGATATAAAAATCATTGGTTTTGCCAGTAATGGTCGTGAGGCCATTGAAAAGAACCAAGCCCTCAATCCCGACGTCATAACTATGGATTATGAGATGCCGGTAATGGATGGACTTACGGCATTGCGCAACATCATGAATTTAAAACCCACCCCGGTATTAATGTTTTCATCCTTAACCTACGCAGGAGCACGTATCACTTTGGATGCGCTGGACGCTGGGGCGGTGGATTTTTTGCCTAAAAACTTTGGTGATTTACAACAAGGGGGCACCAAAATTCGTGATTTACTCACCGATAAAATTAAGGCCGTGGCGAAATTTTATAATCGTAATGCAAGCCCTGATGCCTACCGAGTGAACAATCCTGAAACTGAAGAAAAATCGCCCGACAACGATAGACATATTGTAAGGCCAGTAACGTCACCCATTTCTCAGCCAAAAAATACAGTGCTAGCAAAAGAAAACCCTGTAAAAGTGAGCGTAAAGCCCAAAACCATTGAAGTACCCCCAAAAGTAAAAGGGGCGGATGCACCTGTAAATCCTACTAATAATACTCGCTTGGACAGTATTGATGTGGTGTTAATTGGCACCAGTACAGGGGGGCCTGTGGCATTGCAAAAAGTATTAACCTGCTTGCCGGCGGAGTTTCCTAAACCCATCGTATTGATTCAGCATATGCCGGCCTCATTTACCGGGGCATTTGCCGAGCGTTTGAACAAACTATGCAAAATTAAAGTTAAGTTGGCCGAAGACGGTGACATGTTGTCGCCAGGCACCGCGTTATTGGCGCCAGGTGGCAAACAAATGATATTAGAGCGCAGTAAGGTAAGGATTGTAGACGGTGATGGCCGAGTAAATTATAGGCCGTGTGTGGATATAACATTTGCATCTGCCGCTAAATATTTTTCCTCCAAAGCCTTAGGAATAGTGCTAACGGGCATGGGCAGTGATGGACGAGATGGCGCTAAACTTATGAAGGAAAATGGCGCGTCAATTTGGGCGCAGGATGAAAAAACCTGCGTTATTTATGGCATGCCCATGGCTATTGTAAAAGCAAAATTGGCCAACGCCATTTTATCTTTAAACGATATTGGTCCAATGCTTATTAAAGAAGTTAGGCGGTAATGAGTAAACTAAAATTAATGCATCATAAAAATGCTGAATATTTATAGATGTTTTTAAGTGTAATTTCATATTAACAAATAGTGATGGCCCATGGATTGGTTGAGTTTAGCTGGAATTGTCTTAGGTTTGGCAGCGATAGTACTGGGTAATTTGGCCGAAGGGGGAGTGACGTCGGCTTTAATAAATGTACCCGCGGCTTTGATTGTATTTGGTGGCAGCTTTGCAGCTCTATTGGTGCAATCTCCTTGGTTGGTGATTAAAAATGCCTGTATTCGCACTAGTTGGTTATTCGTTCCGCCCCGATTTAATTTAGATGACTTACTGGAAACCTTGTGTCAATGGGGGCATGCAGCGAGGCGAGAGGGCTTAATTGGTTTAGAGAATATAGCCGAGGTGGAGCATTCTTTTTTTGCTCGTAAAGGGCTTAATTTGTTGGCCGACGGGCAAACGCCAGGGGCCATTCGCAATAGCTTAGAATTGGATTTATACAAACAAGAAGACATGGGCATGCAGTCAGCCCATGTATATGACAGTTTAGGGGGTTACGCTCCCACTATTGGCATTATTGGTGCGGTACTGGGTTTGATGCAAGTGCTGGGAAATTTAAATGACCCTAGTGAAATAGGGCCCGGCATCGCCACCGCGTTTGTGGCAACGTTATATGGCTTGGGTAGCGCAAATTTAATATTTTTACCGTTAGCCCAAAAGCTTAAACATTTAGTTCGCTGTGAATATCTATATAACGAGCTGACCATAGAGGGCTTGGTGGCCATTGCGGAAGGTGAACATCCAAATTCTATTCGTTATCGTTATGAAATTTTAAAAAAACCTAATTGATATCTCAACAAGGAATTGAATCATGCCAAGGCGTCATCTTCGGCCAGAATCGGTGCACCCCTATCGCTGGATGGTTTCGTACGCCGATTTTATGACCTTGTTATTTGCATTTTTTGTGGTGATGTATGCCATGTCATCGCTGAATGACAAAAAATTTGATGCCATGTCTACCTCTATTGTGGGCGTATTTGATGGCACCAATAAGTCCCTTAAACCCTTTCAATTGGATGCGATTTTCCCCAGTCTTGCACCCGCTTCAGATGTGGCGCTCATCGCCTCCAAAGAAGGTGACCGCCCAGAACCGCCTGCCGACATATTGGAGTTAATACAGGGAGCTCTCAACCCGATGATTAATGCAAAACAATTTAATCTGTCGATGGATGAGAAGTGGCTGCAATTAGAAGTGCCGGTGGATGTGTTGTTTATCGACTCTGGAGTGGCGCTTAGTTATGAAGGGGAGCAGGTTTTAGTGAAGTTGGCTAAATCTTTTATGGCGTTCAGTAATCCTATTAATATCGAGGTGTTTGGTGATAATAAAAAAAATGAAGCTGACAATCCGTGGTTATTAACCGCACGCCAAGGGGGGGTTATTGGGCAGTTTTTAATATTGGAACAAATTGCCGCTCAGCGTTTGGCGGTTGTCTCTTATGGCCCATTTCAGCCTATTGCGACTAATGATGATGAAGACGGCCGCGCCATTAATCGCCGGGTTTTATTTTTAATAGATCGATCAACCATTCACAGAGAGCGAATAAAAACTGTGACGAATCGGCACTTATCTGCTAAATCTTAATAGGGGCTGAATTATTATTAGGTCAAATAAGCACGATATTTGCATTGTTTAGTACTAAAGGGCATCTCTATTAATTGCTTGTCGTTTCTGGCTTTACGCCCTGTTAACGTCACAATTAATTCACGCGTCGCGACTTGTGACGGCAGACATCGGTCACGAGAGGCTCAGTTATTGAATAGCAGTGCCCTAAAGAAAATAGACATGGGTTATAACCCATTAGCATCCATACATATGGAAAAGGCTGTGATTGTTTTCATGGTCGTTTTTAAGACTTAATAAACACGGATAGTCAGCTTTAACTAAGTAGTATAAGTGAAGCGGGAAGGTCAAGGAGTGAGCTGTGCACGTATGGGCCGTAGCAAATCAAAAGGGTGGAGTGGGTAAAACCACCACGACTGTGTGTTTGGCTGGATTGTTAGGCGAGCAAGGTCATAAGGTGCTTATGGTTGACTTGGACCCGCATGGCTCATTAACCAGTTACTTTAAATATAATCCTGATGATATGGACATAAGTGTTTATGACTTATTCATGCATGAAGGTAAAGTGCCCGAGGGCTTGCCCAAAAAAATAATACTGCCCACCAGCCAAGAGGGTGTGGATTTATTTCCGGCCAGTACTGCTCTGGCCACATTAGAGCGTAAGGTGGCAACTCAGGGGGGCATGGGGTTAGTGATTTCTAAATCTTTAGCCACTCTATGGGATCAATATCAATACGTGATCATAGATACGCCGCCAATATTAGGGGTGTTAATGATTAATGCTTTAGCGGCCGCGCAAAAATTATTAATCCCTGTGCAAACCGAATATTTGGCTGTTAAGGGACTTGAGCGCATGACACATACTCTTTCTATGGTCATGCAGTCGACCAAAAAGAACCTGCCATTTACCATTATCCCAACACTATATGATCGTCGTACTCATGCTTCTTTAAACGCCTTAAAAAGTATTCGACAGCTGTATGGTGAACAAGTATTTATCGAGGCGATTCCGGTGGATACGCGTTTTAGAGATGCCAGTGAGTTGGGGAGCATGCCCTCAAAAATGGATCCCGATGGTCGCGGTGTGCGAGTCTATAAACATATATTGGCGGACTTATTGAAAACTGCCGACGACTCACATAGGGCTTCTCAATAAGGGGTGTAGAAGTGCCAAAATTTTAAATTTAAAGGATGTCGATACGCATGGATACAACTTCTGATAACGTGGTAAGTAATTATTTAGACAGCTTATTAATGGATTTAACCCTGTCCGAGGTGACGGTCAACGTTGCGCCCTTAGCCACTTATTCTCCACAAGGCAGTATTGATAGCGGCCAAAGATTAGTGCCTTGTTTTGATCCTTTTTTATTTATGGACATCAAGGCTGGATATTCTCGGTCTCAACACTGGTTAGTGTATATATTAGTTCTGCGCCTTAGTGCCTCTTTACCACCAAGCGCTCTTAGACGTTACTGTCAAAGGCAGTGCCAAACCTTAGTCAATTATTTGCAAGTCGCGTGTCCATGAGTGGCCCAGTATCTCAAAAGCCCGTTAAAGTTGATGTGGTGGTTCAGGATTATATGGATAGCTTGTTGGCGGATTTATTTCCAGACATTCAAGATGAAATAGAGCCTCCTCAGCCGGTAGCGATAGTCGATTTACTTGACGCAACGGAAGTTGAGATAACAGCGCAAAATGCGCAAGCAGCACTTAAAGAGCAAGACGAACCCACAGCACCTTGTACGCCCACGCCCGCCCCTTCCAGTACTCTTTCTGACGCGCCACAGCCGCTTGAACAACCCCAAGCTATTACTGAATTAGCCAGTGCGCCCATAGAGCCCGTTATTGCACAGGTGGCTGAGATAACCTTGCCTATTGAAGTAAGGACTGAGGCGCCAGAAGTCATTAATCCTGAAACGACAGTGGCGACTGAGTCAATTGAAGAGCGTGCATATCCAAACGCGCCAGTGTGGGCGCAACAAGCCTTTGATGTCTTATTGTTTGATGTGTGTGGCTTAAAATTGGCGGTATGCATGGAATCATTGGGGCGCATCATCAAAGTAGAGCAAGAGTTGAATCAATTAATTGGCAGGCCAGCTTGGTTTATGGGGGCCTATAGCGAAAACGAGCAGAGCCTATATGTGGTGGATACCGCCAAATTTATCATGCCAGAAAAAGGCTACGATTTAGCCGAACAAGGTTTTGAGTTTATTATTCAATTGCAGCGTAGTAACTGGAGTTTGGCGTGCAAAGAAGTCTACAGCACGGTTCGTTTACTGCCAGATCAAGTGAAATGGCGATCCAGTGAAGGTAAGCGCCCTTGGTTAGCGGGTACGGTCATTGAACATATGTGTGCATTAATCCACGTTGATTCACTGGTTGAGCTACTGGAAAGCGAGAATACGTAATTCCCTTCATAACCGACTGGCACACAACCTGCTCTAGTCTAGACTAATAACTAGCAATGTTATGATTTTGACGATATGTCCATGATGGGACGTAAGGTGTAGTGAGATGTCTTTTGGTAGATCCGTCACGAACCTATATTTAATAGGAGATTGTTATGAGTACCTATGAAGCAAAAGGGGTGGCTGATGATCCCGTGTTGCAATGGGTGACGTTTCGTTTAGATAACGAAAGCTATGGCATTAACGTTATGCAAGTGCAGGAAGTTTTGCGTTATAGCGAAATTGCACCCGTACCGGGTGCGCCCACTTATGTGCTGGGTATTATTAATTTGCGCGGAAATGTTGTTACGGTTATTGATACCCGCTTACGTTTTGGTTTATCACAAACAGAAACGTCGGATCAAACCCGTATTGTGATTATTGAAACCGAAAACCAAGTGGTGGGTATTTTGGTGGATTCAGTGGCGGAGGTTGTGTATTTGCGCCAATCAGAAATTGAAACCACACCCAATGTGGGTAATGACGAGACGGCAAAGTTTATTCAAGGGGTTTGTCATAAAAATGAGGAACTGCTTATTTTGGTGGATTTAGAAAAAATGATGTCGGATGAAGAATGGGCCGAACTCAACGATTTTTAGTAAAAATTAATAATCATTAATAGCTGTTCATTCACATTGAATGAATAGCCTCATTATAAAAATAATATGAAGGTGAAGTATGTTGGAATCTATTTTAGCGTTTAGCTCTGTTGATATTGCCTTATGGCTTGTGTCAGTTTGTTCGGTGTCGGCTTTAGCTATGTCGGTTTATAATAGCCGCGTATTAGTGAAGCAAAAACGACAGCACATGTTACGCAATCGCCGACTGCAAGAAGATATGCGTGCTTTATCTAAAAGTGCCGTGGGCATGGGTCAAAAAGTATTACAAACCGAGCGTAAATTGATAGAGGTGTTAAAGAGTCAAACCTCTATTTTAAATACCCAAGCGGAGCATCCATCCTATGATCAGGCGGGTAGTTTGATCGCAATGGGGGCAACAGAAGATGACCTTGTTAATACCTGTGGTTTTAGCCATTGCGAAGCGGAATTATTGTTGTCATTAAAAAAACACAACCACTCGGCGTCTGCCAGCGTGCATTGATATAGTCATACCAAAAATTAACAATGTATTAAAAAGGGTTGCTCATAACGGCAGCCTTTTTTATTGGGTTAAATACATTAAACTGCGTGACTCATCATAGAATTTTAATTTCCCCCTTTAAATGCCAAGCTTGGCTCTGGTTATTCAAAGCAATATAACAACAGCTTAATGTCAAATTAGTTTTAGCGTTATTTAGCTATAACCTCCTCGAAGTTTTACAGCCAGAAGTTACAAGGCTCCGTGAATTCTCCGCCTATACTCAAGTTAATGATTTGTTAAAAGGAGTAAGGCAATGTTACGGGAATTTATGTTAGGTAAAGTGGCGTTCATGCTATCTATATTACTGACATTTTCGGCTTTACCCGCTCACTCAGAGCAAATAGAGTCTATTCAAGGCGCGAATACGGTGGATGCGTTTCAAGCGCTAAAATTGTTTGAGCGTGGCGCTACCTTTATTGACGTACGCGATGAACAGCAATTTCAGCTGGGGCATATACGCAGCGCTGTGCACTTGGATCTTAAAAGAGATTTTAATGACCTGTATTTAATTGAAACCCTAGATCGAAACATTCCCATCGTGATTTACTGCAATAGTGCTCACTGCTATCGAAGCGCAGTCGCTACTTTTTTAGCGGTGGCTTGGGGTTATGAGAATGTTTATTACTTTAAAGATGGTTATTTCACGTGGTTAGCTTTGGATTTACCGGTGGTGATGGATGCCAGTCAGGACGCCATTGCATCCTTTGAGGAGGCGGATAGTCATTGGCGCTTAAGCATGGAAACGGCCTTGGCTGAATTACAAGTGGCCAAAGCCAATGGGTTAGAGGTCCCTGAATTACCAACAGTACATACAGTGTCTCAATAGGTTTCAGGTGAGTGACCTTAAAATGCTCAACCCCCTAATTTACTGGTGTTGAGCTAACACTTTGTTTTAATTAAAAATAATTTAAAAATAAGGGTGACAAAGGCAAATCCATCCGTATAATGCGCCCCACATCTCGAGACAAGCAAAGCTTTATCGGAATGTATGTGGGGCCTTAGCTCAGCTGGGAGAGCGCAACACTGGCAGTGTTGAGGTCAGCGGTTCG
>MAAB01032425.1_pt1 | contig 11172 bp, 11 predicted proteins | sample 1115991 | NCBI WGS metagenome assembly MAAB01 (sample SAMN04961124, study PRJNA320927) | seawater metagenome | isolation source: sample BD02T18 sea water enriched with oil for 18 days | place: USA:Gulf of Mexico | collected 2013-07-27
GTTATTATGTGCCAAGGCCTAATTTTCCTTTTGTATTACGTTGTTTGTTCGCACTTGCATTGTAACACTTATCGAGAATTAGGCCTTTTTTATGTCAAACTGTGGGACAGCAGTGATATGGAATATTGCGCTGCTGAGCGACCATAACACCAAGAAGACCAGCATACCCAGTAGAGATAGAATGTATTGAACGGACATGCGGCATCTTTCGCGCAGCTTCCGCCAACATAAATAATGGGGCATGCATAATCCTAACGGACCAGAAATAATCAATAAAAGAAGGCTCCGTACAATATTTTTCATAGCTATCGGATATCATTCCCCAAGACTCTTCACTGTGCAAAAAATCATGCTTGGGTATTCCGTTAGGTTTTCCTAAATTAGAAAATACTGACATCATTGTATCGTCTTTTATAGGTTTTCCCGTTTTAAATTGTTCGTGGAGAACTCTGATATCAGCGAATTCCGCCTTATTCCCCTTTGTTTTTTTTGGCTTAGAATCCTTAGATAAATCCATTAAGTAATGATGTTCAAGATGAACAACATTGGATGGCAATTCATATTGTGCACTGCCATATGAAGATTTCTCTCCACCTAAAAAAATCAAGCAAAAGGTGTATTCTGGCAGTCCAGATATTATCTGGTGAACCCAAGAAGAAACTCCGCCTCGGATATAGGGATAAGTGCCTTCAAGTAACAAAGCAATGTCTGCAATGGGCTCTCCTGATTCAGACGTGGTCTTCTGACGTTTACTGTTCATTGAGGATAATAGAGATAACACGCTATTCACCAGACATTTCTTGTATAGGATTTATGGATAATTGGGGTATTTCATCGCTGGGAGAATTTTTTGAATTGCCAAGCCAGTAATGTAATACGGGAGTAAACATATCGGGTTTAATTTTATTAGTGTTGTATTCGTTTAAAAGGTGCATCATATGATCGTATTCGCCCGAATAGAAAGCGGCTTCTGCCAAATAAGGTAATACTTGACTGCGAGGAAGCCCCGTGGCGACAGCTTGGTACAATGTACCTATAGCATCATCATACTCTTCTAACGCTAAATGAATTCGTCCTTTTATTTTAAGGTTGTCCGGATTTTGTTGCTCTATATCCTCCAAAAGTTCTTCCAAAACCTTTTTTGCAGATAGTAGAAAGTGACGACGCACACCCCCTTTTGCTAACCCCAAATACGACATCTCCCAGTAATTTTGGGCAAGGGATCGTTTATACGCATCCTGCTTCTCCCCTGTTGACTTCCGAACGCCTTCCAAGCAACTGACAATTTTTTTGCTAATTTCCTTTTCCATTCCATCTAACATTGAATAAGCTAGCAAACGCACATCATCGACTCGATCACTTAAGGCATTTTGTAATATCTCAATCGCATCTCGCTTATTCATCCTCTTAGTAGCTAAAACGGCTTTGAGTCGTTTTTCAGTATCATTGGACTCCCTTAAAACCTGGCGAATGCGGTCGCCCAATTTTAAAAAACCATATCGCTAAAGGTGTGAAAGCGAGCAATACAAAATACAACCCGAGAATCTGTATTTGATGGGGGCCATGCCTTAATAGTACAAACTGAGTGACCAATTGGCCCCACGCAGTCCCGTCACCAGGATATAGGCTATATACCTCTCCATTCCCCCAATTAATGAAGGTTTTAATGATTTCTAGATCTACCAAATCTATCTTGGACAAAAGATAAACTGTTATTATGATGGTCAAGTTAACTTTATATAGCTGTGCTGCTCTATCAAGCAGTTTCATCATCGAAATACTAAAGTCACTTTTCTGAATGATTTTTCTGTGTACAATTCCCAAGACAACGCCAGATAAGATAACAAAACCTTCTGCGCCTGAGATTAACCCTACCCTCTCCCAAGCAAAAAAATTGAAAAGTGAAAATATTTCAATATGCACCACTACCAGAACAACCATAACGGCGCCACGCATAAAATCAATGCGCAAATCCCTGTCGCCGTCTTGCTGCTTGTATTGCATAAGTGCCTCTTCAATGCCCACTAATGCCTTGTTTCCGCATGAAAATCGGGCCTCCTATAAATTTAACACTAGACTATAATCAACAAAAATGAAGTGCATTTTGATATATTTAACCGAGATCTTTCACATGAATCTGCGATCAACTGGGTGTGATAACCTATGATCAATCGCAAGCAAATAAAACGCAAACCATAGGGGGCATTATGGGTTCTGTCGTAACTAGCGAAGTTAAATCATCGCATAGAAGGTTAATGATCCGTGTAGCCTACGGGTCATTACTCACTCTATGGTTGATAATCACCAATATACAAGGGGCATTTGCCAACATAACCTGTGCTGAAGCCGAAAAAAGGGGCGTTCCACGGTACCTATCTGAAACATGTCTTTATTCAGCGATCTCCTCCTATACAGTCGCCAAGGAATTACACTATTTCACGCCCAACTACCCCCTATGGAGTGATGGCGCGGATAAAAGCCGATGGATTTATTTGCCTCCCAATACACAGATCAATACTACGGATGCTGATCGATGGGTGTTTCCAGTGGGAACGCAATTTTTTAAGGAGTTTCGGAAAGAGATCAAAAACGCAGATGGTACCCTAAGCGAAATTAAAGTTGAGACTCGCCATTTAATGAAAATTAGAACTGGCAAAGGTATAGAGTCGTGGTCAATTGCAAGTTACGCGTGGCAGCAAAGCCAACAGGATGCAGCATTAAGTGAGGTATGATTAACATCCTTATCTGCAATAGATACATTATAGGTAATTGTTTGATCTGATTCTTTTACTATAAAGCTTCTATGAAGAAGGTTATTCCTATTATCGTATACATACAAAGTTACATCATGTGAACTTAGGTTATAGGCAATATAGGATATCGGCTTATCAGTGCGAAACTCCGCATCTGGACTTGCAAGTGACTCAATAGTTCCTTTGCTAGGCACGCTTGGTACCGTTGGGGTTTCGTTTGTTTGATCAACATTTTGACTTCCACTCTCATCAGATTCACTGCCTCCGCCGCCTCCACAGGCAGCTATGGTGCTAGTTATTATAAATACAGCTAATATTTTTACTGGGAAACGTATTCTCATCACGGTGGCCCTATCAATTGAGTTACTTATTAAAAAGTCTATTTTCCTGAACATCGGTTTCATACCAATCTGTATTAGAATTATTATCTTCAACCCAACTAATGAAATTTGGGTAAGCCAAACTTATGTCAACCCGCTCTTTGGGGTGCTTCCAATCGGCCGGCAAGTCCAAAACCCAAGGTAAGTTTCCGGTAACAGTACCCCTGTGATTAATCTGACGAGAAATAAACGGGTTTCCGCCATTTATCTGATTTTGAGCATCAATAGATTTAGCATTTTCAAAATCATCATCGGTATACCGGGTTTCAAATTTTAAAGTGCCCGAGAACTGTTTTTGATGAATTTCAAGATACTCACCAGGTCCCGGTCCATCTGCACTTTCGTACTGAGTGTTATGTACTGACCATGGCGTAAACCAGTCATTAACCGATCCATTACCTCGTGCAAAACGATATATATCATTTTTATAGCTTCCAAAAAGATAAGTCTCAAAAGGCATTTCTCCTAGCTCCGATACCAATAAAGCATCAACAGCCAATACTATGGTTAGTTGTAACGTTGATGACGTAACGTTGCTATTACAGCCTGAAAATCTATTGGTATTAAATAAACAGCCACGGTTTTCATATACAAGTTTGTTTATATCAAATGAGCTAAGTTCTTCAAAAAGATCCTCAGATAATGTAAATGAAACTGCGTTGCTAGATGATTCTTCTGATTTTATCAAAGGATAGAGGTAGGTTTTTTCATGATTTGTACCACCGGAGAATATATAGGTAGTTACTTCCGTTAGTGTATTTATTGTTTTCGTTACACCGTTTTTCGTTTTTTTCAGTTCAACCGAATCGATCATAGATGAACTAAGACCTGGAATGGAGACCGCTATTCCGTTATGGAAAGTAGCCCCGATCGCTTTAATTTCATAATTTAGCTGTATTTCTTTAACATATTGATTTTCAGTTTCACCATTATTTGTTTGAGTAATATCATAGGATAATACTGCATCGTTGAAATCATAGTCTCCAGCCATTGGCCAGTTATCTTCAAAAGCTAACGTTCCTTGTTTTGAATTTATTTCATCACTGACAGGCGTTAGCTCAATGGCGTCTTCTACATCTTTTACTGCCGATATCGGTGTTACTGCGACGTTAAAAATCAAATCGTTATAGTCTTTATCTCCACCTGATGTTTTTATGTCCTCAAAGCCGTAAGCAAAGTACCCTGTTTCGGCTGTGGCACTTTCGGTATCGTTCAGTATCACGTGATACCTTGGCCCTAAGCCAACGGTAGGGTTTAGGCTAGGAAGCGTATAAAACGGTTGGCCATATAGAAAACTTTCCTTTTGATAACCATAATTCCCATTCCATCCATTTGAGTTGATAAAAAAACCAATGCTTTGACCTGCATATAGTTGGATTTTTAGATCAACTTGGTCTCCTTGTAATAGGTCTCCACCAGAACCTGATTTTGATCCATTAGGAAATATAAGTATGTGCTCAATTTCATCCGGTGATGTTGGAGGTACATCTGTATCATAAATAAAATAACCCAATGCATTTTTATAGCCTGCACCTTCATTTAGAAAAGTGACTTTTATTGTTGCATACTCCCCATCAGGGAAATCTTCCTTAATGGAAATATTATCAAAAGTGCTATTTAACAACTCTGGGGAAACTTGCTGCTGCTCGGGAACCATCCCATAAAAATCATCAAGCATATCAGAGTCAAGCTCGTCGTCTATATTCAATAATGTCAGGGGTAATCCGTTGTTAGCACCATAGTTATTGGTAGGTTCATCTACGGTTGCTTGAGTAGCTCCAACCCAACTCCAGGTAATTGATAATGCGGGGTTTGAAAAAAACAGACAAAGTAATAAAAAGTATCTCATGCACATACTAATGTTCCCTTATTAAGGTTACGGTTTGTGTATGTACTGCTGGCAATTATCAAGCCACGTCATCAGTGAGCGCTAACATGTTGTTATTATGGGAATAATTAGTAATGTGCCGTTTTGTTGTTTGCAATTTGCAACAAGCAATTTGCAAACAAGCAATTCATTTTAGAAATAGATAACCATAAGCTTGCAGTATTTATGTGGCTAATAGCTGTCATGCTAAAGCAGACTCAGAAAACAACATTCGTATAAAATGCATTTAATATGCAAAAAACGTAACTTTACCGCGATATAGCAACATAATGTCCGATATATAGACCACTATAGATGCATATTTACATTACCCCATAATGTGCTAATATTGGAACATAAAGCCTACATATACAACCTATGTCCTGAAAAGGTCACTCTATGAACATTGATAATTCATCTCCAGCCGCTATCTCTGAAGATCTTGGAGAACGACTAAAGCAAGCGCGATTAAATGGAGACCTAACCCAAGCAAAGGTAGCGGAACTTGCAGGCATTAGCAGAAAGGCGGTTCTTAACGCAGAAAAAGGCAAAGTCCAACTTGAGGTCTTTATAGCCATCATGCATGCCCTCAACTTAACTGAGACGTTAAATATGTTCCTGCCTAAGCAAGAGATTTCACCTATTCAACTTTCTAAACTACAAGGTAAGAAGCGCCAAAGAGCATCTGGCCAGAGAAAGAGCAAAGATGAAGGGGCCTCTGAATGGTAATGGAAGTTATCAATGTAAAATACAAAAGTTACGAAGTTGGTGCCGTAAGTTTTAATACCAATACAGGCATAGGCGCATTCGAATATGATCCAACGTTCATCAAACAAGGAATCGAACTTGCCCCCGTTAAAATGCCTCTCGCCAAAAGAATTTATTCATTTCCAGAGCTGGGGTTCGATACATTCAAAGGGCTACCCGGTTTGATTGCAGACTCCTTGCCCGACGACTTTGGCAGTGCGGTCCTTAACGCGTGGGTAGCAGGCAACGGGAAGCAACCGAACGACATTACACCATTGCAAAGACTGCAATATACAGGTACACGTGGTATGGGAGCACTTGAATACGCTCCAGCAACTAGACTAAAAAGCCTTAACGCATCACAACAGATAGAAATAGAATCGTTAATCAACATTGCTCAAGAAGTAGTGGGCAGCCGTGGCGATTTCTCTGTCGAGCTAAATAAAGACGGGCAAGAAAACCGCGAAGCTATGATGGCTCTGTTATCTGTAGGTATGAGCGCAGGGGGTGCACGACCGAAAGCTGTCCTAGCATTCAATGATGACTTCACCCAGGTTCGTTCAGGTCAGGCCAATGTCCCCGAAGGTTTTTCACATTACTTAATAAAGTTTGATGGAGTAAGTGAACACAACAAACATAAAGAAACCTTCGGTGACCCTCTTGGTTATGGTGCAATGGAATACGTTTATCACCTCATGGCCAAAAACTGTGGCATAAACATGATGCCCTGCCAGCTACTGAATGAGGGCAATCGCCGTCATTTCATCACACAACGATTTGACCGAAAAGGCGATGAAAAAGTCCATGTACAAACCCTAAATGGGATGGCTCATGTAGATTACAAAAAACCTGGCTCCTTTTCCTATGCTGAACTACTAGGGATTGCGAGACAAGCTCGACTCTCTGCGATAGAAGCAGAACAACTCTATAAACGCATGGTATTTAACGTTATCACAAGAAACCATGATGACCACTCTAAGAATTTTGCATTTATTTTAAACGACAAAAATTGGGAATTAGCACCAGCTTATGATTTAGCCTACAGCTATAAACCAGGTAGTAAATGGGTAAACAGCCACTGGATGAGCTTAAATGGAAAGCGAGATGACTTTTCACGCGAAGACTTTTACTCTCTTGAGAAACTCAGCCCGCTCTTTTCACGGGATAAAATCAACAGCATGATTGATGACACAATCAGCCATGTTTCACAGTGGAGAAAGCTCGCAACAGAACATGATGTCCCAGCATCTTTAATAGATGAGATTGAATCGAACCTTAGGCTTTCACTGTAAAAGCCAACGATTAACACATACCAAAAAGATGAGACTCAGCAATCTGAGCCCCATCGCATTACTTTCCCTACTATATCATTAGTGATTCAATGTAACGGAAATTGTAATTTTATCTGGATCAGCGTTTTCTAACATTTCAACGCCAATCCCTGTAAGCCTTGACTCAATATGCGTTCCTCCTTCTTGGGCAAGTAATACCGTACCTGTTCCACGCTTTCCTGAAACCATGTGCATTGCAAAACGTTTGGCTGTCGGATTACGTTTATCATGAGGGAAAGATATAAAGACCGAACCGCCTTCTTCTGGATTGTCCAGATTCCACATAGAAGAGTTAATGATGACCGTTGATAAGCCTTCGCCGTCAAAATCACTGATTCTTTTTAGCTCAAACGTTACTGTTTCACCATCAAATAGAGCCACCTCCTCCTCCGGAAGCCAATCTTTCAAATAATAATGCGGGGCTGATAGATATGGCGCTCCTTGAGCCCTATTATTCATAACGGTATTTATGTCAGGCCGACTTAGCGTCAACTTTCGTCTCTTGTCTCCTTTACCAACATTCGTTGTAATTGTTTCCCACTTCCAGGTGGCATGCCCCATCCCCATCGCGTGTCCCATTTCGTGGGCCGCAACATCGTGTTGGAACGAACCAAGACAGCCAACACTACTATTAGTGCGGCTGGTATTAACATTAAACACATAATCATTCGCTACTCTACTGTGCCCTGTATAAACAACGTTTAATCGCCCCCGTGAATTACGTATATAATAATCAGCAGCAGATCTAACCATTTTCTCCCCTCGCACTTTATCTTTAGATCCCGATTTTCCATTGCATGACATCTTAAGACCAACTTTGTAGGTACCGATACGCGGTTTCTTAGGTGGCAGACTATTTTCTAACACTACCTCCTCAATCTCTTCAATTTCCTCACCTGGCTCATCGGCATGATCATCTTCTGATGGTACAATTTCAACATCTTTACTGATGTGTAAGGTTACTGATTTGAATTTTTCAGCAGAACCCTTATTTGATCTAACATCTTCACTTTCATAACTTACAGGCTCTATCACCAGACCAGCAACCTTGTATTGTTTATTCTCTTTCGGATCAAAAATTCTGGCAATTACAGTATCACTCATCGACATCCCTCTGCAGTTTTTACATTTTGGAGCTTTGTAAAAAAATACCTGTCCGCCTTGAACACCATTACCTTTTGTTTTTACGGACTTAGGAATACTGATAAAAAGTCTTTGATCACCTGGTAAGTCATAAACATAAGCTAAGGGAACCTCACTATCATTATCTGAGTTTTTATCGATAGGCCTAATTTTTGCTTCGACAATCCCACCACTTTCCAATACGTCAGAATCAAGCTGAACGACATCTTCCTTTTCTGTCCAGCCTAACCAATGCAGTTGTGGTATAGAGTAATTCTGGGATGAGTACCTACCCATAAATGTACTAGGATCTTTATATCCCTCAACCTCCCCTGTTTTCTGATTGAGTTTATTTCCGTGTTTAAGGCCCAGTAAGTGACCTACTTCATGAGCAAAGTCTCTTTTAAGTGTGCCAACCAAATTAGCATTCCCCTTCCCTGCATTAGAAGAGCGACACAAACCTTTTGGAAATACTCGAACCGTAAATAACACTCCCGTGCCATCAATCGTATTGGCTTCGGCTTTCGCGTCTTTACACGTTCCTTCTGAGACTTCCTTCGTTATGGCTCTATTTCGATTCACTCGTAATTGCCCTTGAGAGGAAGTTTTAAAAAAATTAGCCAACCATCTACCGCTACTTTTTATACCCCCCATACTCGGCGTCGTTTTTCCGGGCATAACCACTCTCACCAAATTGTACCTTTGAGCCGCTGCACCTTCTTTTATCGCTTTTTTATTATAATTCACTACACAACCAGCATCTGCGTCTCCGCAAGTATACACATACGAATACGTGTTCTGCGAAGACACCGTTACTAAAATAGTTACTAACATAGTCGAAAATAACCGAATTTGTTTTCGTTTTAAATGGACTAAAAAACCATTGTTGGTTATTGATTTTCCAAAAATCATGATGCCACCTCATTATTGATTTTTTGTTTTTATTACCTTGTTTTTATTGCTTTGATTTGTACTAAAATATCGAAATGGAGACTCAAACAGATCCTCTGTATGTGAAAATTAATTGAATAGACCTAAGACTATTGCAAGTGATAAATATTATAATCGCTCCTTTGTTCAATTTCGCATGACGCGTAGGCGTGACACATTCGCGTATTTTTAATACGTATATTTTTGGGGTCTGAAGAGGGATCTACAAACATAGAGACAAACTTACAACCAGGCGTTTCCTGACAAAATTGCAAACAGGCTTGAGGAAGGTGAAAATGATCTCCTACCTTACCCTTTGTTGTAGATTTGATAGGGTTACCCTTGCAATCTGAAGCAGCCGATGTGATCGGGGATAGCTCCTCAGATGTCATCGCACCATCCCCACCTCTTATACGAGGTATATCGAATCCCAAATTGTGTACGAGATTTGCGTAAATAGCCTCTCCGAGTTAAGCCGCGTATGCATTAAGCCGACTCCCTCGCATAAAGTTGGAATATGATTCAAGCTGTACACTATCAAAATAATCAGGATGATGATCAGGGTACGGACGGCCTTGTATTTTTTTGTCTTGTAAATTTTTACTTACGCTATTTCTCTCAAAAGAGCCTCCAGTTGAAAAAAATGGTCCCTGCTGATTTTTCATTGTTTCACTTGGAAACGTTGGAATCCCCCGCACAGCAACACCTTGCCCAAGCGAGTATTGTCCCTTATACGCATCCCAAGGAGAGAGGTGTCGTTGCAATAAACTAAATTTCATCCGAGAATATTTCATCACTTTTTGATACTGACTGCTGGATGAATTATTCAAAACCGCTTTCGGTACATTCACCGTATTCGCAGAAATACCGGTTCCAATATGATTGCGAGCTGAACGACTTACCTGACCATGAAAACCAATTTGTAATCCACCGCCCCACTCCTGGAAAGCGATATCCCTCGCCTCTCGAACAAAACTCAAAAAGTCATCCCACGTTGCTATAAGATCTGGGTGTTGTCGAAGAGGTGGTAAAACTTGGATCACCGTGTCTCGTGGTATTCTATTCATGTCCAACAAACCTTTTGGCCAGTTAGGAACAATCATATGGGGTCGTTTGCCGGTGATTTTTTCTAAATATTGCACTGTGCGTTTGCAAAGCTCCCCAGAACCGGAGTCCCCAACAGCAACTCCAATTTTTCCGTCTCTGAAATCAATAGAAGTTTTTAGGGAATCACAATCGCCACTGCACCCTCTCCAGCCTACGGGATAATTATCTCGCATCTGCTGAGTGACAGAAACCTTGTTGTGAATACAGACCGCTATAAAGGGCAATGTTCCTGGGTAATACTCTACAAAGGGCTTACCATCGACAATAACTCTTCCGGGTATAGCAGTACCCGGTAATACCGAACGTGGATCCAAACTCGACGCAGATCTGATGTTGTGTTTAGTGAAGTCTTGTCTATAAGTCGGACCAATATAAGGTTGTCCTGCCTCTTCGAAAACATCCCAGGCATCAGCATTCGTGACCAATTCTCTCACTGGCAACGCTGGGTTGTAGACATTGATTCGCCACAATTGATTATCCAGCAAGGTAAAGTCTTGCTGGATAATATTGGCACCATGCTCCTTTGATCCGCCTTCTACGGTTAAGGCTTGCCCATTACTTTTGCTTAATATGATGTATCTATTATCCAACAGCGGGTAAACACGCATAACCCTGAAACGTTGCGCATCACTGCCCGTCAGAGCGCTCTGCTTAATGTTAACGTCATCATCATCAAAGGAAGCAGCATCAACTGTTAGCGCTAGACCAGTCTGTTTTGAAATTATTAAGTAGTGCTCATCATCAAGCGGTCTTAATATCCATACAGAACCTGAGAATGTCGGTTCAGTTCTGCTATTTTGGACGACATTCTCTTCAGCTGCGTATTTCGGCCCATCGTGACCGACCATTTCGCTCTACCGTGACCGCTAATTACGGACGATCGTGAACGGTCATTTCGGTTGATCGTGACCAATTTTACGCCCTTCAGCGTAATC
>MAAB01028092.1_pt1 | contig 11171 bp, 9 predicted proteins | sample 1115991 | NCBI WGS metagenome assembly MAAB01 (sample SAMN04961124, study PRJNA320927) | seawater metagenome | isolation source: sample BD02T18 sea water enriched with oil for 18 days | place: USA:Gulf of Mexico | collected 2013-07-27
AACAAGCTATTACACCTTGCACAAATCTCGGCAGACGAAGAAATTTGCGGATTTATTGGCAAAAGCAGCATTGGGCAATATAACTGCTACCCCGTTAAGAACATCGATGAATCACCTAGCGTGCGTTTCTTGATGTCACCCGAGGAGCAAATTAACCATATGAAAAGCATCCGTGAGAGTAAAGAAGAGCTGTTTGCCATTTACCACTCACACCCTAGCGCACCGGCTATTCCGTCGACCCGAGACATGCAGCAAGCCAATTACCCAGAAGCCTATTATTTGATAATTTCACTGAATACCGCTGGAGTGTTGGAAATGCGCTGCTTTAAACTGCTACACGACGAAAATGTCGTAGAAATCACCCTACGCATGACCGAAAAATAAACAACCAACCCTGTAGCAAATGTCGCTTGCTACAGGGCTTACCCGATATAAGTTTAAGCGTTTAACTTAGCCAACAACAGCTTATTGAGTTCCTGCGGGTTAGCTTTACCCTGGGTCTGCTTCATCAACTGACCAACAAAGAAGCCCATCATTTTAGTCTTACCCGCTCTAAACTGCTCAACCTGCGCGACGTTTTGTGCCATCAGCTGATCAATCATTTTTTCCAGCTCACCGCTGTCGGAAATCTGCTTCAAACCTTCGCGCTCAATAATATCATCGGCTGAGTCATCACTCGACCACATCAGCTCGAACACCTGCTTGGCTATTTTTCCAGAAATGGTTTGATCCGCAATACGGCTAACCAAGCCACCCAAGCGTTCCGCACTAACTGGGCTCTGGCTGATATCGCACGAACTCTTATTCAAAGCGGCACTTAACTCCCCCATTAACCAATTTGCAACTAACTTAGCCTCACCAGCCGCCGATGCAACTGCCTGCTCATAATAATCGGCTAAGCCACGTTGCACCGTTAACACCGCCGCATCGTATTCACTCAGCTGGTATTGCTGCTGAAAACGTGATTTTTTAGCCGCTGGCAACTCAGGCAGTTCCGCGCGCATTTCCGCTAACAGTTCCGCACTAATTTCCACTGGCAATAAATCTGGATCGGGGAAGTAACGGTAATCATTCGCCTCTTCTTTCGAACGCATCGAACGCGTTTCATCTTTATTGGCATCATAAAGGCGGGTTTCCTGCACCACCTTCTGGCCAGATATAAACCGAAAAGAGTTCAGGTTTTTAATTTCTGCTCGTGTACCAAATTCTTCCTGCCCTTTAGGCCGCACGGATACGTTCACATCACAACGAAACGAACCCTCTTGCATATTGCCATCACAAATCTCCAAATACTGCACCAAGCTATGTAGCGTTTTCACATAGGCGACCGCTTCGGCGGCCGAACGCATATCGGGTTCTGAAACGATTTCCAGTAACGGGGTACCCGCTCTATTCAAATCAACCCCGGTCATGCCGTGATAGTCTTCGTGCAAGGATTTACCCGCGTCTTCTTCTAAATGCGCTCGGGTAACCCCAATCGTTCGAGTGTCACCATCGACAATAATATCAATCTCACCCAAACCGACAATCGGCAAGTCAAACTGACTAATCTGATAACCTTTCGGTAAATCCGGATAAAAATAATTTTTCCTGGCAAACACCGAATACGGCGCAATATGCGCATCAATGGCTAAACCAAATTTAACCGCAAAACGTACGGCTTGCTCATTCAATACCGGCAAGGTTCCCGGTAAACCCAAATCAACCGCACAGGCCTGAGTATTGGGTTCGGCCCCATAAGCAACCGATGCTCCAGAAAAAATCTTCGACTGTGTTGCAAGTTGAGCGTGAATTTCAAGCCCAATAACTGTTTCCCATTGCATCGCCACTACTCCTGCTCAAAACCAGTTGGCACACGCGTATGCCAATCTGTTAACTGTTGATATTGGTGCGCCACATTTAACAAACGCGACTCATCATAATAATTACCAATTAATTGCAAACCCACCGGCATCTCGTTAACGAAACCACAGGGTACCGACATACCAGGCAAACCCGCCAAATTAACCCCAATGGTGAAAATATCGGATAAATACATCGATACCGGATCATCAGTCCTATCACCAACGGTAAACGCGGTCGATGGTGCCGTTGCACTGGCAATGATATCAACCTCTTTGAATGCATTAACAAAGTCCTGCTGAATCAAACGCCGAACTTGCTGGGCTTTTTTATAATAGGCGTCGTAATAACCCGTCGATAACACGTAAGCGCCCATCATAATCCTACGCTTCACTTCCTCACCAAAACCTTCGCCACGCGAACGCGTATATAAATCCTCTAGGTCTTTTGGTGAATCACAACGGTGACCAAAACGCACTCCATCAAAACGCGATAAATTGGCTGAACACTCGGCTGGCGCGACCACATAATAAGCCGGCACCGATAAATTAATATTCGGTAAACTAATCTCTTTTACCTGAGCGCCAGCAGATTTAATGGCATCGATAGCCTCATCAACTTTTGACCGTACTGCGTCGTCCAGCTCGGCACTAAAAAATTCTTTTGGCAAGCCGATCGTTAAACCCTTGATCGAATCAGCCAGACCCGACACTAAGTCAGCCACTGGGCGATTAACACTGGTCGAGTCTTTTTCATCAAAGCCCGACATGGCCTGCAACATATAAGCCGCGTCCTCGGCACTCTTAGCCATCGCACCGGCTTGGTCCAAGCTCGAAGCAAAGGCAATCATGCCATAACGTGAGACGCTACCATAGGTCGGTTTAATGCCTGTAATGCCACAAAAAGCCGCCGGTTGACGAATAGAGCCACCGGTATCCGTGCCACTCGCCAGTGGCGCTAATCTTGCTGCTATCGCAGCTGCCGAACCGCCTGATGAACCACCAGGCACCGTCTGTAAACCCCATGGGTTTTTCACGGCACCATAAAAACTGGTTTCGTTCGATGAGCCCATCGCAAACTCGTCCATATTGGTTTTACCCAACATAATGGTCCCCGCTTGGCTCAACTTATCCACTGCCGTCGCGTTATAAGGTGCAATAAAATTATCCAACATCTTTGAACCACAACTGGTTCTTAGCCCTTCGGTGCAGAAGATATCTTTATGTAACAAGGGAATCCCTGTTAACGGCCCAGCATCACCTGCTTGAATGGCTTTATCGGCTTGTGCCGCCGCCTGCAACGCCGCCTCTTCATTGAGGGTAATGACACTATTTAACTCGCCATCGTATTGTTTGATACGCTCTAAAAAGTACTGGCTCAGCTCGACACTGGAAATATCTTTGTTTTGCAAACTAGTCGATAGTTGCTTTAATGATTTGTTATACATAGTCATATAGTTATGGGTACGATTAATCGATCACTCTAGGTACGAGGAATAATCCATCCTCAGTATTCGGTGCATTTTGCTGCAGCACTTGCCGTTGATCCGTTTCCGTCACACGATCAGACCTTAAGCGCTGCACTTGATCCAGAGGGTGCGCCATCGGTTCAATGCCGGTGGTATCAGTTTGATTCATCTGCTCAACCATCCCCATGATATTCGACAGGTCCGAGGCATACCCAGCCAGCCGATCTTGCTCCAGACCTAGCCTAGCCAAATGTGCGATTTTCAATACATCTTCCGTTTGAATTGACATAAAATGCCCCCCTTGCTTAATTGCTACTGTGAAACCGTGCAAATTAACACAATTCGCGCCTTGCCCAAAGGGGTAAAGGGTTGTTAAAGTAGAAAAATTGAACTCAACTTAATTATTTTGTAATCCATGTTTAAAAAAATACGCGGTATGTTCTCCAACGATTTATCGATTGACCTAGGAACAGCAAACACCCTAATTTATGCCCTTGGCCAAGGAATCGTTTTAAATGAGCCCTCCGTCGTGGCCATTCGTGAGGATCGCGTTCGTGGTGAAAAAAGCTTTGCTGCGGTCGGCAGTGACGCCAAGGCGATGTTGGGTAGAACCCCTGGCAATATCACCGCCATTCGCCCGCTGAAAGACGGGGTGATTGCCGACTTCACCATCACCGAAAAAATGCTGCAGTATTTTATTCACAAAGTCCACGAAGGTAAATTTCTCCGCCCTAGCCCACGCGTACTCATCTGCGTCCCCTGCGGATCAACCCAGGTTGAGCGCCGCGCGATTAGAGAATCGGCATCCGGCGCGGGTGCCCGCGAGGTGTATCTGATTGAGGAACCGATGTCGGCGGCGATTGGCGCAGGTTTACCGATTGATGAAGCCTGCGGTTCAATGGTCTTAGACATTGGCGGCGGCACCTCAGAAATCGCCGTCTTGTCACTCAACGGCATCGTTTATTCAGAGTCCATCCGAGTTGGTGGTGACCGTTTCGATGAGGCGATCATCAATTACGTACGGCGAAACTATGGCACCGTCATCGGCGAAGCCACCTCCGAAAGAATCAAACACCAAATTGGCTCAGCCTTCCCCGCCAGTGAAGTCAAAGAAATGTCGGTCACTGGGCGCAATTTAGCCGAGGGTATCCCACGCAGTTTCACCCTCAACAGCAACGAAATACTCGAGTCATTACAAGAGCCGGTCAGCGCTATCGTCAGCGCCGTTAAAACTGCCTTAGAACAAACACCACCCGAGCTGAGCGCCGATGTTGCCGAAAACGGCATCGTATTGACCGGCGGCGGCGCACTACTGGCTGGTTTAGACAAGCTGCTACACGAAGAAACCGGGGTCCCTGTACGTACCGCAGATGAGCCATTAACCTGCGTTGCCCGTGGCGGTGGCAAGGTGCTAGAGCTGATCAACGAGAAGGGCCCGCATATCTTTGACTTAGAATAATCAGCTAGGTCTATCGCCATAAAACCTCTGTTTTCAAAGGGCCCGTCGACCAGCACTCGTTTTATAGCCGCGGCTATAATTTCCATCCTACTGCTGCTACTGGCCAATCAAACCCAACAGCTCAAACCCCTTAAGGATGCGCTGTCTTTTGTCGTCCACCCGATAATCGTCAGCATCGACCTGCCCTCAAGGCTACAACACTGGTTTAACGAACAGACTACAGAACGCAGCGAGTTAATTGCACAGAATCGCACACTAAAGGCTGAGGCCCTATTACTCAAAGCCAAATTACAAAAATTTTCCGCCTTAGCACAGGAAAACACTCGCCTACATAGTTTATTAGAATCGTCCTTCAAACTCGGCGAACAATTTATTGCCGCCTCGCTGATCAAGGTCAATCAAAACCCAAACAAGCAGCACATACTGATTGATAAGGGCAGCCGCTTTAACTTATATGAAGGCCAGGCAGCACTCAATGATAGCGGTATTATTGGCCAAATCATCAAGGTACACCCTCTCACCTCGTCAATCATCCTTATCACCGACCCAAACCACGCGATCCCCGTTGAAATCAATCGTACCGGCTTGAGAACCATTGCCTCTGGTAGTGGCGCACAAAACACCCTAAGCCTGCCTTATTTACCGCATAACGCCGATATTAAAGTGGGAGACCTGCTTATCACTTCAGGTCTGGGCGGTGTATTCCCTCAGGGCTACCCCGTTGCGCGCATTTCAAAACTTCAGCCAATGCCTGGTGAGGCCTTTATCCATGCTGAGGCGCAGACTATTGCAAAAACCGAAACGACCCGTAACATTTTACTGGTGTGGAGCAAACAACAACCGATCCCGTTATTACCGGCCAAAAAAACACCGCTAGCGACTCAAGCTAATCGCGCTAATGCACACTAAGAAATCATCCGGCAGCTCGGTTATTTACTTAACCCTGTTTGCCGCCATGGGCCTCAGCATCATCCCCTGGCCTAACCCCCTTGCCTGTTACATGCCCAATTGGGTGTTACTCAGCCTGATGTACTGGTGTATCGCGCTGCCGCATAAAGTCAGTGTCGGCACCGGCTGGATCACCGGCCTCCTAGTCGATGCACTCAGCGATAGCCTACTGGGGCAAAACGCGCTGATTTTCAGCATTATCGCCTTCTTTGCTCATAAACTCTATTTACGCCTGAGGAACTACCGGCTCTGGCAACAGGCCATGTTCATTCTATTATCGCTATTGGCAATGCAGTTATTATCCCTGTTGATCAGTCATCTAGCCGAAAACCAAGGCTACAAGCATAACTACAGTTATTGGTACCAAGCCATCTCCAGTGCCACCGCCTGGCCGCTGGTATTTTTTCTACTGCGTAACATCAGACGCCGCCTCAACGTCCAATAAAGCAGTATGAGAACACATTTTGACCTCAAAAATTCACAACAGGAAAGCCAGTTATTCTTCAGCCGCGCGATCATTCTCGTTATTTTTGTCTCCCTGTTATTTTTCTCGCTGATCGCACGATTGGCTTACCTACAAATCGAAACCCACGAAAAATATAGCAACCTCGCGCAAAATAACCGAGTAAAACTATCTGCCATCAGCCCCGTACGCGGTTTAATTTTTGATAGCCAAGGCCGCGTACTAGCCGAAAACAACCCCAGCTACAGCTTAGAACTCATCCCCGAACAGATTAAAGACCTACCCGCTACGATCCAAGCGCTACGGGAAATAATTTCCATTTCTGACAAAGAAGTGGCGCGCTTCGAAAAACGCCGAAAACGACAAAAACGTTTTTCCAGCATCGCTTTACGTAACCGTCTTAATGATAAGGAAGTGGCCACCTTTTCCGCCCATCGACACCTCTTCCCAGGGGTTGACATTCAAGCACGCCCGCTCAGGTACTACCCTTACCCCGAATTGAGTTCCCACGTCGTCGGTTATGTGGGTGCCATCAATGAGCAGGAGTTGAAAAAAATTGACCCAGTAAAATATCGAGCCTCCCGTTTTATTGGTAAAACAGGCATCGAAAAAACCTACGAAAGCGAGTTGCACGGCGAAGTCGGCTACCAACAAACCGAAAACACGGCGCAAGGTCGGGCTATCAAGGTTCTCAACCACATCGCCCCCACATCCGGCAGCAATCTAACCTTAAACATTGATATTGAGCTACAGAAAATCGCCTACGATGCTCTCGGCAAATTCAACGGTACTGTGGCCGCAATAGACACCCAAACAGGCGCTTTGCGTGTATTAGTCAGCAAACCCGGTTTCAATACCAATTTATTTGCCCGCGGCATCGACCAGGGTTCTTACAGCGCCTTACAAAACTCGCCAAGGCGACCATTATTTAACCGCTCCTTACGCGGCCAATACCCTCCAGGCTCCACCATGAAGCCATTTTTAGGCCTCGCTGGGTTAGATTATTCAACCATCCATCCTGAACAAAAAGTATTTTGCCCGGGTTATTACCAACTTCCCAAACAAAGTCATAAGTACCGAGATTGGAAAAAATCGGGCCACGGCCATACCAAGCTGCATCAGGCTATTGAGCAATCCTGTGATGTTTATTATTACCAACTAGCACATCAATTAAAGATTGACCGTATGCATAGTTTCTTGAGCCAATTTGGCTTCGGGCAAAAGAGCGGACTCGACATCAACGGCGAAAAAAGCGGACTACTGCCCTCTAGGGAGTGGAAAAAACGCAAGCTCAACCAAGCTTGGTACCCCGGCGAAACCCTCATCGCAGGCATAGGCCAGGGGTTCAATCTAACAACCCCTTTGCAACTGGCCCATGCAACAGCCATCCTCGCCAATAAGGGAACAGCCTTCAAACCCCTGTTAGTCAGTAAAATTGACCAACACGAACGGAGCAGTGAGCTCTCCACCCCGATTAAATTAAACGACCCTAAGCACTGGGATATCGTTATCGATGCGATGCGGGCGGTCGTCAGTGGTGCACGCGGTACGGCACGCCGAATTAACCGCGGTGCGGCGTTCGAAATCGCCGGTAAAACCGGCACCGCACAGGTCTTCAGCATCAAACAAGGTGAAAAATATGACGAAGAAAACACCTCTGAACACCTCAAAGACCACGCCTTATTTATCGCCTTCGCGCCGATTGAAAAACCTCAATTAGCGATTGCCGTTATCGTTGAAAACGGCAGTCATGGCGGCTCCATTGCCGCGCCTATCGCCCGCGAAATTTTTGATCAATATATAAAGGTTCAACCATGAACGGCTTATTTCCAACGAAGCAGCACCGCAGCCATTATCACCATAGGAAAAGTGGCTTACTGCAGCACTTACACATCGATCTAAGCCTCTTGTTCTTATTAATCTGCCTATCGTCTATTGGCATTATCGTGTTAATGAGCGCAGGGCATGAAGATTGGAACCTGCTACAACGGCAAGTAACCCGTCTCGGTCTTGCCTTTTTTGCGATGTTTATCATGGCGCAAATCCCCCCACATATTCTGAAGATGTTCGCCCCCTGGCTGTTTTTGCTCGGCACCCTGCTATTGCTCGGGGTGCTTTTTATCGGTGATATGGGCAAGGGTGCACAGCGTTGGTTAAACCTAGGTTTCTTCCGTTTTCAACCCTCCGAATTATTGAAACTCGCCACTCCGATGATGGTTGCCTGGTACTTGGCTGAACGACGCCTGCCACCCAGCTTCAAACACACCGTAATAGCGACCCTCTTCATTGCAATACCCACCGTACTGATCGCCAAACAACCCGACCTAGGCACCGCAATCCTGATCGCCAGCTCGGGCATCGCGGTCTTATTTTTAGCCGGTATATCCTGGCGTATTATTTTTGCCGTAGCCGCGGCCTGCGGCGCACTCGCACCTTTGCTGTGGACGTTCTTCATGAAGGCCTATCAAAAGCAGCGTGTACTCACCTTCCTCAACCCAGAAGAAGACCCCTTGGGCAGCGGCTACCATATCATCCAATCGAAAATTGCGATCGGCTCTGGCGGCCTCGACGGCAAGGGCTGGATGCACGGTTCACAAGCACGTTTAGAGTTCTTACCGGAAAGCTCAACCGACTTCATCTTCGCCGTGTTCTCCGAAGAGTTCGGCCTAATTGGTGGCATCGCTTTATTATCGATTTATCTATTGATATTTATCCGCTCAATCTATATCGCCACCCAAGCACAAGACACCTTCTGCAGATTACTCGCAGGCAGCCTTTCATTTACCTTTTTCATCTACTTATTCGTCAATGTTGGCATGGTCACCGGGATTTTACCCGTGGTCGGCGTGCCCTTGCCGCTGGTTAGTTATGGTGGCACCTCGATGGTCACCCTATTAATTGGTTTTGGCATCTTGATGTCTATTCACACCCACCGAAAACTACTCTCATCTTAGGACCAACTATGTTGTTAATAAAATCTCACGCCGCTCGTCTCTTATGGATCTGTCTACTCAGCCTCAGCGGCTTATCGGCTTGCTCGGCAATTCCCGCCACAACACCAAACACGAATATATATGCCGAGTTTATCGACAAAATGGTGGTCAAACATCAATTTGACCGCGAACAATTAACGCAATTACTGAGCGGAGCAGAAAAGAAGCAGAGCATTTTGAAGGCGATGTCTTCTCCCGCTGAAAAGCGTTTACAGTGGCACAGCTACCGAAAAATATTTTTAAAACCGACCCGCATCAATGGCGGGGTGAAGTTTTGGCAAGACAATAAGGCGATACTCGAAGCCGCATCGGCGAAATATGGCGTGCCGGCAGAAATCATCGTCGCCATTATTGGAGTTGAAACACGTTACGGCAGCAATACCGGCTCATATAGAGTGCTCGATGCATTAACCACCTTGGGTTTCCACTTCCCTAAACGCGCACGTTTCTTCAAAAGCGAGCTCGAACACTTCTTATTACTCTGTCGCGAAGAAGGCTTTGATCCAGCTAAACCAAAGGGGTCCTATGCCGGTGCGATGGGTAAATCACAATTCATCGCCAGCAGTTACCGTGCTTATGCGGTAGACGGGGATGACGACAAAAAACGTGATTTATGGAGCAGCGATGCGGATATTATTCATAGTATCGCCTACTACTTCGCCAAACACGGCTGGAAAAACAGCTCGCTAATCACCCAACAAACCAGCCTAACCGGCACTGCGTTCAGTACCGCACTCAACAGCTCTCTTAAACCGAAACACACCCTCCAACAACTACAATCCTTAGCGGTCGAGGTGCCGGCCAACGTCCCCCCGGCAACAGCAGTCAAACTATTAGAGCTCAAACAAGTTAAAGGTGCCGACTACTGGTTAGCGTTTGATAACTTCTATGTCATCACTCGTTATAACCACAGCCACTTGTACGCGATGGCGGTATACCAACTCAGCCAAGAAATCAAAAAAGGCTACGCCAAATCATCATGAAACATCCGTTAGCTGGGGTATTCTGTAGCCTCATCGCGGTAGCACTATTGAGCGCCTGTAGCCAACGATATAGCGCTATTCACGATAGCGCACCGAGTAATGTTCCAGCGAATATTGAAAATATCCCCGATGCGGTTCCCCGCGTTGAAGCAAAAAGCCGTGGTGGGAATCCTCCGTCCTACCAGGTTTTCGGTAAAACCTACCACGTGCTTAACTCAAGCCGTGGTTTTGTAGAACAGGGTATTGCTTCATGGTACGGCAGCAAGTTTCACGGCCATAAAACCTCTAATGGCGAAATCTACAATATGTATGCGATGACCGCGGCGCATAAGTCGTTAATGATCGAGGGCCGTTTCACCCCGGCAGGATCATCGACTTATCATACGCCGCTGCGGCTAAACTAGGCACCCTAAAACATGGAACCAGCCCGGTTAAGGTCACTGCCATCGATCCCACGAACACCGCCAACGTAACAACGGCTCCGGCGGCACAGCTTAAGTACCTTAGTCCGCCAGCTCAAGAATACTCTCAGCAAATCCCCCCCGGCATTTACCTGCAACTGGGGGCCTTCAACACACTACAAAACGCGAATCGACTCAAAACTAAATTAAGCCATCAACTCGCCCTACAGAGCAACATCAAGCAACTGGAAAAAGCAACCTCGACTCTATATTTAGTACGTATCGGTCCGTACCCCACGATGGCTCAAGCAGAGCTCGACCGACTCAAGCTGCAACGGCTGGGCATCCACCACAGTCACTTTGTCAGCCAATAGTTATACCCCAGCCAATCGACATCATGGTCATGCTATGATAGTCGGTCGACGATACAGTTAACCAATAACCAGCCCGCTCATGAAACGATTCATCCTCATTTTCTGCTTGTTTTTTTCATTCCAAGCTCAAGCCCTACCGATTCCATCAGCACCCGAGCTGAAAGCCCGCAGCTATCATTTAATCGATTACCATAGTGGTAAAGTGCTGGCCTCTAAGAATCCCGACCTCAAACTCGCCCC
>MAAB01007830.1_pt1 | contig 11144 bp, 8 predicted proteins | sample 1115991 | NCBI WGS metagenome assembly MAAB01 (sample SAMN04961124, study PRJNA320927) | seawater metagenome | isolation source: sample BD02T18 sea water enriched with oil for 18 days | place: USA:Gulf of Mexico | collected 2013-07-27
GCGCCGATTCAAATTGTTGAAGAACGTACTGTTGGGCCAACTCTTGGTGCTGAAAATGTATTTAATATCGGTTAGTTAGGTCTCGGTAATATTTCTTTACGAATAATGAGCGCCCCACTTTGTAGATAGATTCAAGGTGTAAGAGCTAAATATATTTATGGACTTTTCTACGAGTGCAAAGGTACTTAGATAATTATTAAGCTCGGTTAACATCCATGTGTATAAGCGCCTAGGTTTGCCAGGTTCTTAATTCTAACTCCTGTTTATAATTTAATTAAATTTACAGCCCAGCATGAATTAAAGTGGCGAACGAAAGTCTAAAGTAGGTGGCAGTGGGGCAGTGTATAGCCAATAAGTAGTCCATTCTCTTGGTGATGGGAACTCTATTAACTAGATTAGTTTGGCGAGGAATTCGCCTTCCATTTTTATTATGCGTTGCGTGTGTAAGAGGGCGAGTAAGGCATCTTATGGAAAGATAGTTGGCCAGGTCTTATAGTGACCTGGCTATATCATTTTCATTAAGCTAGCGGAAATTTTCCACTTTACCTTTATAAAGGGGGCCTGCTGTATGGGGGAAGGATGTTGTTAAGGTGCCGTCTTCATACGTCACCGTAATGTGATAATGGTAACCGCGGCCATCATCATTATCATGGCCATTATGCTGGTCCAGCTGGTTACCCACGGCTTCTGCTTGAATGTAATAAAAACCTTCATAGTAAAAACCAAGGTCGGTAGGATACCTATCTGGACCGACTGTGATTTCTTCACCAATATCCGGGCCTTGCTCTACACTTGCGTTAACGCCCTGACTGATATGGTATTCATCGATTAAAATGCAAGTTCTCTCACCCTCAGTGGCGCAGCCACCTTCTGATTCTGGCGCGCCGTAATCCCGTTTAGCCCAGCCGCTGACGGCTAGTTCGCCATTGCTTTCATAGGGACCGTAAATAGGATAGCCATCGAAAATATAGCCGTAGATGGGGGAGTGATCTGTACCATTATCGCCAAGCATATTAGCCAAGCAGCTGCTATAGAAATGATGGTGATAGGTGCCGTTTGCGCCGGTATGGCCGCCGCAAATATCAACGGCATAATATTCTGCTTGGGCTGCCAGTTGATACCAAATGTCGCTTCCATAGGATTGGCCATCCCCCCAGCCAAAGGTGTGGGTGCCATTTACCATTAAGCCCACAGGGCCCAAATTAGTGCTGCAGCTTTCTGCGCTTTCCTCTGGTTCAGAGGGAAAATTCAGCGATATGTTTTGATCGGTTGGGCATTCAGGTCCAAACGGCCAGTATCCGATGCCGCCGGTGTCTGAACAATTGGTAGAGTTACGGTTGTCATAGCCAATATCGCCACCAAAAATCACTGTATCGCCGACTGAAGCTGTCGTAACCCCTGCGCTAAAATCGTGGCTAGCATTTGGCCTGCTGTTTAATGAGTTGATAATATCTTCGGTCATCACGACTTCATAACCTGGAATACCTGAGGCTTCAACATGAATATAATTAATCGCGTCAACGGTTTTCTCTTCGGCACTTTGAACGTTTATAAGTACCCCCAGGTTGCTGATGGCGGATTCGAAAATGGTGGTGGATCGTCCACTGGAATTTATGATCCAGTCTGTTGCCTCGTCATAGTCGGGGTCCACTGTTACAGTAATAGAATCAGTAACGGCGTCATTAACACCATCCTCGACCGAAATTTTAAATATCAATTCTTCTTCTGAGACTGCATTAGGGGCAGTAAAACTGGTGCTGGTGGTAGTGCTGGTCGTCAGGGCTACGTCTGTACCTGAGATTTTGGTCCAGGTGACAGTAGTTGCACCATCATATGTGACGGTAGCCGATAGTGTTACACTGGCCAAATTAAGCACGGTAAAATCGGGTCCTGCATTTACAGTGGGGATTGCGTCAGTTGAATTACTATCATCTGAATTGCTTTCACTTCCGCTGCCGCAAGCTGTCAGCAATGCTCAGATCCCAACTGAAAATATTAGTCGAATTGGCCATGGTGTAATTTTCATATATTTACCCTCCTCGGGTTTGATTAGTCGTTAAATTTAGCAAGTTTTGGGTGTTATAAATGTGCAAAGATTAAGGAGGTTCCTGCCTCACCTTGTTTCTGGATGCCATAGATTTGAAAAGTAATAAGCCAGTGGTTTTAGCGCTTATTTATTTTTCTTGATATGATATTTTTGTGTGTTTCGCCCGCCAGTTATTCTATGGGATTCATGTGTGGAGTTATAAGGAACTGCCATCTGTTTTTATTGGAAATACGTTTTGACATGCATGAATTGAAGTAATAGCAGATATAGAATTAGTGTAATAAACATGGTGAGGGCCTAGTTAATTACTGTGTTCTATTAGATTTTTGGAATGCTATGGTCAAAAAAGATAAGTGTGGAATTGATGGGGTAAATGGCGAAAGAATAACAAAAATGACTCTAATTAAGTGCATTTAATTTAATTGTCCATACATTGCCATTCTAGTATGGACAATTAATCGGTGACTTAATTTGTATCGTTAAAATGGCAAGCTATACAAGATTCGCATATTCGTACAAATCTTTTGACTGAAAATAAATGATTGATTAACGCTTGCCACTACGACGAAGGGCCGAGGTGGTAAATTGTTTACGCTTCATGCTTAGAGCGAATACATAAGGATCACGTTCTTCATTGCTTAGCTCTGCCATGTAGCGACCCGAAATGATGTCGTAATACAAGTAGGCTGAGTACCAAGGGGCGTCGGCGCTCACAAACTGCATGGCATGACCTTCCGCTAAGCGCCATAGGCTACCACGGCTATCATAGTGATCGGCAATGGCTATCTGCCAGGAATCTTCATCGACATACAAATCACGTTTTGCGTAGATGTGGCGTGAACCATCCTTAATAGTGGCTTGTACGTGCCATACTCTGTGCAATTCATAGCGGGTGTAATCCTGGTTAATGTGACCCGCACCAATGATGTCATCATAATTAGCATTTTGATCGATTATTTTGTAAGAGTTGTAAGGAATGTACATCTCTTTCTTACCTATTAGCTTCCAGTCATAACGGTCAGGTGAGCCGTTGTACATATCGATTTGATCAGAAGTACGCAAGCCATCAGCATCTGGGGAATCATATCCAATCTGCGGGGCACGACGAACACGACGTTGACCAGCGTTATACTGCCAGGCTTTTCTTGGCTCATCCACCTGGTCAATGGTTTCATGTATCAATAGTACATTACCGGTTAGACGGGAAGGGGCTTTAGTGTGTGTAGCGTAATAAAACAGGATGTTTTTATCTTTTTTAGCGTCATAACCACTCTTTAAATACTGAGGCATGGCCAGTGTTGCACGGGTTTTTATAGCCATATACGAGCCATCGCGTTCTACCGGTAAAGAGGCGGTATTAGATACCATGTTGCCGCCACGGAAACGTGTAGTGTGGTTCCAAACTACCTCTAAAGCACTCTTTGGGATGGCAAATGGTACGGTCTCATCAAAGTTGGTTAAACCGTTTCCGCCGTCCAGTAACTCAGAGGTAGTAGCATTCTTTTTGGCTTTATCTAGTACATGGTCAGGAAAGCTTGCGGTTCTGTGAGTTTTATAAATAGGCATCGTGTAAGTATCAGGATGCTTTTGAAACATGGCCAGCTGACCAGCTGATAAGTTACCTTTGTACTTTTCAACATTTTTTGCAGTAATTACAAAAAGAGGTTTTTCAGATGCGAAGATATCTTTAAAAGGATCAGTCTCGGAATTTTTTTCCAAACCGCCCGTATATGCTGGAATAGTACCGGCAGCGTTGCCTGCTTTTTCTGCACCCATAATGGTCAGTTTCTGTCCCAGGTGACTGGCTTCTTGTTGGCTGACTTTTGCGTAAGCCGCACCTGATACCATGGCAATTGCCACCAGCGAGGCGCTAAGTGTTATTTTTTTCATTGTTACCTCTCAATGCCAGCCCAGGGGCTGGCGAATAATTATTATGAGTGAGAATTAAAATTGCATACCAATAGATACCGATGCGTAGTCACGATCACTAAGAGAATCGTTTTCATCACCGTCCAGGCGTGTATAAGAGATAGAGCCATTGTAGGTGTTTTTATAACTGGCACCCAAGCTAAGGCCAATACGGGTGTTACCTTCTTTAAAGCCGCTACCTAATACGCTAGCTACCCCTTCAACGTCTTGGCTTACAAACAGCGATGGAGTCAAGCCTACGCCAGAAAATGCATCTGGGTACTCCGCTTCCACAATCGCACGGTAACCCCAGGCCGATTCGGTTACGGTGTCAGTCATAGCTGCGGTGACTGAACCGTCATATCGAGTGACGCCATTTTCATCAAAACCGTGAACATAGGTGTAGCCCACCTCACCTACAAATACTACGCTGCTAGCACCTAGAACTTGATCAAAGATTTGAATGGCGGTTAGCTGAGCTTGTGAAACATCGTATAAATCGAAGCCATCAAGAACGACCCCATCGTTGTCATCTGTAAAGGTATTAAAGTATTCATTTGTGAGCGGTATCCCAAGTGTTTCCAATCCTTGTTCAAACTCGGCAGCTACGATGCCACCTGTGAACTGGTAAGAGTTAATGAGGAAGGGGGTATCTAATTGGTGACTGATTTCACCGGATACGGCTACGCTGCCCAAGGTAGTGGCAAAACTTATACCTGCAATTTTCATATCCTCAGGGTATTCAACAGAAAAGTCTGTACTAGCTGTATTTATGTCAAGTATGGAAGCTGCTGCTACATCAGCACGTAATGCCTCAGCATCGTCTGTGGACAAACCCAAGGTGTCTAAATACGCCGATACGCCATCATTAATTGCATTATAAGTTGCTGTATCGGTTGTATTTAGCGCTGCTAAGGATGCACCGCTCGGATCAAAAAAAGCGGCTGTAAGGCCTGATATGTTATTTAGAGAACCTTGACGATGCAAAAGAACTGGATTACGGCTATGAATGTTCATGGCATAAAAGCCAAACTCGGTGTCGAGCTCTTCCGACATGTAGCGTAAGGCAATACCAAACTGGCCGTCGGCACTTGGGCGAGTTTCAAAGTCAGTCTCTGCAGCGACAATTGGCAATGAAAGGGACGAATCGCCTCCCTCTATAAATTCACAAGTGCCCCCTTTGCTGACAAAGTCCAAGGTACTGAAGTAGGTGCCACATGCGTCTAAGACGGTTTCACGGAATTCCAGTTGGTAAAATGCTTCGGCGCTAAAATTATCGGATAAGCCAATGTTAATATAGGCCATATTTACTGGAATAACTGCTTCTTTAATTTTAGCACCTGGGCGGTTAAAGGCACTTAAGTCAAAGGAGTTAATGGAATCAATACTGCCCACTATGAAAGTGCTTTCACCCCAGCTTACAACCTGTTTACCCAAGCGCACGTCTACAGGTGTGTCTAAAATATCAAAACTGGCGTATGCAAAGGCGTCAAGTATTTCGGCACCGGAAAACTTGGCCAGATCGTGATAGCCAGTGTCATCCAGGCTGTCGTCATTCTTTAGTGCGGCATCGTACCAGTACTTGCCGCGCACAAAGGCACCGTAGTTTTCATAGTTAATTTGCAGGTCGTGACTGCCTTTAAAGATCTGGGAGAATGCATCGTTTTTCTCGTAGTTGTCATCCCCTTGGTTAATATTAGGGTCGTTTAGAATTGCTTGATCCTTTTCTTCCATGCGCCAGCTGGAGCCTATGGATATTTGGCTGTCTAAATTGGCTTCCACGCCGCCAGCATAAAATTCAATGCCTTGTGCCTGCGCGGCTGTGATAAAGAGAATAGAGGCGGCTAGATAGTTTCTTTTACCGAGCCCCTTAAGGGCATGTTTTGCAAGCATGATTACCTTCCTGTTTTTATTCTAATACTCATGGGTTATACCCCTTGAGCGAAGTCTATCGAGCACGGGTTAGTGCCGATTTTACTTTCGGAGAACACACTAAACTTATTTTTTATTAGGGTATATTTTGCTTTTCCGAATGTATGATTTCAAAAAAATGAATTGACCTGACTTACAAGTGAAAATATAAATTAAGCTAATTTATTGACGGCTCTACTTTTACTATGAAGGTTGGTGGCCATATTTAATATTGAATAGTTTTATTCCTTAGTGAACGTTAGTTAGGGAGTTTTAATATGCTGTGTATTTGTCTTACACGAGAGTGGGTGAGTTTTCGGTATTTCATATTTATGAAGGTTTGTCTAATGCTGGTTATTCGCCCAAGATTCAAAAAAATGGCGAGGGATTAAAGTACGAAAGTTTTTCTTGCTTTGATTACAAAAAATTATAGAGGCGATTATGATAAATAGATCACTAAGTACAATGTTGGGCCTTATCCTGGCCGTCAGCTTATCTTTTGTGGGCGTCAGCCAGGCAGATTCCATTGATGATTTTAACGCTAGCTGGACAGGCAAAGCCCTGGATAAACAAAGGGCCTTGGACACTTATGCCCCTATCATTGACAATAACATTCTAGGCTCCCACAACACCTACAACTCAGAGGCTTACTCTAGCTGTAACGTTACTGTGGGTTGTCGTTATCTTGACCCTCAGCAAAAATATTCCATTAAAAATCAGTTGCGCATGGGGGCGCGTTTTATTGAACTGGATGTGCACTGGACCGCTAAAATGGAAAGCCTGTTCTCCTACCCTAATCGCTTATTATTATGTCACGGGGTATGCAGTCTCAATGATAAATATGCCACCGAAGGGTTTGATGAAATAGAAGACTGGCTAGCAGATGACAGCAGCCGGGATGAGGTAATTATTTTATACATTGAAGACGCCAGTGATGGACATCACAATGACCTTTATAATCAGATGAATGACCGTTTTGGCGATAAAATTTATGCCAGTGGTGGCTGCGGTAATATTCCCGACAGCTTAACCAAGGCTGATGTGTTGGCGGCGGGTAAACAAGTAATTCTATACAAAGACGGCGGCTGTTCCAGTAATACAAATATGGCCAGCACTGCCTTTACCGGAATGGGTAAGGTGGGCCGCATCTGGGAAGATTCCACCACCATTGGCACCATTGGTGAATTTTTTAGTGGTGGTATCGACAGCATTACGGCTTCTGAAGTGAGTGAGGCATTTGAAACCGGTGCGAACGTGGTCAATCTTGATGATCTAGTGATGGACGATGGCCGCATCAAAGCCGCTATCTGGAGCTGGGATGGGAACGAGCCTAATAACTCAGGCAATCAAGACTGCGCGGCACAATGGGGAAATGGTCGTTGGGATGATAATTCCTGTACTGGGCAATTTTCCTATGCTTGTGAAGACAGCAGCGGAAATTGGTTTGTGCCAGCAAATACCAAAGGGGCTTGGGCCAATGGCGACAGCGTGTGTGAAGCGCAAGGTGGCAGCTTTAGCGTGCCCACCAACAGCCAAGATAACCAAGCGTTAAAAACCGCTAAGGATGCTGCGGGTTACACCACAGCTTGGTTAAATTACACCGATGCCGCCAGCGAAGGGGATTGGCTGGTGGCGGGGAAAAGCACCGTATTTTCAGAAGTCTTACCCGGCTCTTTTAAGTTTACTGCCGGTGACTTCGTATTAAAAGCGGGCGAATCCATTACCACCAAAACCCGATATATGGTGATGCAAAACGATGGCAATTTTGTCATTTATAAATACGGCAATGGCACAGTGGGGAGCGCTCAATGGTCTTCTGGTACTAGGACCGATAGTGGCGGCAGTAGCTACAAAGTGGGTTTTCAGGGGGATGGTAATTTAGTGGTGCGTAACGGCAGTGGCTCGGCTAAATGGGCCAGCGGTTCCAACCCATCGGGGCAGTACATGTATTTGCAGGGGGACGGTAACCTTGTGATTCGTAATTCTTCTGGTGGCACTGTCTGGGCGGCTGGCAGCAACTAAAGCCCTGCAAACATCTAATGTTATTTCTATATAACGTTTAAGGCCGTTTTAATTAACGGCCATCCATGCTTTGAATAACAGAGACAAATGTCATAAGCCAAATACCACTGGTGTTGTTATGTGTATCAACAAATAACCTATAGAAGTTAAGCACCGCATTTGGCAACAGTGCACTTGTTGAAAACGCCCTGAAAGCTTTCCGTAATGCAGTTTTCATTCATCAATAAGTCCACCTGACGACTTCATGCCTAAATACACAATAATTATTGTCTTATTTTTCTTAATATCATGGCCCATGTTTGATGCTGTGGTGACTTATAAAGTGCGGTAAGAATAACTTCCTTATTCAAAGTTTACCGAGTCTGACTGGCTGTGGTGCATAGGCCCAACAAGAGGAAGGTGTACGTCTTCCACCGACACCTTCTTTTTCTCCTTGCTAGGAATAGTAAACAACAGGGCGGCTATTAAACACAAATCGGTGATTGAAAAATGGTACACTGAGCCGGTTGAATATCCTGAGAGACATGATGGACGGTAATACCAAAGACAACCCAGGGCGCTTTCGCATTGCTGATGTGGCCAACCTTTGCGGGGTGAGTGCGTCAACATTAAGGTCCTGGGAGCAACATGGCTTAATTAAACCAGAATACACAAACACAGGGCAACGGCTGTATTCGGATGCCAACCTGGAGCAGATTCGCGATATCAAGAGGTTGCGTGTGGTGCAGGGCTTGAGTCTGACTGCCATTCGCGCCATGCGTGGGCGGCAGCCAGATAGCGAGCAAGGTAAAGACTCTTCCCCTGCATCACCACCAGCACAGCTGCGTGATGCAGGAGGCATTGGTCCCAGGTTAAGAGTGTTGCGTAAAGAGAAGGGCTTAAGTCTGCGAGAGGTGGCCGCTAAGACTGGCCTGGCAGCTTCATTTATAAGTACCTTGGAGCGTACATCGTTAGGGGCGTCGGCCACTAGTATTCGCAAGCTTGTCGCTTGTTTAGATACCACTGTTTTTGAGTTGTCATCACAGGTGAAAAGTCTTCATCAGGATGGAAACAGTGGTGTGGTTCGAAGTGAAGAGGCCCGTGTTGTACCCATGTTGGGCCCAGACATTCAAATTGAACAGCGGGCGCTTCGAGGCGCTATGATGGATTGTCAAAAGTGGATTTTACAGCCGGGCAGTGAAAGTGAAGAGGCTTACGCCCATGAGGGTGAAGAGTTTATTTTTGTACTGCGCGGTAGTCTAGAAATTAATCTGGATGTTCATGAACGGCACGTATTGAATTCCGGTGACAGTATCTATTTCGACAGTACTCGAGTCCACTCTTGGCGCAATTCTGGTGAAGAAGAGGCCGAAGTTATTTGGGTTAACACGCCGCCTTCTTTTTAAAGCAGGCAGGTTACCGCCATTTAAAGCAGTAAAATACCTGGCTCTGTTTGATGAATATCTATTCAAAAATTACAAATGTCTTGCGCACCGTTTCACGAATATCCCAGGTACCCTCGCAGCCTGCCGGAAAGAAAATGGCATCGCCGGCCTTAATTTTAATGGGTTCTTGGCCATCTGGCGTAAATATACACTCACCGGCTACAAAATGGCTGAATTCACTTTTGAGAATTTGTCGGCGCCAAATACCCGGTGTGCATTCCCATACTCCAGATAAAATGTCTTGGTTTTCTTTATCTTCGTTAATGGCTATTCGAGTTGCTGCAATCTTCTCGCCTATGGGTTCTTTCACCTGAATGGCACTATCAAAAGAGGCATTGTCGGCGTTCATAATGATGGGTTTCATGGTTTTAATCCTAAGTCTTGTTAAGGGTTATTCTGATTTGTCTTCGAGGCCAGTGGGAGCAAGGTGAACCAGGGCTTTATCCCAAATCCGCGGCTTGACGCCTGCCGCCTCTGCTCGCTCCTTTCTTTGTACCGCCCCACGCACCAAGGACCCGCCCATATAACGAATGGGTTCCGGTGGAAATTTCTGAACTTTCCGCTCCACCAGTCCACACTGACTCCATTCATCTTGTAAACCCAGCGCTAAACTGGATAAAATTTTGCCGCCGATGCGACTAGGGCCCACTCCATTTCCACTCCAGCCAATGCCGTAAAAAATATGTTTTGCACCGGGCAGGGCGCCCAATACGGGCAGGCTGTCATAGGTGCGATCGACTGCCCCAGACCAGGAGCTCTCAACTTTTACGTCTCGCAGCATAGGGTAAACGCGACGAAAGTCAGATTCGGTTTCCATGGAATCGGTGGTATCAAAATCAAATCGTGAGCCAATATTGCTGCCAAATCCTAGACCGCCCGTGCCCTTGCCAAAGGCAATGCGGCCATCACGGGTGGTGCGGTAGTAATTGACCATTAACTGTGAATCTGTGACGCCTTCTCCCCCTGTCCAGCCGATGGACGATAAGCGCTCGGGAATGGCTTCTGTCATGAGCACAGTGCTGGTTACGGGCACGATGAGGCGACTTAATTCGGGAATTTTAGCGGCCCAAGCATTGGTGGCGATGACCACGCGCTTTGCTGTTACACGGCCACCGGGCGTCATTAGGTTTACTGGGCATTGTCGATCAAAGGAATTGACCGGGGTGTTCTCGAATATCTGAATGCCACGCTCAAGCGCAACACGGCGCAACCCTGATACCAGTCTTGCTGGCTGCACGGTAGCAGCATTGGGGTCTAACACTCCGCCTAAATGTACCGGTGACCCGGTTCGCGTCTTAACCTCTTCTGGAGTGAGGTTCTTAAAAACGGAATGCCCCAGTTTTTCGCATCACCCAAAGCTTCAATTGTAGAGTCGATGTCATTTTTTGAGGCACGGCAGAGTGAAACAACGGTTGAGTTTGTTATTTGCCGTCCGATTTCCCGAACGCTCTCAAAGTCTCCCGGAGACGATGCTGCAAATCCGGCTTCAATTGTATTCACTCCCAGGCGCTCCAGCTGCTTGGCAAGGGTCAGCTTTTCATCTGCTGACATTGAACATCCGGGGGATTGCTCTCCATCACGGAGAGTCGTATCAAAGAACTTTACCTTTTCCATACATCTCCTTACCAATTATGCACAGCCTCAGGGCTGCGGTTACAAAAGCCTGAACCAACACAGTTCAAGCGCCAAAAATCAGGTAGATCTGCCTGACAAAAATAAGCTTATGTAAATTCCGGATCCACTTCCAGACGACTTGGAGTGGCTCCGCTTGCACCTGCTTATGCAGAACGGATTCGCCCAGAATTATTTTTGTCTTTTTCCGGTTCCGCCCA
>MAAB01007831.1_pt1 | contig 11143 bp, 12 predicted proteins | sample 1115991 | NCBI WGS metagenome assembly MAAB01 (sample SAMN04961124, study PRJNA320927) | seawater metagenome | isolation source: sample BD02T18 sea water enriched with oil for 18 days | place: USA:Gulf of Mexico | collected 2013-07-27
ACGAATACTGAGTCATCAGCCAATGGAAAGCCATCATCGAAACTCGGCGTCTATTACCGTTCCTTTACGGCTCTCCTGCTCCTGTTTAGGCGGGGCACTCTCGGCCTCTTGTTCGCTATTGGCTTTCACAAAGTATTTCATAGATTCGTTAATGCTTTTTTGAACCTGAGCCATGCGCATCAAAACGCTAAGAAGTTCACCAATTTTTTGCTCCATTGCCATCTTTATTGCCTCGTAAATGATGTTGCCCCACTTGGCAACTGGGTTAATTAGCCTTTAAGCTTATATAAAGTTATGTTCACTGATCTTCATTTCAGCCTATTATCAGTTTAGTAGGCCTCGGTCATTGAACTTGGTATAAGTTACGACGTTCACCCAAAGTAATAAAAATCACATTAATTTTCCTTAATTAAGTGAAGCATAATTCCCTTCTACCCACACTTCGTTATGGGTAAATAATTCACGTACATCCATTTCCCGAGAAAGCGCCAATTCAGAAAAAGAGGTTTCCCAAGTATGTGTGCTGTCACGTACTTTAATAATATTGTCTGTCACATCAGACCAGTCAATGTCTAAAAACAAGCACTTCTGGTCATAACCCTTGCCATAATATTTGTCTTTTGAAAACAGCCCTACTAAACGACGTTTGCCGGCCATACCCAATTCATCTTCAGGCACAAAGTACAATAGGCTAGAGACAAACCACATGGGTAAAGCGCTGGTGATTGCAGTAGAGTCTAATGGAAGTGATCCTAAACTGGGCAATTGGGCCTGACTATTTTTATTATCAGACCTCCAGGTATGTATGGCATCTATGGCAAGGCTGCGATACTGATAAGTGGCCATGGCTTCAATTTGAGTCTCTTCAGCTTGTTTATCCAATAGGTTTTTGTCTTTCATGGTACTGGAAAATTCTAACCCTATTTTCCCAAGCATGGCCATTCGCTGAATGATCAAGGCCGGGCGATTTAAACCAAGATAAGCAATATTTATTGCACCGCGGCTATTGGCTTGCTCAGCACCCTGCTTGGCCAGCCATTTCTGGTAATCTTGTGGTTGAGCTTCTTTTGGCTGATTTTTTAGTGATTTAACTTGGTTAGGTGCTTGCTCACTTTCTTTTAATTTAGGCAGCGCACTGGCAGTAATGTCGTCTTTACTATCCGACAATGGCGTCACGGCTGACATTAGCGGCTGGCCATCCATTAACGGAATACACTGGGGGTCGCGCCATAATGTTTTTTCAACTTCGCCACTGTCCAGCCCGTGGCATTCTTGATAATACTTAACCACCTGATCATAAGGATAAGCCTGGCCATTAAGTGGGTTAAAACGAATAAAGTCCCGTGGATTCTCTAAGTAGGGATTAATTAATAAGGCCTTTTCTTGCTCAATGGCCACCTCGGGAAAACGTGGCCCATCAACCGGAAACCCAAAGCGCTTATATTGCTCATGGCACGCCTTACACGTGTACAGTAAGTTATCTTGTGCATAGGCCAAGGGTAAATAAGGCGAAGGCAACATGGGTGACGAGTTTTGTACTTGGCTAGGTGGCCGAAAATGCTGCACACTGCCTTCACCGCTGGCCAATAAAAAACTTTCACAATAGCTGCAACAATTGCCATTAATTTTTTTTACATTTTTTAATATCGAACCACTGCCATATAATGACGGATCTAGACCTGCCAAAGTAAAGCCACTGATCTGCTGGTCTTGCTTACGGTTATTTTCCTTGCCTAGGGTGAGATAAACTAGGTTATCCACCAGTTCCCGCGCAAAACCTTCATTCAACAAAGTATTACGATCCGCTTGAGTGAGGATTCTATATTTTACGCCTCCCTCTAAGCGCAGTAACAGTTCACGCATTTGCTTTTGCGCCGCCTGTTGCTTCACCAGTTCATCTTGACTGCATTTGGCAGGGCTGAAATTCAGCGAAATCATAAGTGCGCCTTTGCTTTTTATTATCGGTACTATTTATCTTTACAGGTTAATGACATGTAAAAATTTTTAAAATTAATGACACCGCCATTATCCAGGCTGTGGGGTATTGCTCATGGCATCTAGGCTGACGGCATCGGCCACCGAACTACTTTCAGACGAATGTTGAGACTCATCGTAATTATCCTGCGGCAATGCCTCCGTAGCAGCACCAGGCTGTTCAGCGCCCGCTTGCGGAGTACTTTGCGGTGGCTGGGTCTGCAACCCTTGGTGCAATTCCATTTGCGCCTGCTGCTGCGCTTCAAGACCCGCGGTAATGGCTTGTTCAGTTTTTTGTATGGCCGCGGCCATTTCTGCTTCTGCTGCTGATTGCGCTGCTTGCTGTTGGGCTTCTAATTTTTCGTAATAGGCTTGTGTTTGTTCTTGACCGGTAAGACTGGCCGCCATTTGGTGATCACTATAAAGCTGCGAATGTGCTTGATCTTGTGAGTCACTGCCCTCCTGTTGCGCTTCGGCTTCTACTGGGGCAGGAGCGGCGCTGCTTGATAATGCACTCATTCCCTCCCCTGTTAAGGTGGCCATAGATTGACGGATCAACTCAGAGGAACTGGCCAGAGATTCATCGATGGTACGTCTAGCCGCCGCTATGTTGTCATCTATGCCGCTGAGTAACCCTTGATAGTTGGGTGGCATGGTCAATGAGGCCAGTTGCTTTAAACTCACATCCGCCGCTTGAGGCTGATTTTCCTGATCATTATTTTTGGTCATGATGTTGCTCCAATTATTATTGTTAAATTAAGCTTTAGGCCAGTGACCAGAAATACTTAAACAGCCCTGCGCACTTAAACTAAGCAAAACCTTGCCTGTCTCTAGCTGGTATTCAAACATCTGCAAGTGCCCAGCTTGATTAACATAAGCATCCACAGCATCATGGCTGGCCAGTTGATATTGCAAACGGCTAATATAATCATTGGCTTGCTTAATTAAGTTAGTCTCTTGATTAAGATTAATGTTAAGCGCAATGGCCAGTAAACCACTGCTGACATCTTCAAAACCCAGACCTTTTTGTATCTCAACCCACTGATTAACGGCGTGCCTTAAACCCTTTTTGTCCAGTACATGAGTGACGATGGGGCAATTTAAAGATTGCAATACCAGCGGCGTTAGCTGCTCGATAATATTATTAAGGGTGGCGCTGGAAGATTGGTTACGCTTAATCTGATTACTGCGGTTATACCAAGCAATATACAGACAATAAAACTGCGAAAACTTTGCCAAGCTATTGGCCTGACTAAACGCCCAATTAACCGCATGAGTGCTAATGGTATGATCAAACTCATGAATGGAATCGGTATATAGCAAAGTTTCGTATAAACAAACCTGATCATTAAGAGACGCGGTTTTAACCAAAGTATGCTGACTGATGCCCAGCCGTTCATAAAACTGGTCCAGTGTTTTTAACTGGCTGTCATTAAGCAAACGATGCTTTTTAAAAAGTGAATTTAATTGAAGGTCATTTAACTCCACGTTTTCCTTTGAGGAGTTAAAATAATATAAATCACGAACATCATTATTGGGTAAGTCCAATAATTTTTTGCCGCCCACTAATAGACCGAGCCGCTTCAGAAAAAGAATCTCGGTACTATGCAGGCTGGGCATAAGCTGTTCGATAAATTTCTCATCGGTTTCGAAGCTTATGGTGTGTTCGCTATCAGCGATACTTTTTTCACACCAAGAAACAGCCTCAGGTATGATCTGCATTATAGTTTGCATATTATCAGAAAGCTGATCGATTTTTTCTAATTCAGCTCCGTTTATCAACACTGTCATATTACCGCCTTAAACCACCTAGTTTTCAAACCTTCGTGATTTTAAAGTTTACTAGATGAATGATTAATCTCCTGTCGGAAATTCCCCTAAAAGCTCACTGGCACTTTTACCAATGGTGCCGAAGTTTGTCGTACTGTTTGTTACCATTAAATTAGCCTGGGCAATAATTCCACTGTAAGGTTCCACTTCACCTGTGGCCAACATTTGTGCCATAGCCACCCCCATGGCGGTGGTCGCCATAGTGCTAACATTACGTAAACTGTCTGTAGCATCTTGTACTGCTAAAGCTGAAGATTGTGAAACCGATTGATAAGCTTTACCTGCACCAGACTGCTTAGTAACCGAACCCGACAGCACATTGCTTTGAATAACGCCCAAAGTGTCCACCACTTGCGGATTCACGCTAACTGTATTTGTTGTCATTATTTAACCTTTTTATCATTTTAAATTTATAACAATAACCAATAACCAATTACCAATAGGCAGATGGCTAAGAGGCTTTCACATCCTTTTGAATAATGGTTTTAGCACTGGCTATTTGCTCGGTGGTTAATTTTAAGTCACTGGCAACCTTATCGATGGCTGCATTAACCCGAGTAGCCAAGTCTTTATCGTCGCCTTTAGCAATGCCATTTTTTAGCATGTACTCCACCACCGCCGTAGATATATTGACGGCGACCTCTTGTTCAGCCAGTTGTATTTTTAATAATTCATTTTCCAACGCTTCCTTGCTGGCTTTAGGTGGCGCTGGCAATTGCGTTTGTAATATTCGTGCACAGGTTGCCGTGGCAGATGCCGTTGAAGAGGTTTGTGAGTTTTGTTGGGCAGTAATGGCATTAAACATTGACATGCCCAGTGTTTCAGCGCCGGCCACATCGAGCATACCCAATGATTGGCCAGCGCTGGTGCCGGTAAGCAAGGCATTTACCTGGCTAACACTATCTGTCACTTGATCGTTAACTGAGCTCATAATTATTTCTCTATTGATTGATGGTTCTTTTCAAATTTTTAGCGATGCACGGATCAGAAAACATATTTTAACCACTGGCTGCCTTGGAAGCGCCCGCCGCCACCATTAACACACAACATTGCGCCACACTGGCATCTTGCAAAGTTTGCGAATTCTTTTCATGACTCACCGCATTTTCCATTAAAAGTGAAATGGAGTTCCCCATGGCCACTGCACTGGTCGCCACCGAGAAAGCCTGAGCAGTGGCAAGATTAATAGCAACGTCTTGAAATTGAATATTGCTCATCTTGTCCTCCACTGACTTAAACAGCTGTTGCTATCGAGTAAATGAGGCACTGCAACCACCCATAGGCAGTGCCTCAATATCTACACCTTAGGCATAAATAGCGGCTGTGCCCTTAGCGGTAGCAGCCGTGTCAATGCAATACAGAGTAGAGATACCCTGAGTTAAAGCTGCTTGTGCAGTCACACCGGAATTTAATTGACCAGTGGTTGCATTATGCGCTGCATTCGACAAAGCTTGACTGGTTGCAATCATGAAGTTTCCTGTGGCAACTGCAGGAGCGTTGCCTAGAACTTCAGTATTGGCCTGTGAAACAGAGTCTGTAATTTGACTATTAACAGCTGTTGGAAATGCCATAATATTTTTCCTATATTATTTTATTTAGTAAAGGGTAAGTGAAATACCTACCCGGGTGTTCACAACAGTCGCGCAAAATCATCCGTCTTAACTTGTTCAGCCTAGAATTGATTTTGTCGCCACTGCTGTAGACGCGGTATCAAGCGAATACAGTAACGTAACCCCCATGGTCGTAGCCGCTTGCGCGGTGACATTGGTTTGTTGCTGACTGGTCGTCGCATTGTGAGCAGCATTTGATAATGCCTGCGACGTGGCTTGAAATAAATTACCCATGGCAATGGCAGGTGCATCGCCGAGCACCTGTACATTGGCCTGGGTGACTGAGTCAGTGATCTGACTATTAACGGCAGTTGGAAAAGCCATAATTTATAATTCCTAATGATTGGTTTAGTAAGCAAAAAATATATTGATAAAAATAAATTTTTACACCCTTTAAAATTAACCTAAACCTAATGGCTTACCACCTGAGTTTAATATGGCACTGGTACCCTTAGCAGTACTAGCAGTATCAATTGAGTACAAGGTAGTGACACCCATAGTCGTGGCTGCTTGTGCAGTTACTAAAGTTTGCTGTTGTGCACTGGTGGCATTATGCGCTGCATTACTTAAGGCTTGAGAGGTTGCCTGAAATAAATTCCCCATGGACATGGCCGGTGCATCACCGAGCACTTTCACATTAGCTTGCGTCACAGAGTCTGTGATTTGATCATTTACTGAAGTTGGAAATGCCATAATAAACCCTTTATTTTTTTGATTAGTTTTTATCGCCTGGAAAACAAAGTACTTTCATTTCCCTGAGAGATGAACAAAGCTTATTGCAAGCTGCTATATAGCGATTGGTTTTTATTCTTAGTTGGTTGGTAAATATTAGGGAGAGCAGAGCACTTTTTGATTTTAGCGCTCGGTTCCATTTTATTTATTCGATAATGTGTAAATGCCTAGGCTTGCAAAATTTATCTCGATAAACTCCAGGACTTGCCCCCACCTGAGATTTAAAGCGTTTTTCAAAAAAACTTAAATCGGAGAATCCCACATCATCACAAATTTGTGTGACGTGTCGATCTGGGTAAAGATTAAATAGTCTCACCGCTTCATCTATACGCATCCTTAACAAAACCTGTTTAAATGAATGGCCTAATTGCTTTTTAAACAAGGCAGACAGGTGAGATGGGCTCACATAGGCTTGAGCAGATAATTCTGCCACACTAAAACTTTGTGTGAAATTTTTGTCTATGTACGCTAAAGCCCTTAATAATGCAGGATGAATTTTTTTATTTGAAGATGCCACCAGCTTAGTTGAAAACGGTATAGGCAAGTCGTAATTTTTCTTAACACCCGCTTCTTCGTCTAAGTCTATTTTAACTAGGTGCGTATCGGTATTCGAATTAATACCGGTAACAAGTACGTTTTCAGAGTGGGGATTCATAGCAGGAAAGTAATGCAATAATAGCTTTGAATCAATTTTTTGATCAAGGGCCAACACCGACAATTTTTCCAAGCATCTTTGTAACTGCTTAACGTTACCCGGCCAACTATAGTTAGTGATAATTTCCCAGCCGTCTGAGCTAAAAGACAGCTTATTAATTCCGGAGTTATTTTGTAAAAAATAATCGACTAGTATAGGTATATCTTCAATCCTACTGGCCAGCGGAGTTAGTTCAACCAATAATGAGTGATAATCAAGCCAGGCCATAAAACTATGATTTATATGCCAGCGCTGCTGTGAATTTCGGCTTAAAGAACCACTACTGGCCATTAAACTCACCTTACCTAATGAAAAAACCTTATTGCTTTTTTGCGACGAGCTCCTAGATTCTTCAAACCAATAAGACTTAATATTTTGAGCATCCTCTATATCTAGGGCATCGATATTTTTTAATAAAAGTGAACCACCTTGAGCCTCATTCCAGAGATCTTTCATAATTTTCTTGGCAGTCGATTGTTTCCAGTACTGGCAATCACTAATAACAATAGGCCCAGTTTGTCTTAGTCTTTTTTCGTGTATTATCCGTGCCGCCAAACTTTTACCAATTCCCGATGCACCACTAATTAAAAGTGGTAAGTCATTATTTGATACCAAATTTATTTTATCATTAAGCTTAGTGACAGCATGACTGGTTCCCACCAGTAGGGAATTATTTTTATTTTTTAAACAACTAACGGAAGGTTGATCGCAGGAGGTTGACATACACTATATCCCTTACAGTGAAATAAATTATTAGGCACTTGAATTCATAACAACCTTAAAATGATCGTCGTGCTCTGTTTATTTTCGAGGGATAAATATACGGTTTCCATCAATACTGATCGGTATCAGTTTAGGATCAGTTGCACACTAAATTAATCCTAAACCTTACCTCTTACTGACAACACTTCCATTTTCAATATCTGTGAAATGACTTTATATAATTAACCTAACGACAATCACATTCATGATTAATTAGGCATTAATATAAAAACTAATACTTAGTAGCTACCACTTTTCCTTCAGCAGATATGCCACATACTTCCAATAATCTAGATTTTTCACCTGACTCCAATCTCCCTAACATAATTTGACGTACGATCGGCTGCTGAAAAACATATGTATCGCCACATAACTTCAGTAAACCATAAGTAACAAGAACATGAAGAGCACAACTAAATTTTTGCCTAAGTAAACGTGAAAAGCATTGATAGAATTGCTCAATGCTGAAATTTTCATTCAGCAACGATACGATTTTAAGAGCTGTAACCTCTGCCGCATCCAAATGCGATATTAGTAAAGATAGTTCACTACTCATAGAACCGGGGATATCTATAGCTGGATTAGAGCAGTACATTAGTTGCCTCAATACCCGTGGATTCCCCTCTGCCCGAACCAATATATTATGGTTAATGTTATATAAATCTTTGTTTTTTCCAATAGTTTCAAATATTTCAGTGAGTTGCTCAAGACTTAATGGCCTAAGTTGGATCGTATAGGCTTGATTTAACCAACTTGGCAGATGACTAAGCGATCCAATATTACGGCCAGCGAGTATCAATATAACTGGAAAGTCTTTGATGCAAGCCACTAAAAAAGGTAAAAAATTTTCACAAGTGTTATTAATTATGTGAATATCATCAATGAAAATAGCGTTCTGTAAATTTCCAACATAATCTTCCAATAAAGATTTAAGCACCACACCAATATTTTTATGCCAATCTTTATAAGCAACCTCAGAATAAGCATAATTTGTAAGCAAGTACTCCACTAGCCATGACCGGATATTCACAGGCAAATTTAGCTTATTTACTCTTCGACTAATAACAGCCTCGTCACTTGTCGCATTCAATGACAACAATAAAAAACAGAAGCGACCACATGATGAAATCTTAGTACCGCAATTACCGCTACCGGATTCAAGATAAACCGAACTACTTTCTGTCACTTTATGTTTATAAAAATAATTAATAAGATGAGTTTTACCGATTCCAGCACTGCCAGTAATATAAATAGTAAGGCCGACTTGTTGTAAATCTCTAAAACCAGCCAAATAATTAAATTGATTAATTTCCCAGTGACGACCTAGCGGTACTGTCGTTGAGTTTTCTAAGGGAGAAGTAAGGTGCCACTGACTTAAAGATTTATTAACATTAAGAAGCTGTATATTGTTTCTAAAATATCCTGATTTAAGTATTAATTCATCAGCCGAAATATCCCCCCAATTAATTTCATTTAAAATAAACTCAAGGTCATTTATTATAAATTCTTGATTTGTAATTGCATTTTTTTCGCTTGTAAATTCCTCGATTGAATTTTTAAAACTAATGTACAGCTTGAACTCCTCACAAAATTCATGCCTTAACTTAAGACTCAATCTACGCGCCTTTTCAATTGCATCTAGACCATGTACATCACTGTATAACCCTATAAAAACTACATCACCCTTAATTTCAGAAACATAATTAAGACTTGAAATAAAGTTTAATATTTCTTTAAATTTATTATTTATTTTAAGGGAAATCAAAACACTTGATTTAATTATAGAAACATCGCCACAAATCTTAGAAATATACTCACTGGAACCTGAATCATCTAAAAAATCGCTTATGGGAACATCAAAATAACTCGCCAGATTCCCCACTATTCGATACAAAATATTTTTACCTGACTCGGCTCGCTTTATGGATGCTATCGATATTTGAAGATTGGCACTTGCACATTTTTCAGCTAAACCTTCTTGGCTTAAACCATTTTTTTTCTCAATAGCTTGAGTACATCTGCATTAATAGAAGTACGTCCATTCATTAATTTTTTCATTATAATTCCATTCATTAATTATATATAAAGGCTAATAGCTCGCAATTAGCTTAACTGCATTAATATGGATTATTTAGAAAAATTTATTAAGGTAGAGTGGACAAAGAGGACCTTCATACCTGAACACTCAAGAAATCATAAAAAGTAAAATCAAGAATATAAACCATTTCATTCTTCATCCATAAAAATAACAGTGAAACTAGTTTTATTGTGTTTTTATAGAGAGAAACAAGTAACGGCCAAACATAGATTAAAAACAATTATTAAATTATTTAATAGAGAAAACCCCTAATAAATTAGCCCTATTAAATATTTATGTCTCAATATAATAATTGTAGATCTAATATTTTAAAATCCTGTATAAACATTATCAACCTAGAAAATGATAACAATAACATTACAAAAAATTATTTTTACTCACTATATTCTTTAAAAACTACTGCCAATAAAACTTAATTTACCAGGGAGTATCAACGACTTAAAACAGCATTAGCACTACCTGCCGAAAGTATTAAATATTATGGCGTAATTTGTCAATAAATAAACGGTGCATGCAGTTTTTATCCCTAAATCTATTTAGAGAACCTAAAAATAATATAAATTAGCGACCAGTAATAAAACCATTACAAAATAAAGCCCACAAATCATACAAAGACATAATTTAAATTTTTATTTATTTATGGTAAAGAGGGATTAATTATATAATGAGTCACCACAAAATTTGTAAGGTCATATCAGTTATAAATGACCCAACCCTATAAAAGTAAGGTAGCCTCATCTGGTTATTTCTTTGGTCATTATGTTAATTAATAATTTAGCCCATAGACCTCATAACCATAATACAAAGAATGATTGAGACTGACGAAGCCACACTGACAATCTATTAAAATGCCGTGAAATTTAACCCCGCTATTTTTTCAAGCCTGAGCCCTCATTTTACTACTCAAAATAGTAAGTATTTATTTTTCTAATATTTTATATAACGTATTAAAGCATGCGTTAATTGATAACGGGGATTCAACTAGCAAGTGCAACAAAAAGGTCTGAATGGGAAGTAGTGAGGTAACCTCTCTGATTTGCGTTCCGGTAATAATTATAGGCATCATGAGAAGCTACTCCCAACTTACTGAAGACCTACACCAACAAACCATGCACTGGTGTGAGCTTGAACTTAGCCCCCCCCACCGAATCAGCACCCTAGGCTGGCATTAGTCTTGCGCTTTGCACAAGAAGCCTTGCCATAGAAAGCTACTTAAACTGCAATCAATTGCAGTTAACCCTATGGGCACAGCAGCAACAGGCATTGGCTAAATTAAGCCGCCATAGCGCACTGCTACGAGAAAAGTTCACAAAATCTGGGTTTGAAGTAGAGAACATACAAAGTAAACGCGGCAACCCAGTAAAAACAGCCGCCAAGTGCACCAGTCTATAATTGATGTGCACACGTAATGAATTAACTCACATAGATTAACGTGATGGCTAA
>MAAB01028164.1_pt1 | contig 11140 bp, 12 predicted proteins | sample 1115991 | NCBI WGS metagenome assembly MAAB01 (sample SAMN04961124, study PRJNA320927) | seawater metagenome | isolation source: sample BD02T18 sea water enriched with oil for 18 days | place: USA:Gulf of Mexico | collected 2013-07-27
ATTTACCTTTGTTTTAGATGTTTAACGTTATAAGTAAGCGCGGGTGTATTTTGTGCGCCATACCGGGTTAATTGGTTATGTATTGTACGTATAAAAGCACCATGTACTCTTAGCCGTGTTTAGTGAATCATACAGTTTTTGTGCATGCTCGTTATCTGTAGCCGTTAGCCACTGTAGTCTTAACGCACCCTGTGACTTTGCAAAACTATCGCAATGCTCGACGAGTTGTTTAGCAACACCTTCTCCTCTGTTGGCCGGCAAGGTATATAGATCATTTAATACCGCAACTTTAGCTGCAAGCGTGGAAGAATATGTAAAAAATACCGTGGCAAATCCAACAAGCTTTGTGTTACTGCGAAATATGAATTGGCAACCCGATGAATTCGTTTCGCCAAACTGCGAAAAGAACGCTTTGTTTTTTGCATCTGATATATCAACGACCTTATAAAATTCTTGGTACTTGCTGATTAAAGGCAACACCTCATCAATGTTACTTTTGGATACAACTTCAATCATTTAATTTCCCTAAGACACTTAACAATGCGATTGTAGGTTAAAACGTTAAACTCAGTCATAAAAAAGGCGACATTCAATTAAGAATATCGCCTTTTTATTACCACGAATGGCATCTACCCTAGCAATGCAGAAGCAATGGCTAGGGCAAAACACATTAAGCTATCTCAAATTAAGAGAATTGGTTAGATGTGTTGTTCGCACCGCCCGCTTTAAGCGCGTTCTCACCAGCAAAGTATTCTTTGTGGTCATCGCCCATGTCTGAACCAGACATGTTTTGATGTTTAACACATGCGATACCTTGACGGATCTCTTTACGCTGTACGCCAGCTACGTAGCCCAACATACCTTGCTCACCAAAGTAGTCTTTAGCTAAGTTGTCTGTAGACAACGCTGCTGTGTGGTAAGTCGGTAACGTGATCAAGTGGTGGAAGATGTTCGCTTCACGAGCAGAATCAGCTTGGAAGGTACGAACTTTTTCATCAGCAGCGTGCGCCAAATCAGTTTCGTCGTATTCAGCACTCATTAAGCCATCACGGTCATAAGCAGAAACATCTTCACCTGCTGCAACCATCGCGTCAAATGCTTGCTGACGGAAGTTAAGCGTCCAGTTGAAAGAAGGACTGTTGTTGTAAACTAGCTTCGCATCAGGAATTTCTTTGCGAACTTCGTTCATCATGTCGGCAATATCTTTAACGCTTGGCGTTGCAGTTTCAATCCAAAGAAGATCGGCACCCGCTTTAATGGCTTCGATAGAGTCAAATACACAACGCTCTTCACCCGTACCTTGACGGAATTGGTATAGACCAGAAGGTAAACGCTTAGGACGAACAAGTTTGCCATCACGGTTAAAGCATACATCGCCTTCAGCCATGTCAGCTACGTCAATTTCTTCAACGTCTAGGAAAGAGTTGTAACGATCGCCTTGATCGCCAGGCTCTTTAACAACAGCGATTTCTTTCGTAAGACCAGCACCTTCAGAGTCAGTACGTGACACGATAATACCGTTGTCGATACCTAATTCTAAGAAAGCGTGACGTAATGCGCGAATTTTAGAATGGAAGTCAGCGTGAGGAACCGTAACTTTGCCATCTTGGTGACCACATTGCTTTTCATCAGCGACTTGGTTTTCGATTTGCAGTGCACAAGCACCCGCTTCGATCATTTGCTTAGCCATTAGGTAAGTCGCTTCAGCATTACCAAAACCCGCATCGATATCCGCAATAATTGGCACAACGTGAGTCACGTGGTTATCAATTGCATCTTGAATTTTTGCTTCTTTAGCCGCATCACCCGCTTCACGTGCTGCATCTAAATCACGGAACAAACCGCCTAATTCACGCGCATCAGCTTGACGTAGGAATGTGTATAACTCAGCAACTAATGCTGCAACTGATGTTTTTTCGTGCATAGATTGATCAGGTAAAGGACCAAAATCTGAACGTAATGCTGCAACCATCCAACCAGAAAGGTAAAGGTAACGACGGTCAGTTTTTCCACCGAAATGCTTTTTGATTGAGATCATTTTTTGTTGACCAATAAAACCATGCCAGCAACCTAAAGACTGCGTGTACTTAGTTTTGTCTGCATCAAATGCAGCCATATCAGCGTTCATAATATCAGCAGTATATTGTGCTACATCAAGACCGGTTTTGAATTTATTTTGCGCGCGCATACGGGCAATTGATTCAGGATTGATTGGATCCCAAGACGGGCCCTTTGCTTCAATTACTGCTGAAACAGCAGCGATATCGTTAGTATAAGATGACATTTAAATCTCCTTTAAGGTTAGTAAAACTAAAAATTTATAAATATTCGTAAGCTGGGACGGTTAAGAAATCAACCAGCTCTTCTGAGGTAGTAAAACGGTCCATAATTTTAGCGGCTTCATCAAAACGACCTGAATCAAAGCGTTCTTCGCCCACTTCAGACTTGATGACGTCCATCTCTTCGCCCATAAATTCACGGAATAGTTCAACGGTAATTTTTTTACCTGAATCCACTGCCAGATTGATGAACGTGAAATCTCGGCCGTTGCCGCGTCTTCCATCAAGCCATAAATTGGCACACAGCCGTTACCTTGAATCCAAGCTTCAATATATTGCACGGCGATGCGGATATTCGCACGCATACCGTCTTCTGTTCTATCACCTTCACAAGGCTCTAGTAATTCTGCCGCCGTTACCTCTGCATCATTTGGTTTAGGTTACCTTCACCAATATATTCGTTTAATACACCCATCGCTGTATCAGCAAGTCCCGGGTGAGCAACCCAGGTACCATCGTGGCCGTTTTGTGCTTCTAGTGTTTTATCACCAACCACTTTTTTCAATACCGCTGCATTCACTTCAGGGTCTTTAGCCGGAATAAAGGCCGCCATACCACCCATCGCTAAAGCACCACGCTTGTGGCACGTTTTAATCAATAAACGTGAGTATGCACTTAAAAAAGGCTTATTCATTGTTACTGCTTGGCGATCTGGTAGTACACGATCAGGGTAGTTTTTAAGCGTTTTAATATAGCTGAAGATATAATCCCAACGGCCACAGTTAAGCGCCACGATGTGATCACGGAATTCGTGAAGAATTTCTTCCATTTCAAACACCGCCGGCAAGGTTTCGATAAGAACCGTTGCTTTAACCGTGCCACGCTCAAGACCCACTAAGTCTTCAGCCTTGTCCATCACATCCGCCCACCAGCGAGCTTCTTGGTGTGATTGCAATTTAGGAATATAGAAATAAGGGCCTGAACCTTTCGCCAATAACGCTTTATAGTTATGGAAGAAGTAATAAGCGAAGTCGATCAAACCACCAGGGATATTGTCGCCTTCTAATTGAATGTGCTTTTCTGGTAAGTGCAAACCACGTGCACGACAAATCAATACCGCTGGGTCTTCGTTTAGCTCGTAATGCTTGCCAGACTTAGGGTCATCTAGAGTAATAGTGCCATTAACCGCATCACGCATATTGATTTGGCCTTGCGCTACTTTGTCCCAAGTCGGTGCCAAAGAGTCTTCAAAATCGGCCATGAATACTTTTACATTCGCATTCAATGCATTGATGATCATTTTACGATCAACCGGGCCAGTAATCTCTACACGACGATCTTGTAGGTCTTCTGGAACCCCTAAAATAATTTCAGCTTGTTTGACTTTTCGTGTTTCAAGCAAGGCCGCAACACGGGGTGAAAACTCTTCCGCTAGCGTAGCAACAAAAGCATTTGCTTCTGCAGAATAAATGCTTTTGTATTCTTCAAGCATTTCGCCGGTAAAGGTCAATTTTTTCATTATCAGATCTCCTAAAATTGATGTCATTGGGTATTTGTGCGACCGCATTATAGAGATAATCTATCCCCACACAATCCCAATAAAACTATTTCTATCATTAAAAAAAACAATGATAGAATGCGTTTATGAGTAAATCAGCCGTAAAAAGTAATCGACATAAACAACTCAGGTCATTTTGCATGGCCGCTAAAGTGGGCGGTTTCTCAAAGGCCGCCGACTTATTGCAACTGAGCCAACCCTCCGTTTCGCTGCAAATACAAAGTCTTGAAGAAGAATTAAAGGCGCGTTTATTCACCCGTAACGGCCCCAAAATAAGCCTCACCGAAGCGGGTAAAACATTATTAGAACTGGCTCAACCGCTGGTTGAACAAATGGACAGCTTACCCACCCGCTTTGCCGCACGGCATAAACCCGAAGTCTCTGCCGAAATTAATATTGCCGCTGGCGAGGCGAGTATTTTGTATTTATTACCCAAAATTGTAGAAAAATTCAGGCAGCGTTACCCCAATATCCATATTCGTCTACACAACGTGTCGGGTAAGTCGGGCATCGAAGCGATTCGTAACGGCGAGGTAGATTTTGCGGTTGGCCCCGTCTCGGATGTTCCCGCCGATATACTATATAAACAGGCCTATCGTTTTGTTCCCGTATTGATTATGCCGTTTGGTCACCCACTCACCGCAGTCGAGGATATTAGCCTCCACCATATCACCCAGTACGACCTTATTCTGCCACCTAAACACCTAAACACTTGGCGTATCGTCGAGGACGTATTCCAAAAACACCAATTACGTTACAAAGGCTCACTAGAGGCTTGGAGCTGGGAGATTATTAAAAAATACGTTGAGCTTGGCCTCGGTATTTCCATCGTCACCAGCGTCTCGTTAACGGGTAATGAAAAGCTCGTCGCCAAACCTCTTTCAAAATATTTTCCTGATTATTATTACGGGGTTACGATGAAAAGAAAAGGTATGTTGTCACTACCAGCAAAGAATTTTATTGAGCTCATCGACCCTAGTTTTTTTCAATCCTCGTTTTAACACCGCCTGCGTTGACTAAAAATAACTCCAATTCGCCGAATCGCGGATTTAAGTTATAATACCTACCTTCACACTAGCAATAAATAAAGCATGATTTGGAAACCTAATGTAACTGTTGCCGCCATTATTGAACAATCAGGAAAATTCTTAATGGTAGAAGAACACTCGGCCAATGGCCCCGTAATCAATCAACCCGCAGGGCACTTAGAACCGGATGAAGGCCTACAAGACGCCGCTATTAGAGAAACTCTAGAGGAAACCGGTTATCAGTTCACCCCTTGTGCATTCATTGGCTCTTACCTGTGGCATAACGAAGAAAACCAGACCACTTACTATCGAACGACATTTTCGGGAACGGTGTGTGATCAGCATATTGAAACACAACTCGATGATGGCATCATTCGCGCCCTATGGATGAGCCGTGACGATATTTTAGCGAACCAGCACCGCTTAAGAAGCCCCATTATTATAGAAAGTATTGATGACTTTTTAGCCGGTAAAACATACCCGCTAGATATCGTAAAAACAAACATTAAATAACCTACCTAAGCTACTGTTTTAAATGTCAAATAAAAAAATAATGATCGGTATGTCCGGTGGTGTAGACTCCTCTGTTGCCGCTCTTAAACTGCTTGAACAAGGGCACCAAGTCACCGGTTTATTCATGAAAAACTGGGACGAAGACGATGGCAGTGAATACTGCACCGCAAAAGAAGATCTCGATGACGCACAACAAGTTTGCGACAAACTCGGCATTGAACTAAAAACGGTTAATTTTGCCACCGAGTATTGGGATAACGTCTTCGAGGACTTTCTCAAAGAATACGCGGCAGGTCGCACCCCAAACCCCGATATATTATGTAACCGAGAAATTAAGTTTAAAGCCTTTTTAGACTACGCCACTGAACTCGGCGCGGATTACATTGCCACCGGACACTACACACAGATAGGGCTGCATGATGACAAATTTCAACTGCTGCGTGGCCTAGATAGTAATAAAGACCAGAGCTACTTTCTTTACACCCTAGGTCAAGCGCAGCTAAGCCGCTCCTTATTTCCTATTGGTGACATGGAAAAACCCGCGGTGCGTGAACTCGCGCAAAAAGCGGGTTTCATCAACAGCCGTAAAAAAGACAGCACCGGTATCTGCTTCATCGGCGAGCGTAAATTCAAAGACTTCCTACAGCAATACCTACCTGCACAGCCTGGTGAAATCCAAACCCCCGAAGGTGAAGTGATTGGTCAACACCAAGGGTTAATGTATTACACCCTAGGTCAGCGCCAAGGCCTCGGCATCGGCGGTATCAAAACAGCCGCTGAAGAACCTTGGTACGTCATCAAAAAAGACCTAATCAATAACATTTTGATTGCCGCACAAGGTCACGACCACCCCATGATGCAAAGCGACATATTACAGGCCTCTCAACTCAGCTGGGCCAGTGGAGAAGCCGTTGCAGACGGCTTCCGCTGCACTGCTAAAACTCGCTATCGACAAAAAGACCAAGCGTGCCAAATCAAACTACTCGATGATGGTAGCTGCACAGTGATCTTTGACCAACCCCAGCGCGCGGTAACGCCCGGCCAATCAGTGGTTTTTTATCATCAGGATATTTGTCTCGGTGGCGGTATAATAGATTCAACCTCTTCAAACACTAATTAAATAAAACTTCATAAATGACACTAAATAAATTAAACGCCCTTTCCCCTGTTGATGGTCGCTATGCCAGCAAAGTTGACGAGTTACGCCCTATTTTTTCTGACTCAATTCTCGGCTCAAACTAATCAACTACTCGATAACATCGTGAGTGACTTTTGTGTAGACGACGCTCAACGTATTAAAGACATCGAAAGCACCACCAATCACGACGTTAAGGCCGTAGAGTACTTCTTAAAAGAAAAAACCGCCGATAATGCTGAATTATTAGCCGTCAGCGAGTTCATCCACTTTGCCTGCACCTCAGAAGACATCAACAACCTGTCTTACGCCTTAATGTTAAAAGAAGGCCGTGACGAGGTGATTAAACCAGCTATTGCTGATGTCATTAGCGACATTAAAGCAAAAGCTATTACTTACGCAGCCATGCCTTTATTATCACGTACCCACGGGCAAACCGCCTCGCCTAGCACCATGGGTAAAGAGTTTGCCAATGTCGTTGCGCGTTTAGATCGCCAATTAGTACAATTAGACGATATTGATATGCTCGGTAAAATTAATGGCGCTGTTGGCAACTATAACGCCCACTACTCGGCTTACCCAAACATTGACTGGCCTGCGTTTGCTGAAAATTTCGTAGAATCATTAGGTTTAAGCTTTAACCCATACACCATTCAAATTGAACCGCATGATTATATTGCCGAGTACTTCCACGTATTGGCGCGTATCAATACCATTCTGATCGACTTCGCACGTGATGTTTGGGGTTATATTTCAGTTGCTTATTTCAAGCAAAAAACCATTGCCGGTGAAATTGGTTCATCCACCATGCCTCATAAGGTTAACCCTATCGACTTTGAAAATGCCGAAGGTAACTTTGGTATTGCCAATGCCTTAATGAATCACTTCTCAGAAAAACTACCTATTTCAAGATGGCAACGGGATCTTACCGATTCAACCGTATTGAGAAACCTAGGTACTTGTTTGGCTCACAGCTTAATTGGCTTCAAGTCACTGCAAAAAGGTGTGTCAAAACTTGAAATCAATGAAGCCAAATTATTGCAAGACCTCGACGCTAACTGGGAAGTATTGGCTGAACCTATTCAAACGGTTATGCGCCGCTACGGTATTGAAAAACCCTACGAAAAGTTAAAAGAACTCACTCGTGGGCAAGGCATTGATCAACGCTCCATGCAGGCTTTCATCCAGAACCTAGAGATCCCAGAGGATGCCAAACAGCAATTATTAACTCTCACCCCAGCGAGTTACACCGGCTGCGCAGAATCATTGGCTAAGAATATCTAGGCAACAACTTAAAGTGTGATGCAGTTCATGTTTTGTTCAGCATGAACTGCCATACTTTAGATCAATGCAAGGTGGTTTGAAGGTTCATGCTCTCCTCTCCCCCTTTTATGGATCTTAAACTTGCATTCTTAACCGAATCTTTTGATTCGGTTTTTTTTGCATTTTAAACCATTAATCTTTAGCATAAGAGAACCAGCATAAACGTTGTTAGGGGTATTCATTCCATGTCTACAGATCCGTTAGAAAATGCTATTTTTAGGGAAACTACCACCACCTTCCAGCTAAGCTCCTACCCACAGGACATCCAAGCCTTGGTACGGCTGATCGAACAAGCGACCAGCGAACTCAACATCTATAGCCATATATTATGCCCAGCTATTTTCAACACCGCTGCTGTCATTGAGGCCTGTGAAAAGTTTTGTTTAAAGCACCACCGCACTAAAATCAACATTCTCGTGAACGATAGCCAAGCAATAAGCAGGCTATCGCATCGCTTACTCGGCTTATCGCATAAGCTTTCAAGCAGTATATTCTTCAAGAAAATATCCTCCGACACCCCGCCGCGTGACGATGATTTTGTCTGCATTGATAAAAGCGCGTATTTTCAATTACCTAATCATCAACACTATAACGGCATTTGTAACTTTGCCGATGCGGGGCATAATGCACAATTTTTGTCGTTTTTTCACGATGTATGGCTGCGCAGTGAAGCCGATCCAGAGTTACGTTCGGTATTATTATGAAACTAACGTTTTTAACGGCCTGCGTATTATCACTACTATCCAGCCTAGCCTACGCTGAGTTAATCTTTCACCCACTCAAGCATCAAACCCCAGCCAATATTATCCCGAGTATTCAGCCTTTTTTGCAATCAGGTGAAACCGTCATAGCGGCACATAACGAACTTATTCTACGTATTAAGCCCGCGAATATTGTCGAGCTTAAGGCGCTCATCAATAAACTAGACGTGGCCAGTCACCGCTTGCGCATTTATGTGAACCGAGATGGCCGTTTCCAACAACAGCAGGAGGGGTATGAGCTCAATCAACAGCTGCACATCGGCTCCGGCGTTCAACGCAGCTATCAGGGCTCACTTAAGGTCTACACAACCAGCAAACACTCAAACGACAATAAGCAGCAAAGCATTCAAGTATTAGACGGCCATACTGCGCATATCAGCAGCGGCATAAGCAGGCCGAGTAAAAACCTTCAGATCAGCCAACACGCTAACAGCCTACATATTTCCAGTACTAGCGAGTATATAGAAAGCTCCAGTGGGTTTTATGTCACTCCACGGCTCAGCCATGGTGCCGTTATTTTAGAAATATCCCCTTGGTATCAGCGGCCCTTAGCGGGCCAAGCCAACGCAACGGAGTTTTCCCGTGTATCGAGCATCATTCGTGGGCGGTTGAATAGTTGGATAAAATTATCCGGCATCAATGAACAGGGTCACTTATCCTCATCGAGGATACTCGGCAAGCACCATCAAACAGCGCAAAAGAACCACGGTATTTGGCTTAAAGTCGTTGACCTAGACGCCGAGTAATAACAACGGTTTAAGCCTTAACCCATAATTTATAAGGTAACGCCAATAAGCTTGAATTATAGTAACGAGGATCGCCTGTCACCTCTTTCTCCACCCACGACGGTAAAACAAACGACTCAGTTTCCGCAGCCAACTCTACCTCAGCAACAACCAAACCCTCGTTATCACCGACCATTAGTTCGTAACGCGTTTTCTCGACCAGTGGTTTATCACATAGGTTTGCCAGCATCTCTTCGGCATCGGCTAGTGGAATTTGGTATTCAAACTCCGCCCGACTAGCACCTACATTCGCGCCCTTGACCGTTAAATATGCGCGTTCTGCTTTTATCCGAACTCGCACCACGGTTTTCGTCTCGCTCGCCAGCGGTAAATATCCCTGCTTGATTAACACCCCGTTACAACCAAAAATTTTCGTTCAATTTCGACTGCCATGGCTTAGCCTACAAATATTCCATCGATAAACGCTGCTTGAGCAACTTGAAATACCCGCCTAACCCTCACCTTACGGCACTCTGGTGAAACTCGATCACATTACTATCTTGATCACGAATAAATAACATCATCGCACCATCCGGTAACGTTATAGGCCCCCCAGTAATCTGGATAGCTAACGTCTTAAGTGATGCTTCAACGGCTGCGATATCCGTTACATCCAGTGCCATATGGGTATAACCCGCGTGTTTTTCGGCAACATCCATCAAAATATTTCCGTTCAGGCTAGCATCCGCATTAAGGATGAAGTTGATGTTAACCCCCGATGGGTGCTCCATAATCGCCACAGGTTCTGGGCCAATCGGCCCAACGATAAACTCGAAACCCAGTTGTTGATAAAATTCACGGGCCTGCGCCAAGTCGCTTACCCGAATACCCACGTGATTAATGCCACGAATTTGTTTCATAAGATAACTCCATAGATTGTGCGCTTTCCTATAGTCAGCAATAAGAAGAAAAACCAGCGCATCAGGCCGGCTAGTCTACCTCAACTAACGGCTAATTATCCGCTTCAATACGCAAATAACGGCCATTGCTAAAATCAGAGAAAAAAGCCTCCAGCATCGGGTGTTCAATCTCGTCTAGCGCCTCATCCATCAGTAAATTTCTCTCTGCAACATAGGTTGAATGAACACTGCCATCTACCAGTACATGGTACCAAGGCCTATCTTTCGGTGGCCGCGACTTTGCCATCATGTCATACCATTCATCGCTTGACTGAAAGTGACTATCCACGTCGATCACCACCCCTCGGTAACCAAATAAGCGATGCTTAATTAGCTCACCGACAAAAAATTTAGCCTGTGTCATCTTGCTTGCCTTACTCATGCTGTTATCACCTCGATCTATGGGTATTAATACCTAACTCCATTAAGCTACTAAAGCAGCGCTCAAGCAAGTAACATCGCGGGCTATTTAACTCAATTTAACGACACCACTACACGCCCGTGGAAATACGCACCCTATGTAAAGCCCCAAGTTTCAGCACCTTGTAAGGATGCCTTAGCCGGTGAATATTGATCCATTCCTATACACACCGTTACCACTAGCGACAATCAAACTGCCATTCAATTTCTTTACCCCCCCTTTATCGTCATAAAAAACATTGTTTTCATTCCATTTATACCGCTAAATTATTGCTCAATATTATCTATAATTTCGAGTATCCGCGGGTATCAACCCCCCAACCACATTAAACCAGCAGCCAGAAGATAGCCGCTATCTTAACGGTCGTTATTATCAACGAAAACCAGCACTTCTTCACAGACTCAATAACGGATTAGGACTCAACGAAAGCTGACTAAT
>MAAB01006596.1_pt1 | contig 11138 bp, 14 predicted proteins | sample 1115991 | NCBI WGS metagenome assembly MAAB01 (sample SAMN04961124, study PRJNA320927) | seawater metagenome | isolation source: sample BD02T18 sea water enriched with oil for 18 days | place: USA:Gulf of Mexico | collected 2013-07-27
ACGAGCTTAGCCGTAAAATAAGGCATGCGGAACAACCGAATAATACGCTGATTATTAGCGATTTCTTAAGTTTGCCGCCACTTTCCTCGCTTAAAAATAAAGCCGTGCAGCGCGCGCACTCGGTGGCTCAGTTTCAGCTGTTGATGGATACGATCGCGGATGAATACCTGCCATCACACTGGCGCTGTCAGTGTTTAGATCATATTTATCGACCCCTGCAATCGCTGCAAGGTTTGGCGAATTGTCAGCAGAGCCGGCAGCAGCTTCGATATTTAAATTATGAATTACAGCTGATGAGTCATTACCTGCAGGCGGGATTGGTAGCGTCATAGCCTGCCGATTATTAAGTAAATTTCAGAAAAAAGGTGTGAAACGATGAATGAAACTAGAATTGAGAAGGACAGCATGGGGAGTTTGGAAGTGCCCGCAGCGGCTTTGTATGGGGCGCAAACACAGCGTGCGATAAATAATTTCCCCGTGAGTGGTTTGTGCATGCCAGAGTCATTTATTCGTGCATTGTTACTGCTTAAGTCGGCAGCCGCTCAGGCCAATATGAATTTAGCGCAGATACCGAGAACGATGGGTGAGGCGATTATACAAGCCGCAGATAATTTACAAAAAGACCCCGAGTTGATGTCGCACTTTCCAGTGGATGTTTTTCAGACGGGGTCGGGCACCAGCTCGAATATGAATGCGAATGAGGTGCTGGCTAGGGTAGCCGGTGATATCTACGGTGAAAATATTTCGGCGAATGATCACGTTAACTGCGGACAAAGCAGTAATGATGTCATTCCCACGACGATTCACCTGAGTGCAGCGTTGGGCCTGCAGCACAAACTGCTGCCCGCGCTGCGTCACCTAGCAGCGAGTACGCGGGATAAAGCGGTAACGGTGGATCACCACATTAAAACCGGACGCACCCACCTTATGGATGCTATGCCGGTACGGTTAAGCCAGAGCCTGAATGCTTGGGCCGATCAAATTGAGCAAAACATCAAGCGCCTAGTCGATATGCAAAGCAGTATTCAAACCTTGGCGCAAGGCGGGACTGCGGTGGGTACGGGGGTTAATGCCCATGCAGATTTTGCGAACGAATTTAATGCGGCAATCAGCACAGCGACAGGGCTTAGTTTCCGTTCGGCAGATAATTTTTTTAGTCATATCAGTTCACAGGATACGGCGGTGGCGCTATCTGGCCAACTTAAAACAACAGCGGTGTCGATTATGAAAATAGCGAATGACCTACGTTGGATGAATTCAGGCCCCTTGGCGGGTTTGGGCGAAATTGAATTAGCAGCCTTGCAACCCGGTTCGTCGATTATGCCGGGTAAGGTGAACCCAGTCATTCCCGAAGCCGCGGCAATGGTTGCTGCTCAGGTCATCGGTCATGATGCGGCAATTACGGTTGCGGGCCAGTCGGGTAACTTTGAGCTTAATGTGATGCTGCCGCTGGTAGCGCATAACTTACTTTCAAGTATCGATTTATTGGCCAATATGAGTGTGTTATTAGCCGATAAAGCGATCACCAGTTTTACCGTTAATGAGAAGTCTATCGCGGATGCTTTGACGAGGAACCCTATTTTGGTGACCGCGCTTAACCCTATTGTTGGTTACGAGAAGGCGGCAAAAATTGCCAAACTAGCCTATGCCGAAGGTTTGCCAATCATTGATGTGGCTGAAAAGAATACAAACCTGAGTCGTGTTGAACTGACACGTTTACTCGATCCTAAAAAGCTGACCGAGGGCGGTCATTAAACGATAACAAGGAGTTAATCATGAATAGATCGATAATTTTGGCAGCGGTTATGATGACGCTAAGCACCGCGGCGAATGCTCACCCAGGGCATGGCGAGCTGAGTCACCCGATGTTGTTATTGATAGGCGCTGTCATAGGGGTAGGCAGTTTTTATGGCAGCTATAAACTTAAGATGCGTTTGCAAAAGAAGACATTACAACAGGAGGTAAAATAATGTTACATCAATTACTAGAAAGGGTTCACCGGCGTTTGGGGTTTGCCACGGCAAAGGCTCATTGTGATATTCCTTGTAAAATATACGACCCTATTAGCGCTCAACTAGCGGCGCTGACGGTGTTGCGCTTGTTAGATTTAATTAAAGAGTTGGAGCAAAAAGAATCGTTATCATTGACGGATCAAGCACTACTGATTCGTTTGATAAACGACAAAGAAGAGCACGCCGCTAAGGTAAAAGATGAGGTGCGTATTATTTGGGGCGATTTTATTAAACAACCAAAAATTGATGCACAAGCCGATATTCACACGCTGGTGCATAATATTATGTTGGCCGCTTCTGCCTGCAAACAAAATATCACCCGTGATAAAGGCGAAAGCTTATTGGAGTTAGTTAATCAGTTTGCACAACACTTCTGGACATTCAAAGGTGTTGATACCTATCAAGCGGTTTGCCCTTACCCGCCGAGTGAAAAGTTAGTCTACCCAGCTCTACAGGCGGATTAGACTATTCGATATGCTGGGTTTTCAACTTAAAATAGCCAAGGTGGATGGGCATAGTATGGCCCCAGCCTTGTTAGATGAGGACTTTGTTTTAGCGTTGCGCTTTCCTTGGAGTTGTTTTTGTAAGGGGCAATTGGTGTTGGTTAACCACCCGAGATATCAACTAATGATCAAACGAATTGCCGAGGTTAAAGGGGGTGACGTTTTATTGGTAGGTGACGGCCCTTGCAGTCTGTCGAGTGAGCAAATGGGCTGGTTGGATGAGCGAAAAATAATAGGTCGGCTTTATTGTCGTATCAAAGCTCAGGGTTAATAGCTGTTGATCAAACTAAGCATTCCGTTTATTCGGCATGCAAATATGAACTAATTTAAAAGGGGAATTCGATGTTATACCGTAAAATTTTAATGATTGCTTGCCTTATCGCCGGCACATCGTTAGCGAATGCAGAGGAGCATACTGTGAAGCTGCTAACCAGTGGTGTTAATGGTCAGACGATGGTCATGGAGCCGGCTTATCTAAAGATAAATAAGGGTGATACGGTGAACTTTGTGCCGTCAGATGCCAGCCATAATGCCCAATCAGTCAGCATTCCACTTGCTGCGAAAGAGTTTGCGACGCCGATGGGCCAGGAGGCTAAAGTTCTTTTTAATGAGGATGGGATTTATTTGTATAAATGCCTACCACATGCGCCGTTTGCGATGGTCGGGCTGATTCAGGTTGGTCAAGCGGTTAATCTTGATCAGGTGAAAAAGGAGGCGCTTCAATTGAATGCCTCGGTGGTTATGAATAAAACGCGTATCACGGAATACTTGGCTCAAGTAAAGTGAAATAGAGGATGCTCTGTGGGGTTGCGGCTGTGCTCAGTCGTTGACCCTGCCGCGTAATGACTTGACCTTTCCGCGTTGGGTTTTACGGTCCATTCTTTTTTTCCGTGCGTTTTTGCTGGGTTTGGTCGCGCGGCGAGCTCGCTGAGTTAACGCGGCTTGTTGGATCATTTCGCGTAAACGTTGTAAGGCGGCAGCCTTGTTTTTTTCTTGGGTGCGGTGTTGCTGCGCTTTGATGATAATAACGCCATCTTTATTAATGCGTTGATCAGCTAAGCTGCTTAGTCGTTGTTTATAAAAATCGCTTAACGAGGAGGCGTGAATATCAAAGCGTAGGTGAATGGCGCTAGAAACCTTGTTGACGTTCTGCCCGCCGGCACCTTGAGAACGAATGGCCGACAGCTCTATCTCGCTGTCGGCAATTGAAAGGTGTGAGGATATGTACACTAAGCGTGTTGATACAAACGCTAAAACGGGGCTTATTTGCGTTTTTCGGCGCGGCGCTTATTGCGATCCGACTGCGTTGTTAAAAATGTCAGCAGTTCTTTTTCTGCCCATTCTTTGGCGTCAGCCTCAGATTTAAAGTCGGCTTGTGTTTTTGATACCACGGTTTTCTCGACACTGGCGCGACGAATAATTTCAGCGGTCCAGCTATCGTTTACTTTGGAAATTCGGCTATCGTATTTTTTACTTTGTTTCATAGTGTTATCGGTTCTGTGGGTAATAGGGTTATTGCGGGATGATGCGAATGCCATTCTTTTCAATGCTGATAACGCGCTGCTTATAGAGAGCGCCAATAGCTTTCTTGAACGCACCCTTACTCATGCCTAGGGTGTCGGCAATAATTTCGGGGCTAGATTTGTCATGGATGGGCGCAAAACCATCGTTTTTTTCTAAATGGTTAAGGATTATTTTACTGTATTTATCGCGGGTTTCTTTACCGCCTTGCAGGCTCAGGTCGATTTTCCCATCGGGACGAATGCGTTTAATGAAACCTTTTTTTGATTGCCCAAAGCTGAGTGTTTGAAAGACGTCATTTTTATACAGCACTCCCCAGTGACTGTTATTAATAATCGCCTTAAAGCCTAGGTCGGTAGTATTGGCGATAATTAAATCAACTTGTTGTTGAGGGCTGAAGTCATGGGGGGCTTCGTCATCAATAAATTTATCTACTTTTGAGGACGCAACAATACGCCCGTCATTTTTATCGCGGTATAAATATACCAAGTAATAGCTATCAACATCCATCGGCCGGTGTTGTTCAGCAAAGGGCACTAACACGTCTTTTTCCAAACCCCAATCTAAAAAAGTACCGACATGGGTACGCGCCACGGCTTTTAGGTATGCAAATTGACCTACCTCCGCCTTTGGCTGTTTAGTGGTCGCAATGGGGCGATCTTCTGAGTCTAGGTAGATAAAAGCGTAGATGATGTCGCCTACGTTTAAATCTCGGGGCGCGTTTTTATTGGGTAATAAGACTTCCCCTAGTTCTTTTGCGTCTAAATAGTAGCCAAAATCTAATGATTTAACGACTTCTAATTGATATGTATTTCCAACCTTGACCATGATTTGCCCTTTATATGCTGCTTATCGCGCGATTATACATCGCATCGCGACGACGTGGTTAAATCCATATGCGGGTGGGCTGCTGAGGGGGATTCCGATGGCGCTTCATGCCTTGATAAAAAGAGAGGGGGCCCAAGTGATGAGAAGCAAGCGGGTTAATGATTGGAACCCTATTAAGTAACGGAGGCCTACCGGCCTCCGCGACTTATCTTGATCTGTGCTTAGCTAGGAATGGTCGCCAAGTAGGTAATGCTAGGGGCCGCGGATAATAAACCAGCCAATTTTTCAATCTCTCCGCGTTCGGTACGCCAAGCCAAATAGGCTTCATGGTCGGAACGTTGGTTCCATTTCTCGAGGATGACGATATTATGAACGTCGTCTTCGTTGCTAGTAACAACAACGCCCTGACAGCCAGGGTAGTTTCGGGTGTCGGGTAAAATTGCAGCAAAGATACTGAGTAATTCTTCACGGTTGTCGTGGTTTACTTGCAAACTAAAAATAACATCAACTGACATAAAACTCTCCGGTAGGTTTATTGGAATATGCTAACTAACCTTATGGAGTATATGCGTTTAGCTTAAAGCTCGCAATAAGCGGTAAGTGGTCGGAAATTTCAAGGGTATCCTGTTGGCGAATACGCTTAGCTTGGCAGCTTAAGAGTGGCGAGTAGAACAAATAATCGATGCTTCTATCGGGTTTGTTGACCTCGGGGTCATTGGGGAAATAGCTGTACCATAGATGAGGGTTTTGCAAATCTTCGCGGGAAGGGATGCAGGGGTACTTTTCGCTGAGGTTAGTGAGTTCGCTGTTTGCTCGATAATGTTTTTGTTGGCGCTCTGGTAGGTGTTGATATTGCCCAGCAGGCAGCAAATTGAAGTCGCCGCCGATTAACCAAGGGCTGTTCTGCGCGCAGAGCTGACTGAGTATCGAGTCGACTTGATCGACCTGCCGTTGCAAGGTATCGGACTGTTTGGAAAACGCTTCTAAGTGGGTATTCAGTAAGACCATCTCGCCGCCTTCGCGAAAGGGGATGCGAGTTTCTAGTACCGCACGTTTAATACCGAGGTGTTTGCTAAAAATGTTAGCAGGAGTGAGCGCGAGTTGGTGGCGTTGAGCACGGCTGATCGGGTGTTTCGAAAGGGTGCTGAGTTTCATGCCCGCTGCCCCCCATACGCGCGGATGGGGCACGAAATCTGATTGCCAGTAAAACGCCGAGGCGTGGTGGTTATACTCGTCGGGTAAGAGGCTCAGCAGTTGAGCTAATTGGTCTTGGTACTGGGTGCGCTTAGCGCCATCATCGACCTCTTGTAGTAAGACAAAATCGGGCTGTTCATCGTTGATGATGCGGGCGAGTTCTTGGATGGTTTTATGTGTGGACGCAGCGGATGGCTGATTGTCTGGGCCGTCGGCATTGGGCAGGTCAAACCAAAATACGTAACCCTTGCCGGCCATAAATTGCACATTATAGGATAATACCTTGATCTCTTGCTGGCGGCTGAGTAAAGGGCTGTTTGCGCGTTTAACGACCGGTTCAGCTTGCAGAATTTGTGGGTAATAAGCACCTTTCAATAGTGCGAATGCCAGACCGGTAATCAGCAGTAACAGGATGCCTGCAATGATCATTTTTGCTGTAATTTACGCCGAATTAAATCGATATGTAAGAGCAGTTGATAAACCTTGTCGGCATACGATAACGGCGTTTTAACCTTGTTGACCTCATTTTCGATATGACTTAACTGTTGTTCAAGCTGTATTCGCTGTGCCTGGCTGAGCTGTTGTTGGTGAATCTTATCATCAACGGCGTGAAGCGCTTCATACCAACGGTAAATCCTTGAGCTGATCCGCCAACGGTATAACGGTGGCATCACCTTGACCAAGGGAATCAGTAGGGCGATCAACGGGATCAGCATCACGATGAACCGGTCGATCATGATGGCGGTCGAAAAAGGTAGGTAGCGCATTAAAAATGGTGGGCCATTTTGGTAAAAACGTTCGGCTATATCGCTGATCGGTGCGGTCAGCTGAGCAGCGTTTGGAAACTGCCCTTGCTGTGCAAAAATGCCGGCCGCCTGATGGCTGTTTTTAATGGCCTGTAATACCAATACCGCTAAGGCGGGGTGTAGCTTGTCGCTAGTGAGTAAATTAGCGCTGGGCGCGAGTAGCTGAATGTCGCTGGCGGGTAGATTTTTTTGTAGGCTGATGACCCCCGCTGGCAAAGAGACACTGGATAAAAATGGGTGTAGGCGTTGATAAGCTTCGGCGCGCGATAGGCTAAGTAGGGTGATCGTCGGCTCGTGCAGTAATTGCTGAATAACCCTGGACTGTTCTGAGCCGATAAAGAAGGCGGCGTCAATATCGGCTTTTAATAGCTTATCGGCGGCGATACTGCCGGTATCGTCGAGTAATTGAGCTTGGTTTTCATCTAAGCCATTATCGCTCAGTAGTATTTTCGCTAAACTTCGAGTGCCGCTGCCGGAGGGGCCAAAGGCAATTTTTTTGCCGCTCAGCTGGTTGAGTTGTTGGATATTGAGCCCCTGCCGATAAAATAGCCAAGCTGGCTCGTAATATAAGCTGCCTAATGAGAGTAAGGCGGTATCGGGCTGGGTTAGGCCGCCTTGCACCAAGGCGAGGTCGACCTCATCGTTGAGTAATCGTGTTAGGTTATCGGCGGAACCGGCGGAGGTTTTTATTGTTAGCTCGATGCCTTGTTTCGCTAACCATGTTTGGTATTTCAGTGCATGCGCATAATAAGCACCTTCTTTGCTGCCGGTGCTAATACTCAGTGAGCTCGGTGGCGCGGGTTCAACGAATTGATACGCCAGATAAAACCCCGCCAGCAGTAATATGCTGGCCAGGAGTATGCTGCTGATGGAGTCTTTTTTTGAGGTCCTTCTCGTGTTATTCATCGCGTTGCTAATTATTAAAGGATATATTCCAACAATAGTGGATTTTAGGGTTGCGCTCAAAGTCCTTTGGCAGGGTTTGTTTGCTGATGTCTTGCACCGCTAATTTGGGGAACTGGGTCTCGTCAAATTTGAATTTGCGGAAATTTGTCGAGAAAATAATGAGCCCTTTTTTGGTTAATAATTCGGCGGATTTATGAATTAACTCAATGTAATCTCGCTGAATATCAAACACATTCTCCATTCGTTTGGAATTTGAAAAGGTGGGGGGATCGATAAAGATAAGTTCGTACTTTTTCTGTTCGCTAATGGCGGTGTCTAACCACTCCATGCAGTTTGCCCGAACCAATTGGTGTTTGTCAGACTTGATCTCGTTAAGCTCAAAGTTCTTTTGTGCCCAGTCTAAATAAGTTTTTGACATATCCACCGTGGTGCTGGTGGTAGCACCGCCGAGAATGGCGTGCACACTGGCGGTACCGGTATAAGCAAATAGGTTTAAAAACTGCTTACCATTGGCTTGTTGATAGATGGATTGTCGAATAGGGCGGTGATCTAAAAATAAACCGGTGTCGAGGTAATCTCTAAAATTAACGAGGAATTCGGCTTTGCCTTCTTTGATTTGGTGGAAGCCGCCTTCGGTGCCTTGTTTCTCATATTGGGTGCTACCTTTTTGCCGGCGACGAATTTTTAATGAAACTTGTTGCTGAGGAATGGCAAAAACTTCAGGTAATACCGCTAAGGCGTCGCGCAAACGTTGAATAGATTTTTTCTCATCGATGCTTTTGGGAGCTTCGTACTCTTGCACGTGTAACCACGTTTTTTCACCTTGATACAGGTCGATGGCAATCGCGTATTCTGGTAAGTCGGCGTCGTAAATGTTTTTTACCCAAGGTTTAAGTTTTTTAATGTTCTTGCGTAGGCGATTTGCCAGCATGGTCGCGCCTTCACTCCAATCCCCTTGGCTGGCTAATAAGGACTTTTTCAGGTTATCGCCAATGACTTGCTGCTGCCCCGCTTGCTGGCCTTCAAAATGACGTTCGGGTTCTACCGAAAAATTAAAGACCTTACAGGCGATAGACTTATGCGATTTTAACGAGACATTAAACGCTAGGTCGGTATTGCCGGTGAAAACAGACGCCTGCCAGCCATTAAAACGGGCTTTTAGTATGGTGCCTATTTCTTGGTATAAGGGTTGTAGATTTTTAATATCACCTAAGCGTTCGCCATAGGGCGGGTTAACGATGAATAAACCAGGCTTCCAGGCTTCATCGGGAACCACTTTGCTAAGCGGTAAACTCACGGCTTTGACTTGCCATAACAAATTGGCAGCTTTGATATTAGCCTTGGCGATGCCGGCATTTTTGATGCTGATATCGGAGCCCATAATAGGCGGGATATTATCGATACCTTGGTCGCGTCGGTACTCGGCTTCCTTGCGTAAGCGTTGCCAAATTGGCGGGCTAAATTGTGCCCAACCGAGGAAGCCATAATATTCACGTAACAAGCCGGGGGCAATATCGCCCGCCATCATTGCGGCTTCGGTTAATAGCGTGCCAGAGCCACACATTGGGTCGTATAAAGCGCCGCCAGCAGCGGCTATTGTTGGCCAGCCAGCGCGGATTAAAATAGCGGCCGCAAGGTTTTCCTTTAACGGGGCTTCAACCGACTCGGCGCGGTAACACCGACGATGCAGGCTATCGCCTGATAGATCGAGGCTGAGGGTGACTTTATCGTTATGGATATAGGCATTAATGCGGATATCCGGTTGGTCGCGCTGTACATCGGGGCGTTGGTCAATTCGTTCTTTAAATTGATCAACAATAGCATCCTTAATGACTTGCTCAGCGTAACGAGAATGGTTGATCTTGGAGCGGCGAATGGAGGCATCGATGGCAAATGTTTTATCGACATCAAAGTGCTGTGACCAGTCAATTTTCATTGCCCCAGCGTATAACTGCTCGGGCGTTTGTGCGCCATACTTTGCCAACGGCATTAATACGCGGTTGGCTAGGCGAGACCAAAGGCAGACACGTAAGGCCATTTCCATGTCGCCATCAAAATAAACCCCGCCTAAAGCGTCTTTTACCTTGTCCGCTTTTAGCGCCCTTAATTCATCGGCAAGAATCAGTTCCATGCCTTTTGCGGTGCTGGCGAAATAAGTGGTGATTTCTGACATTCGGTTTCCTTTAGTCTTTTTTAGTAAAACATGTGCTGCTGTTGCCAAATGGCATGGACGTGATCTATATCATCTAATGCCTCTAAGCTTAGCGGCAGTGGGCTATTTTAATCTTTTTTTGTGTAGAGTGAAGACTGTTATTAAACGATAACGTCGGATCTTTTAAGTGTTAGCCGTCATGGCCCTATGGTTAACACGATAACCTTTATCGGGCACGGAGAAAAGATGAAAAAATTACTGTTAGCTCTTCCCTTTAGCGTATTAATCACCGCCTGCGGTGCTCCCTCGGTTGATGATTTAAAGATACACCCTGACTTATTGCGTAAAGCCAATATTGAGTGTCGCCGACTCGTGGAGAAAGGTGAAAGCACCGATACTGAAAAATGTAATAACGCTAAACTCGCGGCAGAAGAATTGAGTACTTACGTGCATCGGGTTAGATAAATACGACAGTAACAGCAAGCTGGTGAGCTTAGGTCGTGATGCTATTCATGATCTAAGCTTGATGACCCGATGAGCTGATAAGGCGAGTGTTAACCTCTCGCTGAGCATTTAGTTTTCATGCGCGAATCTTGTTACTGCTGGTCTTCATGACGCCGGTACTCCCGGTTTAGTCGAGGTAACGGTGCTGGAGATCAAATAATATTCCCACGGTGCTTGTTTGCCAGGCTAACCTCGTTTTTTCATCTACGGATCTTTGGTATTAGTTTAGAGAAGGAATCTCTTGCTTCAGGTAAAATACGCTTAAGATCGATCAAAAGCCCATTCCTTTGCCCGGATTATTTATCGCTTGATCGTAAGTCGTTAACAAGGGCTTAAGCGAGGATATCCATAGGACATGGAGAAAAATATGAAAAAATTATTATTAGCCCTTCCTTTCAGTGTATTGCTCACGGCGTGTGGCGCACCTTCGGTTGATGAGTTAAAAGTTAGCCCAGATTTATTACGCAAATTAAATATCGAATGTACTCGACTCGCGGAGAAAGGTGAGAGCACTGACATCGAAAAGTGTCAAAATGCAGAACTGGCGCAAAAAGAACTCATCGCTAGTATGAATAAATCGTTAGATAAAAAATAGCTTAATAGAGCCATCCCTTAAATCTAGGTCGTGGTCGTTAAGCCTGACCTAGGTTTGGTTTTTAAACCTGTGCTGCTGAGGCGGGTGGTTTGTTTAGAACTCAGCAAAAAATGGACG
>MAAB01033152.1_pt1 | contig 11138 bp, 6 predicted proteins | sample 1115991 | NCBI WGS metagenome assembly MAAB01 (sample SAMN04961124, study PRJNA320927) | seawater metagenome | isolation source: sample BD02T18 sea water enriched with oil for 18 days | place: USA:Gulf of Mexico | collected 2013-07-27
ACGTTTTTGTACGGGACTGGTTACCATGAGACTTCTCCTTCGTCTTGATGTTCGCGTTGCTTGTACTGATATAAAAATTTACGTTTTAATAAACCGCCAGGATCGTCGGGAATGCGGTTAAGCCATTGCTCTAGCGCTTGTTTTTCTTCATCAGATAATTCATCAGTGGGCTTCGCCTCGGCAGGGCTTTGCTGGCCTTCTTCTGCTGCATTTTCTTCAGCTTTAGCTGCTTCGGCTTCTTTTTCTTCATCAGACTGTTCGTCAGATTCTTGCTCATCCGTCTCTTTTTCATCTGACTCTTGTTTATCAGAATTTTGTTCTGATTCACCTTGCTGGTCGTCATTTTGTTGCTGATCAGAGCCATCTTCTTGGTCAGACTCATTATCTTTAGAATCATTATCTTTCGATTCGTCACTTTTTGAGTCGTCACTTTTTGAGTCGTCACTTTTTGAATCGTTGTCTGACTTTTCATCTTCTGAATCTTGATCCTGATCCTGATTTTGTTGCTCTTGATCTTCTTGCTGCTCCAGTAATTTCTCAGCTAAGGCTTTATTAGCGTGAGCATCATCAAACTTTATATTTAGCTCCAACGCTTTTTCATAATCTTTAATCGCTTTTTCAAGTTCGCCACTTTGCGCAAGGGCATTGCCGCGATTAAAATGACTGACAGCTTGTTGCTCTGGAGAATCATCAGGGTTAATAATGAAGTTTTCCGCAGCTTGTTTGTAGTCTTGTGCGCGATAAAGGCTGCTAGCTTTCCAGTCTTTGTCTTCAAATAATTCAGCGGCTTTAGCAGGATCTTGAGCTAATGCTTTTTGCCCTTGTTGATCTTTTGTTTGCCAAGCATCATCCCAAAGGCTGGCATAGCTGTATTCGGGCTGCAGAGTGATCATCAATAGCAAAGAAAGCATCCAGCCACGACGAAATGAAAAAGCAGCAATAACTATCAGAATGAAAATCAACCAATAACCTTGATCAGCCCACAGATCAAACTGGCGCTCCAAAGGGGTATGGTTATCATTAAATGGAGTATTGGTTTCTAGCTCCTCTAATGCCCCATTAATATTCAATAAGTAATGCCAATCGCTGTCATCAAAACTCATTTGGTGCCAGCGAATGCCTAATTCATTCGCGAGCAATTTAATAAGATCAAGATCGAGTTTAGGTAAGACAATATTCCCCGATTTATCGCGTTTGAAACCTTTACCTTGCATCGCGATAGGGGCGCCTTCCTCAGTACCGAGTGTCAGTACCGAAAGTCGTTGTGCCTGATTGCCGAGTGCATCTTTAATGCGGCGAACATCTTTTTCCTGAATACCGTCGGTCACTAATAAATAATTAGCTTTTGTTAAACCGGCATCGGTAATTAATTTTTTGGCGAGTATTAATGCTTTATCTGGGCGGCTGCCCATAGATGGCATAATGAAAGGCGATAGGGCGGGGACTAAATTAATTGCGGTATCGGCATCATCGGTTAACGGTGTTACGGTATAGGCATCACCTGCATAAACGACTAATGCGGTTAAGCCTTCTTTGCGGTGTTTTAAAATATCGATTATTTTTTGACGAGCGCGTGTTGCACGATCTGGATTAACATCCTGAGCCGCCATCGATAATGACATATCCAGCACAACGACAAGGGCATCGTCTTTCTTTAATACGGGCTGTGGTAATTGTTGCCAAGTCGGCCCAGCTAGCGCGATGCTAGCGACAATCCACGCTAATAAGATAAACCACAGTGGCCAGCGAGATTGCTCACTCGGCATTTGATCTAGCACATGAGGCATTAGCGCTTTATCAATAATGCCATTCCAGCGTGCGGAGGCAAGCTGGCGCTTTAGTAAAAAAACAAATAATAATATTGCTGGAATTAATGCCAGCAACCAAGAAGGGCGAATTAGATGAAACTGTGAGAGAAATAATTCCATGTTTATAATTTTCTCGTCAGAGTTTTAAATAAATAAGCGAGGTAGCGAAATAAACCAAGCGCTTGCAGAGCCATAAAAAAGCTGATCACTAAAGCAAAAGCAAGCGGCCAGTAATAAACATTTATCTGTGGGCGAAATACTTCAGGATCTTTTTCTGTAGGTTCTAGCTCATCAATCATTTCATAAATTTGTTCTAGTTCTTTACTGTCTCGGGCGCGGAAGTAATGACCACCGGTAATCTCAGCCATTTTTTTCAAGCTTTCTTCATCTAAATCGCGCGAGGGGTTTACTTGGCGAGAACCAAAGAAACTGGATACTTCCATGGAGTCTGCACCTAAACCAATGGTGTAAATTTTAACATTACTTTGCTGGGCTAGTTCTGCTGCCTTCAAGGGCTTAACCGCACCTGCGGTATTGGCACCATCGGTTAATAAAATTACTACGCGGCTTTGTTCTGGGTGAGACTGCAAGCGTTTTATGGTAAGACCAATGGCATCACCAATGGCTGTTTTCTTACCAGCAAGGCCAATTTGTGCTTCGTTCATTAAGGTTTGAACTGTCTGCCAATCAAACGTTAACGGAGTTTGCAGATAAGCTTGGCTACCAAACAGTACGAGACCTAGGCGATCCCCTTGGCGTTGGCTAATAAAATCGTTGAGTACTTTCTTAACAGTAAATAAACGATTTACCGGCTTACCTTTCCATTGCATATCCTCAATGCTCATACTGCCAGACAAGTCGACGGCAAGCATAAGGTCGCGCCCAGAGGTGGGTAGTTCAACTGTATCTCCAAGGATGTGAGGGCGAGCAATTGCGGTTAATAGTGCCAGCCATAACAATGCAGGCAAGATCATCGACGGCCAAGAGCGATCGGTTTGAATGTAGGCCGCATTTGATGATGTTCGCCATAAAGAAAGGTTGGGCACCTTTAATGCAGCCTCCTGGCGCTTAACATTGGGCAGTAACCAAAAAATAAGCAGTGGAAGGGGGAGCAGGTAAAAAGCTAAAGGCCAATGCCAATCAATCATTTGAACTTCCTACATTGCCAATGTTTTGTTTGCTGATTTTTGTATTTACAGCGGCTGGTTTGACTGAAAATTTGTCACGAAGGTCTTGCTCTGACATTTTCTTTCTGAGTACTGTAGGTTTGTTGTGTTTTAACCAACTACTGCAGGCTTGGTGCAATGCTTGAGCATCAAACTGACAATGTGGTTGATAGATGCCTTGGCTAATCGCATTTGCGAGTTCAGCATCAAAGAAGGTTTTATGGCTTTGACGAATTAAAAAGTTAGTCCATGCTGGGCCCGATAAACTTACTGCTTGCGGGTGTTTTTCTAAACAGAAACGCTTAAGTATTTGATTACTTTGCTGCAGGAATACTTGGGCATTACCATTCTCTTTAAAATGCTCATATTGATGATTCAATAAGGTTAATGCTGCTCTTTTTGTGGCGCTCTTTTTCCATTCTTTATACCAGGCATAGCAGCCAATAAAGATCGCCATTATGATAACGGTTAATAGCCACCACCAGCCAAAAGAAATGGGCCAATCGTTTATTGCATTCGGCAGGTGGATGTCTTTGAGTTGTGAAATGTCAGGAGCTTGATTAGGCATTATTTATTCCCCTTATTCATCGCAGACTGGCTTAATCCTAGACCTGCGCGCAAGTCAGCAATAATGTCACCTTGAGCTTGTAAGCTGATTAAAGGAATGCCTAGCTTTAAGGTTCGCTGTTTTAAATCATCTTGGCGACGCTTAAATGCTTGCTGATGTGCGACCCCTTGAGATTTGGAGTAGCATTCTAATTGCAATACTGTCTGGCCATCGGTTAGCGGATAGCTACCCAGAGGTAATATGTTCTTTTCAAAAGCATCGAATATATTCAGCGCAACCACATCGTTACTTTTACTGATCTTATGTAATTGACGTTCGCAATCTTGGTCAAAATCTTGCCAATCAGAAATAAAGTAAATAGTACTGCCTGGGCGGGTTACCTGACGCACATGGCGGCACATATCCGCTAAACGGCTGCTGTATTTTGATTTCTTTTCTACGGCTTCTTGCTGCTGGTTAAACTCTGCCAACTCATGCAAAACATGCATGACCTGTTTGCGCCCTGGTTTAGGCCGAATATCTATCTCGCGGGAATTATCAAATAATAAAGCGCCAATGCGGTCACCATTATTTAAGGCCGACCAAGAAAATAAACTGGCAAGGTCTGCAGCCAATACCGATTTGAACGCGTATTGAGTGCCGAAGAACATGCTCGAACGTAAATCACAGACAATCATGATCGGGCGTTCGCGCTCTTCATGGAAAACCTTAATGTGCGGCTTTTGCTGTCGTGCGGTGACACGCCAATCCATTGCGCGAATGTCATCACCGGGCTGATAGCTGCGAACCTCAGAAAAATCGACGCCACGGCCACGTAAATTTGAGGTATGAACCCCAGCCATGTCATTCAAAACTTTCTTTTGCTTATGAATCGGCAAAAGATTAGCAAGGTGGCGAATCCCCACTAAGTTAGCGCTTTGAATTTCAGCGCCAGAGGATAAACCTTTAGACTGCTGCTTTGATGGCGTTGTTTGCTTTGCCATAAACCTGATCCTTTTTAAATTGACCAGAGATTAGGCAAGTGGAACACGGTTAATTAACTCATCAATGACCTTATCTGGGGTCATGCCGCTGGCTTCCGCTTCAAAGCTTAAAAGAATGCGGTGACGTAATACATCATGAGCAATAGCTTGCACATCATCAGGGCTAACAAAATCGCGACCGTTTAACCAAGCATGGGCGCGGGCACAACGTTCTAATGCAATGGTGCCACGAGGGCTGGCGCCATAATCAATCCAGTCAGCAATATCTTCACCATAATGCGCAGGCTCTCGCGTTGCCATTACTAGCTGCACGATATATTTTTCTACGGAATCACTTAGGTGCAAATTTAATGTTTCTTGGCGCGCAGCAAAAATATCTTCCTGACTCATGGATTCGCCTTTTTCTGGGGCTTGATCCATTGCTTCGCCGCGTACTAGGCGCAAAATTTTCTGTTCAGATTCAGCGTTAGGGTAACCAATAACAACATGCATCAAAAAACGGTCAAGCTGAGCTTCAGGTAGCGGGTAGGTGCCTTCTTGTTCAATCGGGTTTTGTGTTGCCATTACCAAGAAAAGCTTTTCTAGCTTCATGGTATTGCCGCCTACAGAAACTTGGCGTTCGCCCATGGCTTCTAATAACGCACTTTGAACTTTCGCTGGGGCACGGTTGATTTCATCGGCTAAAATTAAGTTGTGAAAAACAGGGCCGTGTTGAAATTTAAACGTGCCTTCTTCTGGGCGGTAAATTTCAGTACCGGTAATATCCCCAGGTAATAAATCAGGGGTGAACTGAATACGTTTAAAGTCCCCTTCGATATGATCAGCCAAAGCATTAATGGCTTTTGTTTTTGCCAGACCAGGTGCGCCTTCAACTAAAAGGTGGCCGTCAGCCAATAAGGCGATTAATAAACGATCAATAAGGTGGTGTTGGCCAATGATGTTGGCGCTCAATGCTTGCTTTAGCTGTTTGAATCCCTGCTGCATCTTGCTCACTATATTCGATGTAATTATTTGATTTCACACAGATTTTATTGAATGAAATGCTAACGTCAATGGTTCAGAGAATCTTTTTCAAAGAAAAGTTCATAACTTCACACTACTTTACATAGATAAGCTATGTGCTTTTACGCAAAAGGGTTAAGAATTAATAGATTGTTATGTGATAAATCAAAGGTTATTAGAAAACTTTGGTCTAAGCTGACAGTAAGGAACATTCTATAAGAATTAGTAGGAATCGCTCATATGAGTAGCAGCAAGCCAATGACTAAACTGGATTTGACCGCCCTGAATCGTTTGATTGATGACAGAAATGATAAAGTACAAGCGCAGCGAATAAAGCTATTTGCTGAGCTATATTATGCTGAAGCCCCTGTCGAAGATTTAAACGCACGTAACCCAGAAGACTTATACGGTGCGACAGTTTCTTGTTGGTTATTCATTCAAGAGAATAATATTAGTCAACCGAAAGTACGGGTTTTTAATCCCGATTTTGAAGCCCATGGGTGGCAATCAACTCATACAGTGATTGAAGTACTTGCGAAAGAAATGCCATTTTTAATCGACTCGGTGCGCCTTGAGCTCAATCGCCGACAGATGTCGATTCATGCAATTAATTCTTGTGTTGCTCACTTGGAACGTGATGGCAAGCATAAAAAGAAAGGCAGCTCACCGTTATTTGAATCGTCTGATAAAAGCCAAGCGGAAGCGATTATTTATATTGAGGTAGATCGTCATACTGAAAGTGACATGCTGGATGACCTTGCCAAAAGCTTGATCAGTATTTTGCATGAGGTCTCCCATTGTGTAGAGGACTTTACTCAACTGACGGCAAAGGTTAATCAGGTAGCGGCAGAGTTAGGCGGATTACCTTGCGATAAACCGAAAAAAGAAATTAAAGAAGCTCAGGATTTTCTTTCTTGGTTAAGTAATGACCACTTTACGTTTTTGGGTTGTGATGAATTCACCATCGAAAACAAGGGCGATAAAACCTTTATTGTTCGGGATGAAGGCCATGATCTCGGTATTTTTCGTTTTCACAAAGCCGAGGCCGATCGTCGTACATTAGAGGAGTTGCCTGCAGAAATTCAAAGCTTTGTATTAAGTTCTGATATCGTTAATTTCTTTAAGTCTGGTAGTCGTAGTCGGGTTCATAGGCCCGCTTATCCAGATTATGTAGTGATTAAGCGTTTCAATAAAAAAGGTGAAGTCATTGGTGGCATTCGATTTATGGGGCTTTATACCTCTATTGTTTATATTGAAAGCCCTAATAATATTCCTTTGATTCGTCAAAAATTGCAGCAGGTACGAAAACTTGCAGGTTTTGATAAAGGTAGTCACAGCGGTAAGGAACTGAACCGAATTTTAGAAGTGTATCCTCGTGATGAACTGATACAGTCGAGCTCAGAGCAACTCTACAATACTGCGTTAGGTATCTTGAATATCCAAGAGCGCCGTCAAACCCGAGCCTTTCTACGCAAAGGGACCTATGGCAAGTTCTTATACTGCATGGTGTATACCCCAAGAGATATCTACAATACGGAATTACGCACCAAAATACAGGGAGTATTAGAAGACGCTTGCGACCCTGATTTTGTTGAATTTAATACCAACTTTTCTGAATCGATACTGGCACGAACGCATTTTGTTTTACGTTTGAAAAACAGCGAAAGCGGCGATGTTAATCACGCTGAAATTGAGCGAAAAATCCAGCAGGCAGCACGCAGCTGGGGAGACGATTTGCATACCGCTTTAGTTGAACAAGTCGGTGAAGAAAAAGGCAATCGCTATCATCAGGTTTATCGTCACGCCTTCCCTGCGGGTTATCGTGAAGATTTTGGCTCACGTACGGCGGTTGCCGATATTCAGCATATAGAAGACTTACGTACGCACCCTGAAAAAGGCATTGCGATGAGCTTCTATCGTGAGCTCGAGGAGGGTGAGAATCAGCTTCGATTTAAATTGTTTAACCTTGATGACGTACTACCGCTATCAGACGTATTACCTATTCTAGAAAACCTTGGTTTGCGGGTAATTGGTGAGCACCCTTATGGCCTACAGCTTGATGATGGTCGTAAAGTTTGGATTCATAATTTCTTGTTGGAATATACTCTCGCTGAGCGCATAGATATGCAAGCAGTGAAGTGTTTATTTCAAGAAACGTTTAAAAATATTTGGCATGGCCATGCTGAAAGTGATGGTTTTAATAAATTAGTTTTAGGTTCGGAAATTGGCTGGCGCGACATTGCCATGCTGCGTGCTTACGCCCGTTATATGAAGCAGACACGTTTTGGTATTAGTGAAACCTATATTGCAGCAACGTTGACTCGCTATATAGAAATTAGCCGTTTGTTGGTAAAAGCCTTCGAAGTACGTTTTGGTCTGCATGTTGATTGGACAGAAAAGCAAAGAGATCTAGCGTTTAACGAAATTGAACGGGAAATTACCGAAGCGTTAGATGATGTTGAGCAGTTAAACGAAGATCGTATTGTGCGCCGCTTTTTAGAATTAATTAAAGCGACGTTGCGAACAAACTTTAATCAAAGTGATGAGGAGGGTAATGCCAAAGATTACATTGCCTTTAAGCTTGATCCTCATCAGATTAGTGATATGCCATTACCTCGGCCGATGTTTGAAATCTTTGTGTATTCGCCTAGGGTTGAAGGGGTGCATTTACGTGGCGGCAAGGTAGCCCGTGGTGGTTTACGTTGGTCGGATCGTAATGAAGATTTCCGTACCGAAGTTTTAGGTTTAGTAAAAGCTCAGCAAGTAAAGAATGCAGTGATAGTGCCTGTGGGGGCAAAGGGTGGCTTTGTTGCTAAAAATCTTAGTTCAGAAATGTCGCGGGACGAGTGGTTAGAAGAAGGTATTGCCTGTTATAAAATTTTTATCAGCTCATTATTGGATGTTACCGATAACTTAGTTGATGGTGCAGTTGTACCGCCACTAGAGGTGGTACGTCATGATGACGATGATGTGTATTTGGTGGTAGCCGCTGATAAAGGCACGGCAACATTCTCGGACATCTCTAATGGTATTTCACTTGAGCGTGATTTCTGGCTTGGGGATGCCTTCGCCTCTGGTGGCTCGATTGGCTACGACCATAAAAAAATGGGTATTACCGCGCGTGGTGCCTGGGTATCGGTGCAGCGACACTTCCGTGAGCGCGGTTTAAATGTGCAGGAAGAGGACTTCACCGTTGTTGGTGTTGGCGATATGGCGGGGGATGTATTTGGTAATGGCATGCTGTTATCGCAGCATATTCGCTTAACCGCGGCGTTTAACCATATGCATATCTTTGTTGATCCTAATCCTGATTCTGCGCCCAGTTATATCGAGCGTAAACGTATGTTCGAAATGCCGCGCTCTACTTGGGATGATTATGATAAATCGTTAATCTCTAAAGGCGGTGCTGTTTTCTCGCGCAGTGCAAAATCAATCAAAATTAGCCCTGAGATGAAAGAGCGTTTTGATATTAAAGCAGACGCTTTACCGCCGACGGAATTGATTAAGGCATTGTTGTTAGCGCCAGTAGATTTACTCTGGAACGGTGGTATTGGCACATACATTAAAGGCAGCAGCGAAACTCATGCGGATGTGGGCGATAAAGCCACCGATGCGGTAAGAATTAACGGCAATCAGGTTCGCGCCAAGGTTGTTGGTGAGGGTGGTAACTTGGGCATGACTCAGTTAGGGCGGGTTGAATTTGCCTTGGCCAATGGTTCATCGTATACCGATTTTATTGATAATGCGGGTGGCGTAGATTGCTCGGATCATGAAGTGAATATTAAGATCATGCTGAATGAAATTGTTGCTTCTGGTGACATGACGATGAAGCAAAGAAATCAGTTATTCATGGATATGACGGATGCAGTTTCTGACTTGGTATTAGGTAATAACTATCGCCAAACTCAAGCTATCGCATTGGCTCATCGTGAGTGTGAAGAGCGCATGGATGAGTATGTACGTCTGATTCATGACTTTGAAGAAGCGGGCAAGTTGAATCGGGCACTGGAGTATTTGCCTGATGAAGAAACCATTGCTGAGCGAAAGGTTAATGGGCAAGGTCTAACTAAGCCTGAGCTTTCGGTATTAATTTCTTACGCAAAAGCAGATTTAAAAGAGCAGTTGAATCTGGAAGAAATCAGCCAAGACCCTTATCTATGCAAAATTGTAGAAACAGCATTTCCGCAAAAGCTGGTGGATGATTACAACAGTCCTGTGATGAATCATAAGCTACGTTCAGAAATCGTAGCGACGCAGTTGGCCAATGATTTAGTCAATTATATGGGCATTACGTTTGTTAACCGCTTAACGGAATCGACAGGGGCAACAGTTGTTGAGGTTGCTCGCGCTTATGTTGCAGCCAGAGATGTATTCGGTTTACATGATTTGTGGGCGAAAATTGAACAGCTTGATTATCAAATTCCAGCTAACGTGCAGGCGGATATGATGAGTCGCCTAATGCGCCTTGTACGCCGTGCGAGTCGTTGGTTCTTGCGTAATCGTCGAACTGATATGGACGTAGCAACTGAGGTTGAGTCGTTTAAGGCCAGTGCAGATTCGGTGAGAAATAATCTGTCGCAATGGCTGCAAGGTTCTACTCAGGCAACTTGGCAGGGTCGTTTTGATCAGTATTCAGCTCAAGGGGTATCGGATGAAGTGTCGGCCTTGGCTGCGGGCACCAGTTCATTATTCTCAGCCTTAGGTATCATTGAGGCGTCACATGAAACCGCACGACCTGTTGAGCGTGTCGCAGAGGCTTACTTCTGTGTTGGTGAAACCTTGTCGTTAAACTGGTTCCTGGATCAGATTAATAACCTTGAGGTAAATTCGCATTGGCAGGCGCTGGCGCGTGAAGCGTTCCGTGATGATATGGATTGGCAGTTGCGCTCTTTGACTGTATCGGTTTTAAGCAGTGAAGATTCGGGCGATATGCCGATGGATGAGTTGATGAGTCAGTGGAAGACAGCGCATCCTAATTTGGTTAGTCGTTGGCAGCGTATGTTGGATGAATTACGCGCTTCAGAGCGGGTTGAATATGCGATGTATTCTGTGGCCTTACGTGAGTTATTAGATTTGGCTCAGGCAAGTAAGCATCAGTCGGCTGACTGTGGTTAGCCCTCTATAGCTAAGGGCAAAAGAAAAAAGCGGATGAGGTTTTGGTTTTAAAATCACATTCGCTTGCTATCGAAATTGGGTATCTCCTTATACGGCACGCCATTAACCCATCCATGGGGGCTCGGCCTCCGCTTCCATGCGGAGGGACGGCCTATAACGAAATACCCAATCCCGATACGCGAATGCTAGCGCTGAACCAGATTATAGGCTTGTGATTAATTCAGAGGTATTGAATCTGCTAAAACTTTCTTGGGGATGTATTAGGTGGTTTATTCAAAGCCCTTCTACAGCAGGGAGCTGTAGAGAGCCTGCAGGGAGAAGGAGGCACGACTGGCGTATTCACGGCGTGGCAAAGAATGAACTACCTAATACAGTACCTGTCAAGGATTCGAGCTCCTCGCCGCTGCTTACCAAAGACCTAAAGCTGGCAAATAGCCACTTTCAATGGTGGATTGCCATCTGGGCTAGGGAAGTCTGCATCGGGTAATAACATCTC
>MAAB01007833.1_pt1 | contig 11127 bp, 7 predicted proteins | sample 1115991 | NCBI WGS metagenome assembly MAAB01 (sample SAMN04961124, study PRJNA320927) | seawater metagenome | isolation source: sample BD02T18 sea water enriched with oil for 18 days | place: USA:Gulf of Mexico | collected 2013-07-27
CTACCTTCAAAACGGGTTGAAAAAGGTAACAAGATAACTTTTGCTGCTGTTTTGTTTTCATGTTGCGCTATTTGCTCTGAGCTGTACTGCTTTTGTGGATAACTAAAATAGCCGACAATAATTACCAATAAAGTTAGTGCTATAGCTGCAAAGGCTTTATTGTTCTTCGCCTTTAGATTAATAGTTGGCTCATTGTTAACAACCACGTCTGTGATGTCATCTTCGATAGCGGCAGCTTGGGGAGGGGGATCAAGGATAGTAATTTGCCATTGGTACCCTCTTTTGGGAAAGGTTTTAATGGCACTGTCTGAGAAAATAGCGCGAAGTTGACTAATATTTTGAAAAACTACCTGTTCTGAAACAACTCTGCCACTCCACACCTCTTCCAGAATGTATTCTTTACTGAAGATTTGTTGAGGATCGGCTAAAAATAGTGCCAATAACTTTGCTTGATTTGCTGTAAGAGTAATAATCTCGTTATTTTGATAAAGAATCTTCTGAATGGGATCAAATTGAAAACCAGCAAATTGCAGCATGAAAGTAAGTATATGTTGTTATATTAAGTTTGATTGTAACGTGCAAGTTATTAAATGTGAACTAAGCACTAGTCTGACATATTTTAAAAAGCTTATTATTATTGATGGGTTAGCCCTGCTTGGTATAACATCTTTGACTTATATAATTTAAGGATGTCTTCAAATGATCACTCTATCCGCAGAGCAATGTCGCATAATCGGCGTAATGCTAGAAAAAGAAACCACTACCCCTGAGCAATATCCTCTTTCTTTAAATGGCATACTTACGGGCTGTAATCAAAAAAGTAACCGTGAGCCAGTAATGTCACTTTCAGAAAGTGATGTGCAAAACGTAGTAGATGAACTAGATCAAATGAACCAGTTAATGGTAGACAAGCAAGTCTCCAGCCGAGTAAATAAATACATCCATCGCTTTTGTAATACCGAATTTGGCAACCTTCAATTCACTCCACAGCAAAGAGCCATTATTTGCGTATTATTGTTAAGAGGGCCACAAACTCCCGGAGAATTAAGAACACGAACGAATCGTCTCGCTGATTTTTCTGATGTTGGAGAGGTTGAAAACGCTTTAAATCAATTGCAAGATTTAAACGGTCAAACGCTGGTTAAAAAACTTGCCCGTGAACCCGGTAAGCGTGAATCCCGTTATCTGCACCTGCTCTCAGACATTGACGAAAACAGTTTTGCACAACTGGGTTGTGCACAAGATGATTCTGCCCCCTCAGAAGACAATATCCAGCTTAGCCAAAGAGTAACTGAGCTTGAACAACAAGTAGCTACGTTAACTGAAAAAGTGGCTTATTTAACGAAATAATTTTCGCTTCCATCAAGTTATAGTGAGTTTTTATAAAACTGAGAAATAATTATTTAATATTTTTCAGTTGGTTACATAATATAGCAATAATTAAATAGCATTTTAAAAGCTAATTTTCAGATGAAAAATTCTTATTGAAAACACCGCTGTACTATGTGAATTTCAAGGTGAGAGCGTTATTTTATTTCGATATTTTATTTGCATTAGGCATGCTTTTATATTGAGTAATTCATCAAGGGTGACTTTATATTAAGTATTTCACTTTGATTTCTTGTTTATATCTACTTATTCGCCTAAAGTGTTGTTTATATCTAGTAATTCATAGGCACCCATGTGACTAATTTAATATTTGCTAAAGATACGGCTGAAGCAAAACAGTTTTCAAAAGCTGTAGGAAAAGGTGAGCTCAAAAGAATACGACAGGGTATCTATACTGATGTCGCATGGGAAGAAGTACCTAAGCTACTGCAAAACAAGTGGTATCAAATTGTAGAATATTTATACCCATCAGCTGTTGTATCACATGCTACAGCAGTATCGTTATTGCCTAAAAATAAGGTGATTTACATAACTGCACCAGTAAAAATACGTAAGAAAGTACAGATCAGTGATTTATTAACAATAGAAGTGCTGCCAGGCGATGTTGAGCATTTAAAGGAACCTTTCCAACCTAATTCATTTAGAAGTTCACCAACACGTTACCTCTTAGAAAATCTACAGATTAGCCATAAAGATGTTATTGCCCCCAAATCACTAGGTAAAAATTGGGTTGAACAAGAGTTATGTCGTCTCCTTGATCGCTATGGAGAAAAAGAGCTTAACCGCATTCGTGATGAAGCACGCGCACATTGTTCAGTACTCAACATGGAAAAGGAATTTCAGTTACTAGAAGGGTTAATAGGTGCAATTTTATCTACTCAGCCAATTGAATCATTGTCTTCAAAAAAGGCTATATCGGTAGCAAAAAAAGAACCTTTTGATTTGAATAGACTTCAAATATTTGAAAATTTATCTAAGTACTTACTTCAATGTGACTTTGTATCAAGACCTTACCAATACAACTCATCTAGTTGGAGAAACTTGTCATTTTTTGAAAGCTATTTTTCTAACTATATTGAAGGTACAGAATTTGAAATAGAAGAAGCAGAGCAGATCGTTTTTGAGAAAAATGAAATATATAACCGTCATCAAGACAGTCATGATGTCTCAGCAGTATTTGATGTTGTTCAAGACTACACCGAAATGACTACAGTGCCGACTAGCGCCAGTGAATTATTAGAATTGTTGATACAACGGCACAGTTTAATTATGGATGCCCGTCCTGAAAAAAGACCAGGGCAGTTAAAAGTAAAAGCAAATAAGGCTGGAGATACTGTTTTTGTATCGCCAGCGCAAGTAGAAGGTACATTTGCACAAGCATTTCCAATTTATCAAAGTTTACCAAAGGGTCTGGCAAGGGCTATTTTTATGCAATTTTTAGTCTCTGAATGTCACCCCTTTGATGATGGGAATGGCAGGCTAGCCAGAATTATGATGAATGCAGAATTAGTGAGTGCGGAAGAAATAAAAATTATTGTGCCCACCGTTCACAGAGATAGTTATTTAAATGGATTAAGGCATGCAACAAGAAGTGGTAAATTTAGAACTATCACTAAAGTCTTTTCGGACTTGCATGGTTATACCAATTCTCTAGAGTGGGAGGATTATGCAGAGGTGAGAATAACACTGGAAGCTCATTTTGCCCATAAGTTGCCAGACCAAGGGGTTGCTGTTTTTAACCGAGAATTATCAAAATACAGAGTGGCATTACCGACCGGCTAACGGTAGAAAACGAATTTAGTTATACTTAATTCCACGAATGATTTAGCGTTCACTGTTGGAAAGTACAATGGAAAGTGGTGAGTAAATCAGTCATAACAATTGAGCAAGTGCGTGAACAGATCCAGAATATAGAATAGAGTCTCTATATGAACTTTATTGGTTAAACTCCCGATGTCGTTGATATAATTTGATTGCGTAGCCACTTATTTGCGGGATCAAAATCAACATTGCTATGCCAATATAAATGTATGTCAATCTCATGTAAGTCTACAGGTAATGGGAAAACAGCCAGATCAAGTAGGTCGCTGTACATGTTAGCGGTGGTTTCCGTTAATGTTAGCAACATATCATTACTAGCGATCACTCTACAGGCAGAAAAGGCATGTTGACATCTTAAGGCTACTTTTCGATGTAGACCTAATCGAGCCAGTTCAAAATCTTCTATACTAGGTCCAACGGTACGAGATGACACCAAAACGTGATCTTGTGCGAGGTACATTTCTAGATCGAGAGTCGATTTTACGCTTGGATGATCTTTACGCGCTAGCACGACAAATTTACTATGTCCTAATTGGGTTTGTACAATATTTTCACTTACTGGCAATAGTGTATCTATGGCTAAATCAATATCACCACTGGCCAACTTATTTTCTAACTCACTACGATTAACTCTGCGGCTGCTTTGCAAATTAATTAACGGCGCTTCTTTTTTAATGCGTTTCATTAAAGGCGGCAAATAAATTGCTTCTAAAGCTCCATGTAACGAAACATTAAAATTTTTACGAGATAGAGAAGGCTGAAATTGTCTTGATTGTGCCAAACATACTTTTAATTGATGCAATGCCTCTCTAACATCAGCAACCACATTATTGGCAACTGCTGTAGGACGCATTTCATTACCTTGGCGAATAAATAGTGGATCGTCAAAATGATCACGCAGCTTACTCAATGAATGACTCACCGCCGGTTGTGATAAATTGAGGGCCGAAGCTGCTTTGGTGATATTGCCTTCACAGTAGATGGCTTCAAAGACCACAAACAAATTTAAATCGACTTTCATACGTTTCTCTCAACCAGCTTGACTAAAAACAACCCAAAATTTATCATATTGTCTATTCGTATTATGAATATAATGAATAGTAGGTTATTAATTTTATTCATTGGTTTAATGTACTGGTACGACCTAGCATAGTCAAGTGGTGCATTATTGTGCTGAAACGAATCACTATATACAAAAATATATAAAAGATATGGTGAACAAAGTGCGTTTGATAGAGTAATCATTCGTACTTGTGTAATAGATTATGTTCAAACAACGTATTTGAGCAGAAACAAATTTAGTAAACAAACATGTTTAGTTTTGATATACATTATGGGGATTTAAGATGACACAGAGATCAACAACACAATTTTTTAAGCGATCATTACTCGTTTCGGCAGTAGTTAGTGCACTAGGTTCTACTGCGCTTTATGCTGAAGAAAATAACGCAGCATTACAATCAGACGAGCAAGACGTTGAGCGGATTATGGTAACCGCCTCTAAACGGTTGAAAGGTTTACAGGAATCGCCTGTTGCTATAACCGTAGTTAACAGTGAAGCCATTGAACGAACTAAAATTTTGGATATAGGTGATCTACAGTCTCTTGTACCAACATTACGTGTATCACAATTACAACGCTCTACAAATACTAACTTCTCTATCCGTGGTTTTGGTAACGGTACCAACAATACGGGTATTGAGCCTTCAGTTGGTGTATTTATCGACGGTGTTTACCGTTCTCGTGCTGCAGCTCAAATTGGCGATTTGCCAAGACTTCAACAAATTGAAGTGCTAAGTGGCCCTCAAAGTACCTTATTCGGAAAAAATGCTGCTGCAGGTGTAATCAACGTACGCACCTTAGCACCATCACATGATTTAGAAGGCAAAATTGAAATAGGCGCAGGCAACTATAACGCACAACAGATGAAAGCTTATATCACCAACGGTATTACAGATACTGTAGCGGTAAGTTTATCTGGTGGTTTTAACAAGCGTGATGGTTATACCGACAGTGTTAGTGGTTTAAACAAACTTAATGACCGTGACCGTTGGAATATCCGTGGCCAAGCCTTGTATCAACCGACTGATGATGTAACTGTACGCCTTATTGCTGATTACAGTGAAATTGATGAAGCATGTTGTACTGTTTCTGACGCTATTAATGGCCCAACAACAGCAGCCGTTCAAGCCTTAGGTGGTATTGTTAATAGCGATGCGGATCCATTTGCTTATAAGTCTGCGCTTAATATTGATCCTAACAATACTGTAGAGGACGGTGGCGTATCTTTACAAGTTGATGTTGATTTTGATGGTTTTTCTTTTACCTCAATTACCGCGCTTCGTAACAATGAATCTACATGGATTCACGATATTGATTACACCTCTTTAGATATTATTCGAGAAACCGGTGACATTAAAATTGATACCTTCACTCAAGAGTTTCGTATAGCCTCTACCGGTACAAACGATCTTGATTGGATGATTGGTGCTTTCTTCTTTGATGAAGAAGTAGATGCTGAAGACGACTTGTTTTACGGCAATGACATGAGAAACTTCTTTGATGTCTTGGGACTAGCGCCTTTATTAGCTGGTGCTGAAGGGGTTTATGGTTATGCTCCAGGCTCATTTATCTCATCAGACACTGTCATCGGTACTCAGTTTATGCAAGATAACAGTGCCTTTTCTGTATTTGCTAATTTCGATTATACCCTTACTGATGATTTAACAGCGACCTTTGGTGTTAGTTATACCCAAGATGAAAAAGAAGTCGATATTAGTCAATACAATAATTCGACATTTTCTGCTATCGACCTAGACAATGATTTAACCCTTTATGGTGTGCCATTGCCTTACATTCCAACGTTAGCGCCTTATATTCCTTCATTAAAAGGTGTGCAGTTTATGCCGCCAATGCTTGAGTTACCTAACTCGGTTGAAGGTAATAAATCGGATGATAGCGAAACAACGTGGTCAATGCGTTTGGCTTATGAGTTAAATGACAATGTTAACTTATTTGCTACAGCTGCAACTGGTTTTAAAGCATCTTCGTGGAATTTATCACGTGATACTAGACCTGCTGCGGCAGACCAAGGAGCTTTAACTGCTGCTGGTCTTACACAAAAGAACCAAAGCTACGGTGGTCGTTATGCATCACCTGAAGAATCAAAAGTTATTGAGTTAGGCATGAAAGCACGCTACAAAAAAGGTGCATTCAATGTCACAGTATTTGACCAAGTTATCAAAGGTTTCCAATCATCAATCTTTATTGGAACAGGTTTTGTATTGGCGAATGCGGGTGAGCAAAGTACTAAAGGTATCGAGTTTGACTCTGTTTACACTCCTACAGAAAACTGGACACTTAGCTTAGCAGGTATCTTCCTTGACCCTGTATATGATTCTTTCACAGGTGCATCTGGTGTTAGCGGACCTGTCGATTTATCAGGCTCTAAACCAGCGGGTATTCATGAGCAAAGCATTACTGCTGGCATCACTTACAACTTTGAATTAAGTAATGGTGCTCATGGTTATATCCGTACTGACTACCTTTACGAAAGTGACGTTCATATTGTAGAGAATGTTCCAGACTCATTAACACGTGAAGTAAGTACGTTTAATGCTAGTGCCGGATTAAACTTTGAAGGTGGCATTAACTTACAAGTGTGGGCACGTAACTTAAACAATGATGAATTTTATACATCAGCTTTCCCTGTACCGATTCAGGGCGGAAGCTTTAATGCTTATCCAAATCAACCAGCTACATACGGCGCGAGCATTTCATACGCGTTCTAATAGTTAGGTAAACCTTCGACGACTATTGTCGTTAACTATAAAAACCTTGCAACACTTGTTGCAAGGTTTTTTTATGTACAGGAAGTACGGTATATCGCGGGTTCATGGATGAACAGGAGCGTGTATGTACAGGAAGTACGGTATATCGCGGGTTCATGGCCGTTCCTAGGCATCCATGCCTTCACGGCATTAGTGCATCCGTGCACGTCGATGGTGAAGGAATGACGGTGTACAGGAAGTACGGTATTCGTCGGGTGCATGGAAATGTAGGTCGGAATTTATTCTGACAATTTATTAGGCTAAAGCCTAACAATAGATAATATGATTAGGAAGTTAGTCAAGCTAAGTCCTAAGTAATAATCAATGTCACCAACATAGGAATATATTGGTGAAAAGTGTTTTTAAAATTAATTAAAAGGTTTAAATTTCTCATGTCTGCTGTATTTAATTTCTGTGCTGGTCCTGCCATGTTACCTACCCAAGTTATGCAAAAAGCTCAGCAAGAGTTTATCAATTGGAATAATACGGGTTGTTCGGTCATGGAATTAAGTCACCGCAGTAAAGAATTTATGGCGCTTGCTGCCCAAGCAGAAGCTGACTTACGTGAGTTGATGCATATTCCCGACAATTATAAAGTACTTTTTTGTCATGGTGGTGGCAGAGGTCAATTCTCAGCGATCCCGATGAATTTATTAAAAGAAGGCCAGTCTGCTGATTATATTATCTCTGGTTCATGGTCTAAAGCAGCAGCGAAAGAAGCACAAAATTATGGTGTCATTAATACCATAAATGTTGTTGAAGAAGTTGAAGGGGTTAAACAAGTTACAGAGAGTACTACTTGGCCTATTTCAAGTGACGCTGCGTATGTACATTATTGCCCAAATGAGACCGTTGACGGTATTGAAATATTTGAAATACCTGAAACCAACGGTGTTCCTTTAGTGGCAGACTTATCTTCGACTATCCTTTCACGCGACATCGATATTTCAAAGTTTGGTTTGATTTATGCGGGCGCGCAGAAAAATATTGGCCCTTCGGGGTTAACGATTGTTATTGTTGATGAAGCATTGCTTAGTCAGGCTAAACTGACTACGCCGTCAATTATGAATTATAAGCTTATTGCTGATAACGACTCTATGTATAATACCCCGCCAACTTATGCCTGGTATTTAGCTGGTTTAGTTTTTCAATGGCTAAAAGAGCAGGGTGGCGTTAATGCCATTACTGAAGTTAATCAGCAAAAAGCGCAAATGATTTATCAATATGTTGATGGCTGTGATTTTTATCAAAATAAAATTAAAACGGCGAATAGAAGTTTAATGAATGTACCTTTTTGGTTAACAGATGAAGCTCTAGACAGTCAATTTTTAGCACAAGCCAAAGAAAAAGGCTTAGTGGCGTTAAAAGGACATCGTTCAGTGGGTGGTATGCGTGCCAGCATTTATAATGCGATGCCCATTGAAGGAGTAGAGGCTTTGGTTAATTTTATGAAGGCCTTCGCTAAAGAGAATAGTTAGAAATATAACGTTGATAAACGTTAGTTAATATCATTATAAATACATCAAAATTTTGGGTTGCTCGCCTCAAATTTATTAAAAAATAGTTGGAAGGAAAATGTCAAAAGAAAATACTACATTAACAATTGTAACTGCTCCTGGTGGCGCTGTATCTGGTGATATCAAAGTGCCAGGTGATAAATCATGTTCACATCGTTCTATCATGTTTGGTTCACTTGCTGAAGGTACTTCACATATTTCAGGTTTTTTACCTGGTGAAGATTGTTTAGCGACCATGAAAGCTTTTCAAGCGATGGGCGTATCAATTGAAGGCCCAGATGAAAATCAAAATGTCGTTATTCAGGGGAAAGGTTTACATGGCTTATCTGCGCCAGAAGGACCATTAGATATTGGTAACTCAGGCACAACGATTCGTTTAATGTCAGGTATTTTAGCAGGGCAACGTTTTGCTACACATATGGCAGGTGATAACTCATTAAACAAACGTCCGATGGGCCGTGTGGTTAACCCATTAAAGTTAATGGGGGCTAAAATTAGTGCTGCTGAAGATGGAACTCCTCCTGTTATTAATCAAGGATTAAGTGATAATCAAAAATTAACCGCTATTCATTATGATTTACCTATGGCAAGTGCACAGGTTAAATCTTGTGTGATTTTAGCGGGTATGTACGCTGATGGTATCACTTCAGTCACTGAGCCTGGCATCACGCGTGATCATACCGAACGTATGTTAACGGCTTATGGTTACCCTGTGGTTGTTGAAGATACACCCAAAGGTAAAAAAATCTCGATAGAGGGAGGCCATAAATTAACGGCATGTGATATCCAAGTACCGGGTGATATTTCATCAGCGACATTTTTTATGGTTGCTGGTCTCATTGCTAAGTCTGGAGAATTAACCATCCGTAATGTGGGTATGAATCCAACACGTATTGGTGCCATTAATATTTTGCAACAAATGAATGGTGACCTGACGATAATTAATGAACGTATGGCTGGTGGTGAGCCTGTCGCGGATATCGTTGTTAAAGCCTCTCAATTAAAAGGCATTGAGATCAACGAACGTGATGTACCACTTGCTATTGATGAATTTCCAGCTATATTTATTGCCGCTGCATGTGCTCAAGGAACTACAAAATTACGTGGGGCTGAAGAGTTGCGAGTAAAAGAAAGTGACAGAATTCAAGCGATGGCTGATGGTTTAGTTGAACTAGACATTGAATGTACTGTCTATGAAGATGGCATTGATATTATTGGTGGTCAGTTGACCTCAGGAATTATTCATAGTCAAGATGATCATCGCATAGCAATGTCTTTTGCTATCGCTTCTTTACGCGCCTCTGGCGAAATTAAAATTTTAGAATGTGATAATGTTGCGACATCATTTCCCAACTTTGTCAAATTAGCAAACCAGGTCGGTTTAACGCTAGAACAACAATAATATAATGCGAAAATCTTAACTTAGGGATAGTTAAATGAATGAACAAATACCTCTAATTACCATTGATGGGCCAAGTGGCGCTGGTAAGGGAACAGCAGCACGATTAGTTGCTGAACAACTCGGTTGGCATTTACTTGATAGTGGTGCAATTTATCGTGTCTTAGCCGTAGCTACACAATATCATCACTTATCAATAGATGATGAAGAGCCTCTAATACCGATAGCTGCACATTTAGATGTACAGTTTGAAATTACGCCTGATGGAGAAAGTAAAGTTATTTTAGAAGGTGAGGATGTTACTAATACCATTCGTACCGAAGAAATAGGCGAAATTGCCTCAAAAGTTGCCGCTTTTCCTCGTGTACGAGAAGCTTTATTGCGTCGGCAAAGGGCGTTTAAAGTTTCACCTGGCCTTGTCGCCGACGGACGAGATATGGGCACAGTGGTTTTTGTTGATGCCCCAGTAAAGGTTTTTTTGACCGCTACTGCAGAAGAACGAGCCGATCGTCGATTTAATCAGTTGAAAGATAAAGGCTATGATGTTAAACTCACGCGCCTTCTGGATGACATACGTCAAAGAGATGAGCGGGATCAAAACAGAAAAGTTGCTCCCCTTGTTCCAGCAGAAGGTGCGTTAATCATTGATTCTACTAAGCTTTCAATAAGTGAAGTGGTTGACAGGATTTTTTCATTTACCAATGAGAAACTAACGCAAACAGCAAATTCTTAAATAAGGATTTGTTTATAATTCAACCTAAAGTATGGATACATTAGGTCTTATTAACAACCCCATGAAACATGTAAGTTGATTGGATTAAAACTCTGAGTTCATATACACGTTATGACTGAAAATTTTGCACAACTTTTTGAAGAAAGTTTAAAAACAATCGAAACACGCCCTGGTTCTATTATTAAAGGAACCATCGTAGCCATCAACAAAGACAACGTTTTAGTTGACGCCGGCTTAAAATCTGAATCTGTTATCTCTATTGACCAGTTTAAAAACGCTGCTGGCGAAGTAGAAATCAATGTTGGTGATGAAATCGACGTAGCATTAGATGCAACGGATGATGGTTTCGGTGAAACAATTCTTTCTCGTGAAAAAGCAAAACGTCACGAAGCATGGCAAGTGCTTGAAAAAGCATATGAAGAAAAAGAAACTGTTATC
>MAAB01007834.1_pt1 | contig 11114 bp, 12 predicted proteins | sample 1115991 | NCBI WGS metagenome assembly MAAB01 (sample SAMN04961124, study PRJNA320927) | seawater metagenome | isolation source: sample BD02T18 sea water enriched with oil for 18 days | place: USA:Gulf of Mexico | collected 2013-07-27
AAAGAGTTATTTACCACCATTAGAGACAAGAGCACGTTACCTATTAAGGATTTGCAAGAATGTGGTTTCAGAATACTCTTTAGCATTATTTGCGGTAACGATGATGCCCATGCCAAGAATTTCTCATTCCTACATTTAGATGACGGCAGATTGGAACTCACCCCCGCCTATGATTTGGTCTCAACGCAGGTATATCCGTTGGAGCACCTAATGGCCATGAATTTTGGTGCCGTGCGATGTGTACAAGAGATAAAGCGGTCCGACCTTGACCTGTATTTTCAAGATACGGGTTTAGGGGGCAGGCAACTAATGAAAATTTATTTAAAGTTTTGTGATAAAGCTTTGTCTGCAATTTTATCTGTCATTAAGGAAGTGTCGGCTGATTTGTATTTAGACAGTGAGATTAGAATGGTTAATAAATTGGCTGACATCTCAACTGCAAACCACAAGCTTTTAGTGAAAAGGCTTGAAGAGTATTCACATGGTGCTTCCTCTGGATCGGCACACAAAGCCAACTAACCCTTTGCGTATCAATCCGGAGATTACGTGGGCAGGTATTAATCATTTGAAGGTCAAGCTAACACCACAGCCTCCCTACGATTCTACCACCCACTAACTACCACAACCTGCCTTTGGTTGCCCGTTTCACCTTGGCAGTGGGCAAACTGAATTTGCACCTGCCGCCTGTGCATATATGGATGAAGCACCCACCGAGTTTGGCGCGGGTAACTATTGGGGCGTTCCTAATATTATTGTTGACCAAGCTATCATTGACGATCATGGCCAAGAAATACCTCAGGGCGAAGTAGGAGAAATTTGCTGGCGCGGCCCACTGGCCATGACCACCTATCTAAATGACCCTGAAGCCACCGCACAAGCGCAACAATTTGGCTGGCACCATTCTAGAGATCTAGGTTTAATCGATAGTGAAGGACAGCTGTTATTTGTAGACCGTAAAAAAGACACCATTAAATCGGGAGGTGAAAATGTTTCATCAATGAAAGTTGAGCAAGCGCTGATTAGCCACCCAAATGTAATACAGGCAGCGGCGTTTGCTGTACCTCACCCGCGTTGGGGTGAAGCGGTAGTGGCCTGCATTCAAACTAATGGGAGCAATAAATTAAGCGAAGAAGAAGTAATTGAGCATTGCAAAAAATCGCTGGGAGGATTTGAAACTCCTAAAAAAATTATGAGTGTTGATAGCTTCCCCATGACCGGAACAGGTAAAGTGCGAAAGGTGGATCTAAGAAAAGAGTACAGCAAGCTGTTCTTTTAAAAGAGTGCCCTGGGTATGTCCGGGGCATTTCCTCCAAAATAAACAGTAAAATAATACGGAGGAAAGATTCATATCGACCATACAAAACCCTGTAACACTTTGCTATATAAGCTTAGCTACCTGACAGAAGGACATTGTGTCAGATAGATGCAGCCTCATTGACCATAAATAAAATCGAATAACTTATTCGTTGTCATATAATACAAAAAAGGGCTGACCCATTACTGGATCAACCCCAAAAAACATAAACACTAATAACACAACTAGCCTATAAGCATCATCTCAGATAGTTCCTTAGCTCTATTGCCCACCTGTTGTGCCCACCTTGAACTTAACATTTCTTCTGACGCCGTTTTATAATCATGCTGACCAAGTGCACTAAGCATATTTTTAAACTGAAGCAACCTACCTATGCCTAAGTTAAAAGCCATGTTCATTAGTACTATTTTTCTATTCTTAGACAAACCCGACAATGCCGGAATATTTTTCTCTAGCTCCCCATCAATTCTCGCCAGATCATTGTCTAGCATAAACATGGCTTCTGATTCACTAATACCCATATCATCCAAGTTTCGTCCCACGCCAATGGTCTGCTTTCCCGCTGTACACTTATATAACTGGCAAACTAAACCTTCATGACGTTTTAACTGCTGCTTTAATATTTCTTGTGACTCTTTATCTAAAATTGACATCTTACATATCCTTTTATAATTTCAAAATATTATTAATAGGCACACTTACTTGAAGACTCCGCTCCAAATATTCAACTTGAATGGCAACTTTTAGGTTAAACTGATCTTTAATCAACTCGCCCTCTAAGCCTGCCATTGGACCATCAATAATTCTTACTCTCTCACCCGTCACTAATGAGGATGCTTTACTTGTCGCGAAACTATCAGCTTCCAAAATCGTCTTTATCATTCTAATTTGCTTTTCTGGCATCACGCTTGGGTACTGACCAAATCGAACATACTCAACAAATCCCGGCATTTTTTTAATATTATTAAAACCAGATTCATCATGCTTTACAAATAAGTAGTTATTAAAAAGAGGTACCTTTTTTATTTTTTTTCGGTCACTCCAAACTTTAACCTCACTGGTCAAGGGTAAGTAACTTTCATATTTAAGTGAATGATCTGAACTAAACGACATGAAATGTTCTTTCAGTTTTAGCTCTTGATGTCTTTTCGTATAAACCACATACCAGTCATCACTCATACCTTCCTCCATAATATTTAAAAACAATTAGTGACTTTTATTAAGCAAGCACATTAATTGATCGTTGCTGTCGAGGCGAAATTAAATATTGTTTTTTAAAAGCCGTTGAAAAATTGGCACAATTTTCAAAACCCACTTCAAATGCGACCTGCTGAATTGACAACTCAGTCGCTAACAACAACGCCTTGGCTTTAACCATTCTGCGCTCTCTAAGCCATTCAAAAACCCCCATCCCGGTAACGGCTTTAAAAGAGGCTGCCAATTTACTTCTGTTTGTACCCATCGAATAGGCGATATCGTCCAGCTGATGTTTCTCATGCAATCGACTTTTTAAGTAGATACAAGTTTCATCGACCAATCTAGCCTGTTTATTTCTGGTTCGTCTTTCCTCGTGGGACTCTACCTTTACCAAAGAAACACTGTTTGGCAGACCGCACAGGGTATTTTCAAATTCCAAACCCTCTCTGCCTAATATATTTAGTAAAGTGGTAGAATCAGAACTCGTACATAATTCATAAACTTTATTAGCCATGTGCATATGATCAAAATTTCTTTTTTTAATCGTATCTTCTTGATTATAAATAAATTGAAATCGACTCATTTTTCAGTCCCTTGTACAAACAAGTATTCCATCCAGCTCTGCGTAAAAAAACCAAGCAACAACTCAAAAGAATACCAATTACACAATATGTAATTTTTGCGTCATAAATCACAGTAATAAACGAATTTTTAAATATAATTCATTCAATGAATTTTACTTTTGTTAGGTTAAGAAAATCCCATCCAGTATTCTTTTATAAGCGTAATCATTATTTCTAATTACGTAATAAATAATTTTGATTACGTAATTTTTAAAACAACTTTAATTCAAGAAAACAGAAGATAATCCTCGCACTAGAATAATCAGTCTTCTTTCTTAGAGATATTACAAGTTATTACACGCCTATCAGTAAGGACTAGCTGAGAAACATGTAAACTTATTTCGAACTAAAATATCGGCCTACTAGAAAAGTAAATGATTTATCTAATACGAGGAATATATGAATGCAGGCATAACAGAAATGGATACCACCATTAAAACTGGTGGTAAAATCATTGAGATTTACATGAAGGGTTAAGCATAAAGCCCACTGTTAAAGAGTAATCTTAATTAGGTACAGCAGCTCCATTGGGTTTATGAGACCATTTTTCTAACTTTTCGATTCGCTCCTCATACTCTTCCACCAATTCAACCAAGTCTTCAAGCTCCTCTTGGCTAACATCGGGATTTCCGGCTGTTTTCTCAATACTAACGGCATGGGCTGTCATCACCCTATTAAGCGGAGAAGAAATATCCAGACCCATTTGACGTATGGAAAGACTTAGAGCCATCAATATGGCACAAAATGCTAGCGCCCATCTAGGCATAGCCGCCATTGCCCGGCCTTCAAATTCATTTTGAGTTTGTTTTTTATATCCAGATTTCTTGGCAGAATTTGTACTATTTGTGACAGTCATATTTATATATTCCCTTTAAGTATAGGTCCCTATACATTATTCCCTTGTACAGACAAGTACCTTGATGATAAATCGTAATAAATTACTTTTGCCATACCAAACAGCACCAATAATTCATCACCATTAAAGCCATTAGCTTTTTCAATAGCGCCCTCAGCTAAATCTTGACCACCTTCAACCTTTAAAGTTGAATTCAATAAATAAATACAATGATCACTGCCATTAACAAGGGCGAATAAAAACATAGATTCAGCCAATGGCTGATAATTAATTTTATTTCCCGCTATAGCACGCCAAACCTCTTCACATAAGCTGGATCTTATATACGTTAAAAATTCACTATTGGTAAACCCCAATTGACGCATACTATTCCAACACTGCCTTGAACGTTGAAATTCATAATTTTGAAATGGTAATTGTTTTAAGCTTTCACCATATTTATCTTTAACACCTGGCGTAAATACTCGCTTAAACGCCTGATTAAAATTTGCCATTTGGCACCCCCATCAAGTGATAAAATTGGGCCGCATAAATAGATCCCTATAAAGCATGAATTTATATTAAGCCAGGCCACTCGTTAAAATATAGAGCAGCTATTGAAAGGAGAGTTTTCATAGAGTATTTAATAAGTTTAAACGCGTAATTTTAATTACTGCCGGGACATAATTCCCACCAATAGTTCAAAGGAAGATACCGATTTTTAAAATACCATTGCCGGCAATTTTTTTGCCTGAGCTACCCAGCCTATTACTTTCAATAATCCAGGAAGCCTGCCATTCCCATGATTTTTCTCACTTAATTTAATCAAAGAATTATTAAGCTGGTCGGCATCACACAATGCTAGTTTACCCATACTCGCTACCTCAGCCCACTCTAAAAGTACTAAGTATTCTAGATTCATCCCCCTAATTCGAAATAAATCTCTGCGGTTTAACCACCTTAATATTTGTTGCGTGCTAATACCCGATTTCCTTGCTATTACTTCACGACCATCGGGGTCTGAAGTAGCTTTTTGAAGTGATTGTAGGGATTCAACCCCCAACTCTTGGAGTCGGAGAATTTGAACATCCACGATGCCATCAAAATCTGAAAGATCATTCATAATTACCCTTAAATACTGGAATACAACTGGAATTTTTCTTCGTTAAACTCTGTACTGCTAAAACAGAATCCCTTGGTTATGAAGCGGAAATTTTTTCTTGACCTGTATTACTAAATTTCACCTGCAAAGTTACTTTGGCTTGAGATGCCGAATCTGCTACTCCCTGTGGGTCCATAGCAGGCACGCCGGCCTTTGCTAAGATTTCAATTTCAGTATTGGCCAATACCGCCGCACCATTGGGCGCTATTAATTTTTCACTTAACGGCTCAATCTTAGTTAACTTATCGCATTGAATTAGACCAGCTTTAAAAGCTGCAAAATCGTAGTTAGTAACAAATGATGCCATCCAAGTTTCCACATCTTTCTTAACTAACACCGGCTTACCTGCTACCATGAGCTTCTGTTCGCTTCCACCAGGAATATTTGCCACAGTGGTAACAAGGATTTGTCCATCAGGAGCCGTAATTTCCACCATAGCACCGTCTACGCATACCTGCTCCATGCACTACCCACCTTGAATATTCTCAATTTATTTAGTCTCCAGAAGCTTGCACATTCCTATTTAAAAAGGATGTAAAAAACTCCAACCCATCAAGATTTTTTTTGTTCTGAGACTGTCGAACTTTCAGAATTCGACTTACCCGAGGAATCAATGCTTTGACGAACATTTTCAATTACTCGATCCATTATGGAAAATAATAATTCGATGTTATATCCCATTAAAAAGGCTAAAGCCATTGGCGAGAGGCTGGCTAATCCAGATGCTTCATCGGGCTGAAAAAACCAACCTATAATCATCCCACCTAAAGCACCCAGGGTTAATCTAAGGCGAAACTTAACCTCGCTATCATGGCTATAGGTCCGTAGCTTTATCTCAACCATGAGATTTCTAAGAACATAAATAAAGGCTCCAAATAAACCGTAGAGCAAAGGCAAAAAATACGTTTGAAAAGCTTCTAATATAAAGTCTGCCGCCAAAATATATTCAAACAATACCATCCGCACTTGATGTAAATTCCTTTCAAGGGCTAACTTATCCAGTCGCTTAGAATTCTTAATTTTATCAACTTCTAGTGTGCGCTTCTCTTGTTCATATTTGGCTTGAAAATATCTTGGCATAGCATCGCTAAAAGTTGCACCATACAACCACGCCTGATTCCACAGCATCAGCAGTTTATAGTTAGCATCCAGCTTTTGATTTTGCACTTGTAATTGCACAGCCAGTAAAGGGTCACCAAGCTCATGAGTCTTACCCTGAGTAATCAAGCTTTGCGTTAATTCACGCTGTTCAAATAAGTTTTGCAAATTAGTGCGTAAATCATGCCCCACCAACCAATAGACTTGACACACCAGCAATATAATAAGAGTGACCATGGTATAACGTCGATACCAACTCACGGCCTTATCAGCATCGCTTTTATTTTTAGATCTATCACTAGCCTCAGCAGGGAAAATGGCATTTAGACTATCAATATTAACCGGATGGGCTTGTGTGGCCAATTTATCAAAAGTGACTAAGAATTCATTTTCTTCCTGTACTGACCACTCCTTATCTAAAAGCTTCTTTTTAGCGGATACTAGTACACCAGTTACTTTAGGGTCCAATTCAATGCTGCCACTTTTAGCAAGGTGAGCTATCAATTTTTGACTGTCGCAAATTATTTGTGCCATATCTTCAGAGATAGGCAATAGTGTTGATTTCTCAATGATCATAAAAATATGAAGCTCATGTTTAAAATAACGTTTATAGGTAGGCGGTCAAATACCGGTACCTAGGGTGAGTCCCAAAATGGCAGCCCCTAAAATTGGCCACAGCGATGGGGCTTTTATTTCTACGACTGGGGGTTTTTTCAATAACGCTATGTATTCCTGATTTAAATCTTGATATTTTTCGAAGGCTTTTTCATAGCCTTCTTCAAAAGCCTGGCTTTTCTCGCCTTCCAATTTCTGTACATTATCTTTAAGCTCTATAACACTGCCATAAAGGGCTTCATTATTTTTATACTCGGCGATCTCCTCTTTATATTTGAGCATATTGTTATGCTCTATAATAAACGTTTCGGTAAACCAAGCCGGTATAACATAATAAGGTAACTTAAGAGTTTTTTCGTCATTTATAGCTATATTAGTAATACCGAAGTTTTTTGCTTTAATTACTTGTGGAAAGGCTTTAGCAAAGCTCCCTTCTAATGCCTCTTCAGTATTTAACTGGCGAACCTCAACTTGTTGCGTGGCTCGTTCTTCCTCCAACTTTCCTATTGCTAATTGATTTTTAATAATTTCGTTATTTTTATTATCAATAGTGACGTACAAACGCTCTTGAAGTTCATCTAGCTCAGTCACTTTAAGTTGAAGATTTTCTTTATCTTCAGTAAGGTCTGCCAGTTCAGATTGTACTCGCTGCAACTCTACTTTATCCAAACTGCGAGCTGTAATAAAAACCAAGGCTAGCATAGTCGTGACAACCAAGGCCCCTCCAAACAACAGTATCTTTTTAAACATGTTGGGTCTCCACTGTGGTATTCGTAATGACTAAACCTAAAGCGGATGCAATTGTAATCAATAAGGACTTGTCCCCTTCCTTGTGTACATAACTCACCTTATGGCCATCTAGAACAGCATCACTTAATTTAATGTACACTAAGCCGTTAGATTCAAGTGCCTGTAAAAATGCTTTAATCATGGAACCAGATGCGATATCCATCTTGTTAACTTCCATCATATTTTCGCCAAACAATCTTTCAATTTGTTGAGTGTTCATCATTTTATTCCCTTCCTAAAAATTGACTTGAATTAGTTGCTGATATTTAGTCTAAATTTTTTCAATACCAAGCTAATAGTGATTGTACTAATGGATATGACATAAGCTTTTGTTTGCGTAATTGATAGTTTTGATTTCCGCACAATCAAGGATATTGGGAAGAGAGGTAAGGCCCTTAATTAAGCGCCATGCCCGGAAAATTTAATCCGTGCAAATGTAATATTTAGACGTTTTGTGTATGTGTGGTTAATGGCATTTTCAATATCTAAATTACTTCACAGCCTGCCTTGTAACTACAAGCTTGCGATCACGCAGAGAAAGCAATCAATTATTAGAGCTGGCCATGAGCTTAGTGATCAGGTTATTAACAAACTCATCGCAGCCCCGATAGGTCTTGTGTTCGCCCATTCAAATGTAGAAGACAAGATATTTACACGCTCACGAATTCGGATGGGTGATCTAGGCGAGCCTTAGACTCTAGATTGTTGATCACCACAGACCTATTACAAACTTAATTTTATTATGACTTTACCATGGCCTTCATCCGCTCCACCGACCTCATTGAGTTGATCTGTCCCCGTATTAATGGAGCCCCCGCCACCTCCGGAAAAAGTCCAGCCATTAGTTGAATCACTAGCACCTCCCCCTGAGTATCCTCCTCCTCCAGCAGCTGTTGCACAACCTTCGTTCGACATCAGCGCGCCACCACCTCCAAAGCCTCCGTTTCCACCTTTAGTGGCTAACGACCCAAGGCCACCCGTTAGAAAACTTTGGGAAGACGCGCCACTTCCTGACCAACCCGATGCAGCATCCATTCCTATATCATCTGCGTCAGAAAACCCCTTACCGCCTCCTCCTCCTGCTCCCCCGGAAACACCGCCTAAGTTATTATTGCTATCCTCGGCTGAGTTTTGTGCGTATCCACTAGCTCCGGAAGTTATGATTTGTCCCTGGGCGAGGTGATTTTTGTCTGCGTTACCTATGGCGCCTCCTCCGCCTGCCACAATTAAAGCCGTGCTATTGGCTTGATCAATCCCCGTTCCTGTACTCACAAAAGATCCTCCCCCGCCTCCCCCGTGCCCATAGGTCCCAACAATCCCCTCTCCCATTTGACCGACTAAAATCCATAAAATTTGACCTTCACTTAACATGAAACAGCCGGTCATTTTAGCCCCACGCCCTAACTCACTAGATGGAATATTCCCTTGAGAGCCATTAACACAGCCCTGAGCACCCTGTGCCGTTATTAAATATTTACCTGATTTAGGTACAGTCCATTTCTGAATCCCTTGTCCGAGAACTGCTACCCTAGATAGCAGATCCGTACCCGCATACTCTCCATCAATTTGTGATTGACTTGGGCCTTGCCTACCCGTGGCGCCCGCATTAGTAAATGTTAAGTCCAGATCTATTTCTTTCTCTGGCGCTGCGACCGCCATTTTCAACGTCTCATCTAACGTATTATCAATAATGGATTTAATTCTCGCATCTAACCAAACGGGGTCTATGTTCAGTGAGGCTCCATTTTTAATAAGCCCATCCCCCAGGGTTAACTCCGTCAACCTTGAAACATATTCATCGTCAATGGATACAGCCAAACCACTAATATTTATGCCGCTTCCAAAACTGTAATCACTTAGGTCCGTTCTTTTTTTCCAAGTAATGCCATTATTAATCGCCGATACACTCCAAAAGGTCTTGGCATATTCATCTCCTTTAGTGACTTCCACAGAAATACCTATGGCCAATTCCCCTTCAATGTCATTATCTAGATCCTCGGCAACTTCCCAAGGCAGATAAGGGTTGACTATCCAAACAGTATTCTCCAAAGGATCTGCTTGTTGCGTTAGCAATACGCGGTCACCATCGTTTAATTCATAACCGTCTATTTCTATCGCTGAATTTTTATCCACTGAATAGGTGGCTACCACACACACATCATCTCTAAATTTCAGGCCAGCCTTGATCAACCCAAGCTGCTCATCCACTTTCTGACTGGCTTTCCCCAACATAAAAGATAATTGCTTAGGAGAGATCGCTTTATCACTCACATCAGCCTGCTGGGTTTCACTTAAATTGGCAAAGCGAGTTATGCCTATTTGTGTTTCTGAGGCAATGTGTAAATAATCACTTGATAACTGGCCACTGCTAATATGATCGGCAGAAATATCAGTTAAGGCTGCACCATTTCCAGAAAAGCTATCGGCCAAAATATTGGAAGGTAATCGGTTATTATCCAGTTTCCCGCTGACTATTTTACTGGCATCTAGATTGGGGATAATGTTTTCAGGAAGTATCCCTGCGATATTACTTGGATTTAAATGAGTAATTTCAGCGCCATTGGCACTGACACTGGTAACTGAAATATGTTGCGGTAATCGGTTACTATCAATCTCACCACTGGCTATTTTACTGCCATCTAGATCGGGAATGAGTGCCTGATTCAGAACCCCTTGTAAAGTACTGGCCGTTAACTGAGTTAACCCCGAACCATCACCCCGTAAACTGTTTACAGAGATATCATTAGGTAAACGTTCATTGGCTATTTTTCCAGAAGTGATTTTACTGGCATCCAGGTCGGACACTAAATCACTGGGAAGTTCGCCTACTAGGTTGGCGGCATTTAAATTAACCAAGGCCGAACCATCTGCACTAATTGTGTTCACCACTAAATCCTGGGGCAATCTTGCACTGCTCAATTCCCCAGCATCCAAATAAGCGGCATTAGCACTAAAATCAATTAGACCCTCAAAATCCACTTGTGAGGGAGTACTGCCCCTTTCAAATTTTTTCTTTAATTCATCTTTAATAGACACTGTCACTACCTGCTTTAAAATAAAAAGTACCCATTGTAAGTACCCAAAGAAAAACGTTTTTTTGGGCATGTAGAAAACCAAACCACAAGGAAAACCCTTTAGGCACGGCTCCGCCACATTAGTCCCAAACACTGCATTTAAAAATATAAGGATATTAGTTTGGTTTAAGAGATCATTTACTTAATAAAGATCTCACCATCAGCCATATAATAATTATACCTATGGCTGTGAAATGAGATTTTAATTGCGTAACAAATAGTTTTGATAGCAACACTATTACAACAAGGATCGGCTTAAGTTATGCCTAGTTTATGTATTGCCCAGCAGATTATTAATCTGCAACTGTTGCACTTCTACTTTGCTATTAAGCTGTTTTACGGCCTCAATTAGCGGGGCCACCAGCTTACTGTAATCCACCGATTTATAACCATTTGTGTCTTCGTA